>Ga0268279_1000205_pt1 | contig 44084 bp, 42 predicted proteins | sample saktaG_6_FD_190142 | JGI IMG/M metagenome (GOLD analysis project Ga0268279, IMG submission 190142) | Saline water microbial communities from Sakinaw Lake, British Columbia, Canada - sak_2010_1_5_80m | ecosystem: Environmental > Aquatic > Non-marine Saline and Alkaline > Saline ...
GTGTTTGGACCGACAATGAGGGCACTTTTTTTGACCATTTAAAATTCCTTAAATTTTAAATCGCCATTAACTAACTAAGGGCCAATACGTTACAAGCTATTTAGCAACACAAAAAAGGTATTAACCCTTAAAAATAAACGATAATGAAAAAATGACCGAAAGATATTCAGCATAAAGGAGAAACGATGAAAAAGTGTATGACAATATTCAGCATAATATTTCTTATCAGCTTAAGTTTATTAGCTGAGTCAAATCAATTTTCTACAGAACCAATCAGTTTAGATGAATTTATTGAAGAATACCTTCCTGACTATAATCTTCAAAAACGAATACCGCTTGAAGGGATAGGACGAGCTTATGCTGTTGCAAAAAACAGTGGTAATATTGTTGCGATTACGGAAATAGGAGACCAATTTAAAGTATATTACTTTGATATTGAAGGAAATCTGAAATGGACGAAAGATTTTGATAAAGTAGAATTGTATGGTTCTTTTCATAAAGTGAAATCTATGGATTGCGAGGTAGCAGATAACGGAGAGACGATTTGTCTTTACATATCTCCTCAAATGGATTTTGCTAAACCTACAGGCTTTTATGGAGTTATAAATACAATCTTATCAAAAAAAGGAGATGTTCTTTACACAAAACTTTTGGAAGGCACCTGGTTGATACCATCTCCTGATGGAAAATATCTTTATAAGAGAACAGGTCAAGCAGCGGATTACTGGCAACCAGGGCTTGAACTTTACAGAAGTGACGGCACATTAGTTAATTTCAAAGGATTTGATTATACAAAAGATGATGTAAATGTAAGATTAAAATTTGTATTAGATGACCACATTCTTGCTTATATCGAAAGAAAAGAAGGGGATAACTATTCTGCCTATTTCAGATTTTTAACGCTGAAAAATGAGACAGTTACAACGATTTGGGAATATGAAATTCCTGTTGGACAGGATTTAGCTTATTATTTTGACTTAAATGTGAAACTTGAAAATAATAGAATATTGATTCGTGGGCGCCATTTATATGTATTTGATTTTGAAGGGAATCTTCTTTATTTTAAGGATAAAAGTTTCTATCAATCTTTTGATTTTTTGAATGCGAATGAATTATTCTTACAAAGCTTCGTTCCTCAGAAAAAAAGATATTCAAAATTACTAAACATTTCAACAAAAGAAATTATAAAGGAAAAAGTTACTTTAAGATATGAAGAGAATGATTATGATGGATTTAGGAATGCAATTGTGTTTAATGATATACTATTGTTATCAGTAAGAAATTTTTCGTGGTTGAGAAGTACTTTTCACACAAGTATACATGATTTTGCTAATGATTTGAGTCAAATTCACACCCTCTACCATAATGTTGATTCTATCACTAAAAATGATGAAAAGATATTTGTTTTTGAGAAATATAATGAGAATCCTGAAATAGTAATTCTTATTGGAGGTGAGAAATGAGAAAATTTTCAATAAAAATTTGACAAAATAATTTATAAATATCTAAATGCTATTAAATAAATTATGGCTAAATCCAGCTATAAACTGAGTTATAAATGGGACGAAAAATTATATTAATTTATAAGTTAGAAATCTTGGCACTATGCCAGAAATTATTGTTTATAAAAAAAATACAAAAAAAAAAGAGAGGAAGAACAATGAAAAAATTAATTTTAATAGTAGGTTTGTTATTACTAATAAGTATTAGCTTATCTGCTGATGATATTATGCGTCCGGAAAAGATAACGCTGGAGCAATTCACGCAGGAATATATTCCAGATTATATTCTGAAAAAAAGGATACCCTTAGAATGTAGAAGAGTAATGGCTTTTGCTGTTGCGAAAAATACTGGTAATATTGTAACTGTAACACAAGAACTTATTCCTGATACACATAAATTACAAACTGTTGTTAATTATTTTGATATTGATGGTAACTTGTTGTGGAAAAAACCAATTGAAGGAATTCTCACTCAAGCCTGTGCAATCACAGATAATGGTGAATTAATAACAACTTATGGGCACTTTGAGAGGTATTCATCCAACAATAAAAGTATAGTGCTATCAAATAAAGGTGATATTTTATGCACAGGAGTATTCGATAGTGCTGGTTTGGTTCCCTCACAAGATGGAAAATATCTTTACTTTAACAAAGGAACATCAGATTCAAAAGAAGCAAAAGGTTTCAAACTATTTGATAAAAATTTTGAACAGGTTAATGTAACTGGATTTGATTTCGATAATTTGAGTAATATAGATTTTACTTTTGTATCTGATAATAAAATTATTATGTATGCTTATGATACTATTGAATCACAGCCCTATTATTACCTTCTAAAGATAGACTCTGAAAATAAAATAACTTTATTATGGAAACACAAAACAGTAAAACAATACAAGAATTTCCCAACCTATTTCTATGACGATGTTAAGACACACAAAGATAAAATGATAATAAACACTATGTATTCCCCAGTTTATGTATTTAACTTTGCCGGCGATTTGCTTTATAAAGATGATGAAATTCACTTAAACAACATTGCATTTATTGATGATGAAAATATTTATCTACATAGAACAGTTTACAAGCCTAAAATTGTAAATTTGAAAACGAAGGATGTTAAAATAAAGCAAGAAACTTCCCTCCCCGGATTACAAAGTGTTTTTGTTAATAATGGCAATATAATATTTCAAGAGCGTTCTGCAACAAGTATATTAGACATAAATGCATGGACTAATTTTACTATTTTACCGTATATTAGTAAAAATGTTAATATAAAAGATGTTGAATATTATATATTAGTACAATCTGTTAATAATCCTGAACTTGTAATTTATGAAAGGAGTTCAAAATGAGATCCAGATACATAATAACTATAGGATTTATTTTAGTCTTTGTTTTAATGTTTTCCGATTTTTGTTATAGTTTTTGGACATGGCCTGTTGATGGACGCGAACTTCAGAATATCCATGGTCTCTTCACTTCTGAATTCGGGCCGAATGCATATTCTACTACACAATACCGTTTTCACGATGGGATTGATATAGATACTTATGATAATCAGAATATATATGCCGCAGAAGCAGGAGAAGTAATATTTGTTGGTAATGATGGTTCATATGGTCTTACAATAAGAATTGAGCATTCAGATGGTGAATTTACCAGATATTGTCATATGAATACTGCTTCAGTTAACACAGGAGATAATGTTATTCAAGGACAAATTATTGGAACAAATGGTGAATCAAAGAGAGGTACTCACCTCCATTTTGAAAGATGGCAAGAAGGTGATGATTGGGAAAATGGTAAGAAACGACATCCCCTAAAGTATATGAATTATTCAAGTGATGAAATAGATATATCTTTTGAAGAGTTAGGAGGTTATGATTTTAAATTTGGAATTGAAACCCCTACAAATCGATTACATGTTGATAGGGTTGAAATAATTTTTAACACAGGCAAGAGTTTAGTATTTATTTCAATACCCTATTCTCCTCCTGATCCGGCAGTCATACCTTTTCATCTAAACCCAACTCCAGATAATGTATATATTGATTTTGAGCATCCATATAGTAATTGGGAATGTAGATATTATGTAGAACCTGATTATTGGTTGTACACTGCTCCTGAATATACGATTTATTATAGATTTACAAATTTTATTAATAGTAGTTGGAGTTCATTTAATGTTTTTGTATATGACGCAAATAATAATGAGATTGGTTTTTATGACTCGTCAATGGGCACTGAGCCAGGAAATAAAATATATACCCAACTAATTATTAATAATTGTCCTAATCCTTTTTATAACCAAACAATAATATCATATAATCTTAAAAATATTATAAGAGATGCAAAAATAGAAATCTACAACATAAAAGGTCAAAAAGTAAAAATTCTGCAACTCAGCCATGAGCAAGGTGCTGGTGAAGTTGTATGGAACGGAACAAATGAAGAAGGTGATAGTGCCCCAGGTGGCATATATTTTCAAAAATTGGTAAATAACAATAAAGTAATCGATGTTAAAAAAATGCTTTTAATAAAATAAAAAAGTACCGTTTTAACGGGATCCCGAGTTAATCGGGGAAAGGAAATACTATTATGAAAAGTAAAAAACTAATAATTACAGTAAATGCTATAACATTAATACTATTCTTTGGTTACAGCTTTTTGTTTGCTACACCAAAGGATGACTATGAGCAAGGTTTGAGAGAGGAATTGAAAGATATATTTGATGATACTAATGAAATGGATCAGTTCATTGAGCATGCAGAGGATTTCAAACCCATTATTAATAAAGAAGAATATCCTAATACTACAAGAGAAAAAAATGAAATACCTTATTATATGATAATTATTACGAATGAGGAATTATTGTCTATTTTTTTGGAATTTGCAGAAATAAAGGATACTGAAGGAATAAAAACTCAAGTAGTAACAACTTCTGTTATTGGAAATACGCCGGATGAAATAAGGGCTTACTTAAAAATACGAAAGTTGGATAATCCATATCTTAAATATGTTCTGATCGGTGGAGATGCGTCAGTGATAATGCCAAAAATAATTGATGTGGACAAAACCGACTATAGTTCGTTTCCCACGGATTATTATTTCTGTAACGTGCTTTCAGAATGGGTTTCTAATGATGAAATCAATTTTGAAGCAGATCTATATGTAGGCAGAATCCCAGCAGATACAGTGCAAGAAGTCCAGAATTTTATTGATAAATACGTATCCTATCGTCAGGCAGGCAATTTCTCTGAAAAATATCATTTGATCGCTAATAATCTTGGTAGAATACCCGGTCATACGGGTGGGAATAGTATAATAGATTTTATTGCTATGCATATAGATACAGATATTGATTTTACCTATGAAGAAGACCTCGTATCACCATTTTCTCCTGCCGGTGTGATGTTGGGCAATGCTTTTAACACGAACGATCATAGTTTTTTATTTAATGTTACACACGGTGGTAGTCGAGCTATCACAGCACTTAATAGTAATAGTAATTGGAATGTTGTCGGCGATCTGGCTGATTATCCAAATAGTCAGCAAATAACCAATGTGTATGAATGGTCAGTATATGGACAGTGGAATGATACAACAGGTTATTATTATGAATATCTCCCTGATTATCTTACAAATACTAATCCTTACATTTTATGGAATTCATCTTGTGCAAGCACTAAATTTGTTGATGTTAATAATGATCCGATGGATTGTGTTGGAGCATGTTTCCTTATGGATAATAATGGAGCCGCTGCTTATTATGGTGTAGCTTCCTATGAATTTCCTTATATTTCTCGTCTTGCAGTTGAAGACTTCATGGATTTTGTATTTTTGGATGAGATACATGAAATTAGTATCAATACTATTAATTCTCTTCAATTTCTTTATCCTTACACATATATCAGCTCGCTCAGAAATTTAATTATTGCACATATCTTATTTGGCGACCCAAGTATGGAGATATGGTCTAAACAAGCAGAGAATTTGGTTACGATATGTAAAGGTGGTAATACTTTTAAAGCAATGGATTTCTCAGGAAATGCAGTAGATGCGACCATTGTTATATTGAATAGTAATATTGAAATATTGGGAAGGGGTGAATCACCATACTCATACCCAGATAGATTGGATGACAGTGATATTATTACATCTAATAGCCCCAACTATTTACAGGCAATGAATACATATGGAGAGATAAAAGAATTTTCGGGTCTTCCTTATGAAATGACTTTTGAAGAAGGTATAGATAATAACTGGGAGATGTTTAACAGTACTGAATATGGAAGAACTCTTATAACCGAAGAATATGAACCATATGAGAGTGATAAATGCCTTATAATGGATGTTATCACAGATGGATATTACTCAACGAATGAAGCTTGGTTGCATTTAAATCTTGTAAATCAAGAAGGGGTTGAAATTTCATTTTTCTGGAAAGAGTTTGACGATGAAGATCATTTTGAGGATGGAGTATATATATCTGACAAAGGAGGAGAGTATTTTGAAAAGATATATTCCCTAAAAGATAATAACAATAAATGGGAAAGAGTAGTTATTGAACTTGACGAAATAGTGAAGGAATTAGGTATGAGATACACCAATGACTTTGTACTAAAATTTCAACATTATGACAATGATAAAATACCCCGTGATGGTTTTGCATTTGATGATATTAATGTATATTCTAACTCAAAAGACCCAGGACTCGAAAAGACTATTAATGCGGCTAGCAATATTGGGAACTATCCTAATCCCTTTACTTCGGAAACCTCGATTTCTTTTTCTCTTAAAGAACATTCACATGTTAAAATAGTGATTTATAACGTAAAAGGTGAGCGTGTATCTACTCTTATGAATGAAAATCGTGATTCCGGAACTCACACTTTAAGGTGGGATGGCACGGATTTGAGCGCTGGTATTTACTTTATAAAATTGATGGTTAATGACAAAGTTTCCGATATTCACAAAACAATAATTCTGCGATAAAATAAGCAGTATAAATTATAGACTCGAATGCATTACCTGTGTTCGAGTCTTTTTCGTATGAAAATAATCAACAGAATTTTGTATATAGTAATAATGTTCCAAACTGTAAACCGTAATCGCTTACAAATATCTTATCAATACCAAGATAAGAGAAAATACTTTCAAGAAGTATCGTTCCTGATAGCAGAACATCGGAACGGTGTGGATCAAAGGGAATAAGTCTTTCTATCTCTTTATAAGACAATTTTTTCCACAGATCTTTGAAATGAAGAACATCATCCAAAGTAAGAACCTGTTTGTGGACTTTTTCTGAAACCCATTCTTTCAAACCCTTTTTCACTGCAATGAGATTTGTGACGGTTCCGCCCACACCGACAACTTCAAAGGAAGAGGGGACATGTTTCTGGATCTTGGACTGTGCCAATATATCCTGACAAAAAGCATGTTTTTCCTCATCATTATCACAAAGATTGTTAAGTCTTCGGACTCCCATTTTCAAGCTGGTTGAAAATTCTAATTTACCTTTTTTCACAATCATGAACTCAGTACTTCCTCCTCCAATATCAAAGATAATCAAATTCTCATGCTCATCAAATTCGTGCTTATTTGCGAGATAGATATAGTAGATTTCCTGCTTTTCTGAAAGAATATGATACCTCAAGTCATACTTGCTTCGAAGCCAGTTGGCAAGCTGTGAAATATTTTTCGATTCCCGCGAAGCAGAAGTGCCGGTTATGATAATATTTTCTAAATGATAACGCTTGGATGTGAGGATAAAATCTTCAAGAATTGCTTTTGCTCTTTCAATGCTATCATCTTTGAGAAGACCATTCCTCATGCCTTTACCAAGTGATGAAGTACGCGCATCTCGATGAAGAACTTTCCATGAATTCTGTGCTCTCTCAGCAATAAGCAACAGAATTGAATTAGTCCCTACATCAATAACAGAGCAGATGGTTTTCATAAAGGAATTACAATATTGTGCGTATCTCTTTGAGCAGTTCGTTTATGATCTGCTCCTCAGGAATTTTTCTGATTATTTTTCCCTTTTTGAAAAGCACTGCCTGCCCTTTACCTCCTGCAATACCAATATCCGCTTCTACCGCTTCACCAGGACCATTAACAACACAACCCATAACTGCAATGGAAATATTATGTTCAATATGCAATTTTCGAACCTCTTTTTCCACTTCCTTTGCAATGCTAATTATGTCGATTTCAGTTCTTCCGCAGGTGGGGCATATAATGAAGTGAGGACCCTTTCGCAAATCGAGAGCTCGTAGGAGTTCAAGTCCAACTTTAACTTCTTCAACAGGATCAGCAGCAAGTGAAACACGTATCGTATCGCCGATTCCTTCTGCAAGGAGTGTTCCAATGCCGATCGAGGAACGAATGGTACCTGAGAAAGCTGTACCGGCTTCTGTGACGCCTAAATGCAGCGGGAAGTCACATTTTTCACTTATCTTTCTGTATGCTTCGATAGTCAAAGGCACAGATGATGCTTTCAATGACAACTTTATATCATAAAAATTCTGCGATTTAAAAAAATGAACATGCCGAAGTGCACTTTCCACGAGTGCGTCTGCAGTTACGCCATATTTTTTCTTGATATCCTTTTCCAAAGAACCTGCGTTAACACCAATACGAATAGGAATATTTGCTATTTTCGCAGCATCGATAACTTTTTTAACCTTTTCCGAACTACCGATATTCCCCGGATTGATACGAATTCCGTTAACGCCTTTTTCGATTGCTTTGATCGCAAGCTCGTGGTTGAAATGAATATCACCAATAACCGGAATAGGGGATTCATTGATAATTTTAGGAAGGGCTTCAACAGCTTTCATGTCAGGTAATGCAACCCTGATAATATCACAACCGTGAGCTGCACATTGCCGGATTTGATCGAGTGTTTTCTCTGCATCCCGGGTGTCGGTATTGGTCATAGACTGCACGGAAATGGGTGCATCACCGCCAATCTTGACCGTACCTACTGCGATTTGCCGGGTTTTTCTTCTTTGTATCATAAATGCTGTCTTTCAAAATCTAATAATTTTTGTTTTACATCGATTCCTAAACCAAAGCCACCCAGTCCGCCATCTGATCGAATGACACGATGACATGGAACTACGATAGGAATTGGATTGACATGCAGTGCATTTCCCACTGCACGATGTGCGTTTGGATGACCTATACCTTGAGCAACTTCATTATAGGTTTGAGTTTCGCCATAGGGGATCTGCTGAATATATTCCCATACCTTTCTTTGAAAAGGAGTGGCAATAAGAACAAGAGAGAGATCGAACTGTTTTCTAGTTCCAGTGAAATACTCTTTGAGTTGTTTTAAGTATTGATTTTCTTTTGACAGTTCGAATATGATATTTTCCTTATTTTCATTGAGATTTAAAGTATGCAAACCCTCATCCGAGAAAGTGAGAGTAATAAGACCGAAATCATTTTTTAATGTGCTTTGGTATAATTTCATAAATTTATGTAGATAGAGAAGCGCAGGTTATTGTCAATAATTTTGAACGTTCAATGGAATGCTAGTATAAGATTATGATACAAGTCCGAAGATTATTCCAGCAATGCCTACGACAAAATATACGATCACATTTATCCAATAGAGTGTTGATTTCTCTTCTTTTGATATTTTAAAGAACCCACTGATTTTTACTTTTCCGGACGTCAGTCCTTTATAGCCGAAGCAGAAAAGGGAAAAACCGATGAGGGCGATGAGAAATTTGAGAAATTTCATATTAATTATTGTTATTTTATATAAATATCTCAATGAATTAATGACAAAATTAATGATTAATGATTAATGATTCCTTGATTCAGAAAATAATTCCAATACTTTAGCTGAAGGATATGTAGACAACGAAGCTACTCCATTAGCAAGTTCTATAGGTATAAGAGCCCCCTCGTATCGATTGCTTAATATTTTGTAAATAGTTGATATGATATTCTTGATTGCAATTAAATTATCAATTGAAGGATTCTCAACACCTTCACCACGAATTCCTGTTGGAATGTTTAATACCATTTGATGGTAATCATTAATCTTAACAAAAACTTTTGCTCCATAATTAGTATCTGAACCATATATGCTATTTGAATTACTATGCTGTATCTCTTTTCTAATATAATTATTACCAGGAATAAAAACAGAATTTGAAGGAGCATTTCGACCAATTAGTTGAAGATGATCAAAAAAGAAACCAGATTTTTCTTGCCCAATCATTGCAACTTCATATCCACTATTCTTTGCATATTGAAAGAAGCGTCTAATAGGAGCAGATAGCTTTGCCAATGTTGCTCTTAAAGATAATGGACCATCTTTAATAAAGAGACAATTTTTCAATATATCCTTTTTGTTGTCCCAAAAATATCTTATGGGAGTAAAAATCATAAGTGTTTCGCTGATTGACATATAATCTGAAGCTACTTGATTAGGAGCATGATCTTCAGTCATCGATTGATGAAGACCGAACAAATCGGTTATAAAAATTTCATTTCCGCAATTTGGACATTTCCCCTTTTCTTCATCATATGGTAATGTTGCATGATCAACACCCGTTTCTTCACGACAATATGGGCAACCAAATTTCTCTAGTTTTGCTTTTGGATTCTCATTCCATTTTTCATATGCTATCCATTTTAAAGTTTCCATCATTGCGCTATCAAGTGAATTATTTAGACCTTTGTCATTTACAGATTCGTAGATTATTTCTCTTACTGCATGATAGATTGATTTTCCTGGAACAACAACATGTCGTAATGGAAAGGTAGTAGCATGAAACAAAGCTGATTCTTTCATTATATCACGCAATGCAAATGGATTCGGATTTTCTTTGTCAAGCTTAGAAATTGCATATTGATCCAGTTTTAACAAAGCAGATTTTACAAAAGCTATAGCTTTGTATGGTGGGTTTGGATATTCAATTGTGTGAATTGAGCCGTCGGAAGCGAAAATTATTTTTAATTCATTACCGCCTTCAGGAATTGGCTGCCAGTTAATTCCTTTAGGTTCAATTATGAAATTTGGATCATTAAAATTTTCACATAACTTTTTCACTAAAGGACTTTGTATAACTTCTAAGTGACCAAGTTTAGAAGCTCTTTCTATAGGTAATCTTTTTCCTTTTTGGTATGGCATTTCAGTTTTCCTTTATAGGTGGTGTAAATCTTAAAGCTTGCATTGACACAACAAATCGATGCGATCTAGTTAACATTCTAATATATCCAACAGTTTGGGCTTTTAAAATATCATTCTTAAGACTGTCATAAGCAATATTAAGTTTAGCTAACTTGTTTACGTCATCTTGCGAAGCAAGGTGAGCGATAAAAAAGTTTTCAGTTTGAGCTAATAGATCTGGATTTATTGTCGTTGGTGATTGGGTGGAATATACCATTCCAATATGATATTTTGCTCCTTCCTTAGCGAATTTTCTATAAATTTTTGTTTCATCACTATTATCATTATATCCAAATAAGTTATGTGCTTCTTCAAAGTATAACTGAACATAATGTTTATATCCTAATTTATTCTCTAAGTTGTTATTCGAGAATTTATTTGTTTGATGAGAAAAAATGGCTGACGACAATTCTCTTGAGAAATAAAGCATTACTTCTTCATCTGCATTTCCTAAATCAATGATTATAGTTTTCCCATCATCAATCTCTTTTAGTATGTCATTGATAAAATTTGAAGCATTGCTACTATGGTATTTTCTAATACTTTGAATAATACCTGGTCCAGCACTTATCGTTGATACAGGAGCTAAGAAATTTAAAAGAGCTTCATCATCAGCATCAAATAAATTTTTTCCTTTAGTGGAGCTAGGTAATTTAGAATTTCTATCTTTAGCTATTGCTCTATCAAAAAGCGTTTGATATTCATTAATAGATTGTGGATAAAGCCAATCAGATTCATTATCTCCAAAAATTATTTTCATTACTTCTTTATTAAAACGAGCTTTTTCAAATGGAATTAAGTCTTTTAAGCTGTTAGAATTTGTAGGAAAATTAGCTTTATTAAGAATAGCCCAATACATTAATATTTTTCGAACAGCTCTTTTGCTATCTCTCTCATCCAATTCATTAATTTGTTCTATACTAGGAATATCAACAGATAGAAATCTATCAATATAAATCGAATCTCTACCTTTTTCTCTTAAAAGAGTTCGAATTATTTTATGAGATTCCTTAGGATTTTTATAGAAATCAATTTTTAACTCCTTTGATTCAGTACCTTCTTTTTTAGATAACGCATAAACAATACAAACATCAGGATAAGCCGCCTGCTATTGATTGATTATCGTCTTGTGGATTATCATTCGCATATTCACCGTTAATATCAAAGATAAGTTGACCAACATTTTTTGATTCTTTAGTTGTTTCAATTAGGCTTTGAACAATCAATTTTACCACATTACTTTTACCCAATCTAGTCTTTCCGAACATTGCAGTTCTTGTGCCTTGAAAATCGTTTGTTGATAAATAAATATCTACATTTGGTAATGGTTTATTTGGTAGAGGTAGTCGACATTCAGTTAATCGGAGTTTTCCAATTAAAAATCTATTTTCTACAGGAACCATAGTATTATTTACAAGATTCAATAATTTGTCGTCTGGAGAATAGATAAGATATTTATGAGCACTTAAATAATTATTTAAATCTCCAGAAAATTCAATAGTATCTTGTTCATCTGGATTAGGATAAAACATACCTAAAACACTTGTTTTCAATGCACCCCATTGCAATTCACTTTGAGTGAATACATCAAGTTCGGGCATAGATTTTTTTTGTAATTCAAAATATGTTTGTTGAACTTCAGAAGAGAGGGGAGTAGGAGCACTATCAAGAACCCTTAATAAAGTGAAATGAGGTGGTACTTCATTTCCCTCTGATTCAAAAGTAGATGGGACCATAATCAATAATGAATTTCTTGGAATTCCACCAACTGAAACTTTAAATGGATCACAAGTAATTATTGTTATTTCTCCATATCCAATTTCCAATATATAACCTACAAATCTTCGCTCATCGTGTTTTTTTGCTTCTTCCAAAGATTTCTCGTTATTTAAAAAATCCTTTAAAACCCTTAAAGGGTGATGTTGATTTGCTGCATCATCTAGAAATTTTTTCATAGCTACCTTCCATTTCTTTAATAATTTAATATTAGGATTTCTTTCGACTCATTTGTAAATACTCCAATTCTATCACTTGTTCCTCTTGGTATTTTTACAATTCGATTATTATTATATAAATTGATAATATCTTCATGAGAAGAATTTGTCATTATCCATCTAATATTTTTTCTACTACACATTTCAATTATTTTTTTTGAAAGTCTAATTTGGTCGTTGAAAGTAAATTTACTAATAGTATAATGTGATTCATGTAATTCTTTTTCACCTGGTTTATATGGTGGGTCTAAGAAAATAAAATCACCATCATTAACATTGTCCAAAATCAATTCAAAATCAGAAATATTCAACTTAGTTTTTTTTAATAATTTTGAAAGCTCAATAATATTTTGATGTGTAATTACCCATCTTCTATCTTCACCTCCATAACCAACATTAAACTTGCCATTAGATGCATGACGCCACATACCTTTGAAACATGTTCTATTTAAATACAAGGTTCTTGCTGCACGGAAATATAATGGATTCTTTTTATATTCGGAGTCTCTAATTCTATAGTAAGCCTTTTTACCTTCAGGGAAAGTTTTAAATATTTCCCAAACTTTATGCGGATAATTCCGGATTCCTTTATACAACTCAATTAATTCTGGATTCTTATCAGAAAGAATTGCAGATTGGGGTTGTACTGATAAAAATACCGAACCACCTCCGACAAAAGGTTCTATATAATTACCTGCAATTTCTCCACTACTTGGTAAATATTGATTTAAAAAATATAAAAGTTTACTTTTTCCACCAGGATATCTTAAAAATTTCAAATCTTCTCCAATTTAAATTCCAATTTTACTGCAATAAGGAAAAATTCTATTTCCCTGTCAATAAATTTAACAAACTGCATTCGTCGGTATATTAGTAATATTGACAGAAAAACCATTGCATATCATATATTTTTTATGAATATTAAAATTGAACCACTACATAACAAATATGTTGATGACGCTGTAAAGCTCGTAATAAAAGCATATCACGAAGAAAGAAAATCCCTACAAGCCCTTCCACAATACGATTTTACATCAATCTTGAAGAAAAAGATCATAAACCTGTTCTCAAAAGGTTCAGGAGTTGTTACACTCAATGGCAATGAGGTTGTTGGTTTTCTTGCTGGATTTGAAGTTGAAGAATTTTTTGGGAAGTGCAAGGGAGTTTACTGTCCTGTTTACGGTCATGGAACAGGTCAGAAGTATAGCACAGAAATCTATCAAAAAATGTATCAGCATACAGCGGATATGTGGGTGAAGAAATCTCTTTTCAACCATGCGATAACTCTTTTTGCACACGATGACAACCTCATAGATACATGGTTCTGGCTGGGATTTGGGCTGCGATGTATCGATGCAATCCGTGAAGTGGCGCCAATCTGTGAAAACAATACGGCATTTCATATTAAAAAAACCGCAATATGTGACATTCCTTCATTAACTGAAATTTACAAAAAACATAATGTGTACTATAGAACTTCACCGCTGTTTATGCCGAATCAAGATAAAGATCCGATCAAGGATTTAACTGATTGGCTGGAAAAAGAAAATCATCATATGTGGACGGCATATTCTCAGGAAAAGCCCATTGGGTTTATGAGAATTCAACCAAATGCAGAGTCATATGTTTCGGAATATGAGAAGATGATGAACATTACCGGTGCGTATGTGGAAGAAAATTCCAGGAGATCACATATAGGAACTCTTTTATTGGATGCGATACAACGGTGGCTTCTGGAAAATAAGTATTCTCTTTGCGGAGTGGATTATGAATCGTTCAATATATTAGGAAGTAGTTTCTGGGAAAAATATTTTACTCCGTACACCTACAACGTGGTGAGGAGAATTGATGAGAGGATAGTATAACTCAGAAATTCCAAAGTTCACTTACTGCTTCAAAGTTACACGGTATAAAAAAAGCATGGTGAATATTTCGCACCTATGGAGCTTTGTAAATTTTTTATTCAAATACCCGAAGCTTACGCATCCGGTTTGAAACATTCGACACCTCTGGTGTAAAATATAATAAATGAAGATAGAATAATACGCGAAGAATCGCAAGAGTGAAATGTAAAATTCTCTTATTCGCATACCTGATGCTTGTACATCCGGTTTGTGGCAGTAAATACCTGTGGCATGTGATGTCATTAAAATCAGAATACACTCAAGTTCCGCAAGGAACGATACATTTCTAACGAAGAGCGTCAGCTCTCAGAAACAAAAAAATTACTATATTGAGCACTGTAGATGCGGAATGTACGTTTCATGCTATTCACATTTTAGCCCATGATGCATGTATAAGAAAAAGCGGATGTGAATTGTCTGAATCCAAACAACTTGACAATAATATCTCCATAATAAATTGAAAATTGTAATTCTTTTCAAAAAGGAGACCAAATGAAAAAATATATCATTATTTGTATGTTACTTTCACTCACATTATTTGGATGCTGCAAGCTGACAAACCCGGACCTTAATAAGAAAACCTGGACCTTTATGTGGTATCTTGACGGAGACGAGGTTAGTATGCAGCAGGACTTCATTGCTGCGTTTTATAACATTATTGCTGCAGGTGTCGGGAGCACCGATGACGTAAATATTGTCATCCAGTTCGACCGTTATCCTCACATGGATGATTTCGGTGGCTGGGAGATCGCAGAACGGTTTTATTACACATCCGGCATGGAACCGACTCCGCAAAATGCAATTGCAGACTGGGGAGATGGTCAGGGCGGGAGAGAAGTGGACATGGCTGACCCGGCAACACTGCAATCCTTTATCACCTGGGCAGCTGCCTATTATCCTGCTGATCATTATGCGCTGATGCTCGCAGATCACGGATTTGGCTGGCAGGGACTGATCATGGATATGACAAGTGACGGAGATTTCATGACGGTGAGAGGAATGGTAGATGCCCTAAGCAGTTCGGGGATTCAATTTGATTTGCTGGCGCTCAATGCGTGCTCTATGCAGATGATCGAGGTTATGTATGAACTCAGAGATACTCCAATTGATATTGTGGTGGGCTCGGAAAATCTCGGCACAACCTGGGCATTTACACAAATACTCCAGGCAATCACCGATGATCCTGAAATCACCGCAGCAAACCTCGGGAAAGAGATATGCGATTTCTATTATGATATCCATAGTGCGGACACCACTATCACACTCTCAACGGTACAATTCAATAAAATGCCTGCGGTTACGGAAGCGGTTACAGACCTCGCAGTGACCATTTTGGACAGTGTTCCATTTACCTCAGTACAGACTAAAGCACAGATTGTGGTCAATGCGATCGATGATGCAGTAGTTTACAAAAAGAATGGTTTGCATTACGAATCTGCAGGAGGAATTTCTATCTATTGGCCTGCTTCCTACCAGGGATACACCCCTGATATGTTTTACTACAGCTACTTAGATGAGATAATTGATTTCCCCACATACTCTTCCTGGCGTGAATTTCTCTACGTTTACTACAATGTAATGCATTATGAGGGAGTGATCGAACCGCAGATCTACGCAGTAAAAAATACGCTTTCGTACTTTGACAGTACGAGTGTGGACCTCTATGATTTTTGTAAGGGAATAGTAGAGTATCAAGCGCCGTGATCATTATTTCAACGAGTTGTCACGGACCATTCCGTGACAGAATATAGAACAAAGTGTCATGGAGTGGTCAATGACATTTCTCTATAATTGGAGATAAAATATGAAAAAAATTATAATTTTGATACTTCTACTACTGGTTGAAAGTATCCTTTCCGCCCAGCCCTGGCAACAGAATGACGAAATTTTTAACTCAAGCGGAGTTCCGAGTTTGCCCTTTTCACAACCACGTTTTGCAGATCTGGATGCAGACGGCGACCAGGATATGATCATCGGAAATCTGAACGATGTGCCATTCTATATGGAAAATGCCGGCACACCCAATGTTCCGGTTTTTATGCCTGGCACTGAAATATTTGCAAGCGTCTCTACTCTCGATGTAGAAATGGGAGTATTCGCAGACCTTGATAATGATGGAGACCTGGATTTCATTGCCGGCGGTTATACAGGATTGAATTTCTTCGAGAATATCGGAAATATTTACTTTCCAATTTTTCAGAAAGTAAACGGTTTTTTCTCCGGCTTGAATGTTGGGCAGAATCCTGTCCCTGATCTTGCAGATGTGGATGATGACAATGACCTGGATATGGTGGTCGGCTTGAGCGAGGATGGGGGCTTGAAGATATATTTGAACACAGGCACTCCTGAAACAGCTCAATTTTCAGAGGTAAATACTATCTCTATTGGAGATGTAGGTTTGTATGCATATCCGAATTTCTGCGATCTGGATGCGGATAATGATCAGGATATTGTGGTAGGAAGAGATTCACACGGATTTATTTATTATCAAAACAATGGAACTCCTCAGAGCGGTTTGTGGGAAGTGAATGCAAGTGTTTTCACAGGTATAGGAAGCGATACATACTGGAATTCACCCGGATTAACTGACCTTAATGGAGATGGAACAATTGACCTTATATACGGCACTGCGGAAGGTCCGTTGCATTATTATGAAAACAACGGAACGCCGACAGTTCCTTCATGGCTGGTGAACACCACTCTTTTCGGCGGGGTGCTCGATGTGGGTGGCGCAAGCAATCCCTTTTTCTATGATTTTGATGGAGACGGAGACTTTGACATGGTAAGCGGAAGCCAGCTTGGAGATATAAAATATTTTGAAAATGTTGGCACAGCATACGCACCTGCCTGGGAAGAGGACAATGCCTATTTTGCAAGCATCGACCATTCTATTTATTCCGCAATCACACTTGGAGATGTATATAATAATGGGCTTGCGGATGCAATTGTAGGCGATCTGAGCGGACATTTCTACTTCCATCGAAACACGGGTTTTAATTATGTTTTTGAAAGCGATGTACTCTCCTTTGTCAATTTGGGAGGATGGTCAGCTCCGCGCCTTGCTGATATGGATAACGATAATGATCTGGATATTGTTGCAGGAAATGGAACCGGAAATCTCTCCTACTTCCAAAACCAGGGCACGCCATCAGCGCCGGATTGGGTGCAAATTACCGGCTATTTCGGCGGTATCGATGTCGGCTCAAACTGTGTCCCGACTGTTGGTAATCTCGATATGAATTTTACCTTGGATATTGTAACCGGTGATATAAGCGGTGAATTGCAATTCTTTGAAAACATTGAAGGTAACTGGACAGAGAATCCTTATCCTGTTTCAGGAATTTCAGGAGGTCAAAATACTACTCCTGCACTCGTTGATCTGGATGGAGACGGCGATCTCGACCTGACTCTGGGCAATTATGACGGCACTTTCAACTATTATGAAAATCAACATATTATTGTGGATGTCGATCCCGAAGTACCACAGACTAATTCTTATAAACTCTGTAATTTTCCGAATCCCTTTAATTCAACTACAACTATCTCTTTTACTACCACCCGTCTTCTCCGCCAGCTGGCGGATACGCCGTGGCAGGCGAATTCACATGAAGAAGCACAAATTGGAATCTATAACTTAAAGGGGCAGAGGGTGAAGGAATATCACTTTTTCTCACCCTCTCCCGGTCACACCCTCTCTGTTACCTGGGATGGTAAGGATGAAGCTGGAAAAGAATTGAGTCCCGGTCTGTATTTCTACAAATTGAGCATAAATGATAAAACAGAAGCTGTGGAGAAATGTTTGTTGATAAAATGAGAACAATAAAAAAGACATTATTGATTACTTTTCTCAGTATAATTCTTGCCGGATTTTCATCTACTGTGTTTGGACAGAATCAAGTCGATATTTTTCTTGGTGCAGGTGTGCCGGAATTCATAAATATTGGGTTGCGATACCAGGCAGCGCAGATGCAGGTGGGGTTGAGTTATGGTTTCTTGCCACTCGAGGATGAAACCTGCACTTCTTTATCAGGTGATTTCTATTATCATTTTGCAGGATCCTCGAGCTTATCCAAACGGAAACCTTTGTACACAAGGATAGGAATAAGTTATGTTCGTAGCAAAGAGCACAATGTCATTTCATCATATATTTATTCAATTTTCCGTATAGGACACGAATTCAATATCTCAAAAAATTTCGGGATCGCGGCTGATCTGGGAATTACTATCGAGTTGTCCAAAGAACGAAACGAAGAACAGGAATCTTCTGGCTGGTTCGATCTTGATTTTGATTTCCCGATATTGCCTTGCTTCGGAGTGAATATATTCTTTCATTACGATTTTTTACCACGCTATAAAAAAGGTGCTTAAAAATGAAAAAAATTGATTGTTATTGGTTAAGTCCGTGCGCGTTATCCTGTGATACTTGCAGCATTCATCTCAGAACAGACGAAGAGCTGGCATACTGGAAAGAGCAAGAAGTTGACCTCGATACGATCAGATGCGATGGGTGCAGGTCGAGTTTGGAAGGGAATCACTGGTCTCCGCGTTGTCCGATATTAGTGTGCTGTGTGTATAAGAAGGAATTAGCTTATTGCTCTCAGTGTGATGAATTTCCGTGCGATATTTTAAAGAAATGGGGCGCTGAGCACAAACATCATGCTGAAGCTCTTGATCGATTAATAGAAATAAAGGAACAGGGTGTTGTGCATTGGCTTGAAGAACACGGATATTAGTAGGGGATGGATTTATTGTAAATAATTGCCTTTAATCAACCTCAATACTCTCCTCAGCAAGCAAAACAAGTTTGTATTCAGTCTTTGAGTTGCCACAGACCGGATCAAATCTATAAAGCATCACAATATCGAGCTCGGAACCGGTCCACTCTCCAGGATTTATTATGAGAAAAGTTCTCACATCATGAGCACAATACTCCTCATCTATCCATGAGCCGGAATTCGCATAGATGCTTGTATAGCTGTATGTGGTTGGATAAACTGATATATGAGGATAGTGTGAATGCCCGAATGCAATGATCTTGTATGGCTTAGTCGATTGATTCGTCATATATTCTATTATAGGAGCACCCGAAAGGTCAACTCCATTCCAGATCCCAATTGCAGCACTTGTCGGAACCGGAACCTCATTAACGATTTGAGTTTCCTGCCAGAGTGTCTCGATGCTGTCCGCATACATCTCATAGGCACCATTGAAGGAGAAGGGGTCAAAATAGCTGTCAATTCCGCCCATCTTTATTATCTCATCATACAATGGAGGGCAGTCCATATTGAAATTGGATAATACTGTAAGGAAAGCAAGCGTCCATCCGGTAAAGAATTCGAACGACCCTTTTTCATTTATCAATTTCTGCGGGTCATATGGAGCTTGTGATGCCATACCCGTTGCATAAAGGCGCGCTATAAAGTATCCGGGTGGTAATTTATGAGAAGGATTGATCAGGGATTGAGGGCAGTTGAATAAGTCGTAGCGATGTCCGTGTTCCATGATAATTCTATCAACTGGTGAATATTTACCAAGTCCCGGCACATCGCCCATCCATGTTATATTTGGAATTATCCCATTCAGAATTTCATGTGTGAGCAGCATGTCATGATTGCCCGGCACATAAATAAGTTCTATCTCACCTTCGTTTACGATAGTTCTGAATTTATTGAATATCTGCAAATTGGTCGGGCAGTTCGCTATTGCATGGAAATATTCCTCTGAACTTTGGATACTCACTGTCGAATCAAATGGAGAGACATCATAAGGAACCAGCCACTCATCAAAAAGATCGCCTAGGATTACAAGCTGCTTTACATTGGGACTGCTCATCACATAATCGAGAAAATTCTCAAGAGCATCTGCGTTTTCATCAAACCAGCAATATTTGCCGGCAACTGCTCTTTCATCTCCCATGTGAATATCGCTTATGCATACAATTGAGGTTCGCTGCAAAATACCAATATTGGCTATCGGTTTGCCTGTAGTTCTGAACTCGATATTCTCTGTTTTTTTCAAACAATTACCATCTGTTGATTTCAGTCCTGTATTTATGGTGAGTACATACCTCCAGCCATCATTCAGGAAAAATTCAGCATGAAATTGTAAGGTAACGATCTTACCGTATACTTCAATATCATAATGTGAGTTTAGCGAGCCGGTTACATCGGAAAAATCAATATTATCGGCAACAGTTGTTTCATTAATTTCCTCAGAAAAAAGCATTTCGATAGACCGGGCTGTATGATCAAGATGATAATAAAGATCGTGCTTTTTGGGCAGTAACGGAAAGGATACACTCAATGACCCATCGCCGGGTTCGACGGTTTCTGTACAGGATGAAAAGAGGAAAAGTACGGAGAATGATATCATGAATAAAAGAAATAATATCCGATATTTGCTCAAAAAAAATTTTAAATATTTTCTAATCATTGTTACCCATTTATGATACATTTTTTTTAAGTCATGTACAACTCTATCAAAAAGAAAGCCATTTTTTCTTGTCAATTAATTTAATATGAGTAGTTTTCTTGACATGCATACTCTTAATGTCCATTCAAATTAGCAATGAATTGAGGAGCAATGATATGTATAGAAAATTATCAATGATTTTTATATTATTTATTTGCCTGTATTCCATTTCCTTTGCACAAGATGAGCTAGGGTGGACAAAGGATTTTCAAGTTTTGTCACATCACTTTCAGGCAACAGGGAGTAATACATATTTCATCCTTGAACCAAATTACTATCTCGTCCTGGAAAATAATGATGCAGATGAGCGAGAGAGGCTTGTCATTACTGTCCTTGATGAGACAAAGGTAGTGGATGGTTTGGAGACTCGCATAGTTGAAGAGAGAGAAACAGTAAATGGTGAGATAATAGAAGTATCAAGAAATTATTTTGCCTTTGATACGAACACAAGTAGTATTTTCTATTTTGGTGAAGAAGTTGATATATATAAAAATGGTGAAATTGCAAACCATCACGGTGCATGGGCTTCGGGAGAAAATGGTGCACTATTTGGTTTGATGATTCCCGGAATTGTCTTGCTTGGTTCGCGTTATTACCAGGAAATTGTCCCGGGAGTAGCTATGGATAGAGCAGAAGTCATATCACTTTCAGATACGCTGAATACTCCATTAGGTGCATTTACAGATTGTCTAAAAATCGAAGAAACAACACCCCTCGAACCCGGGGTGAAAGAATACAAGGTTTACGCACCCGGAATAGGTTTGATTAAAGATGGAGACCTCCTTTTAGTAGAACATGGATATAATGAAGAATGAAGGAGATATTTTGCATAGGACTATTAATTAAACCTTTTCGATCATCTTTCATCTAAACAAACGATAATAATTTTATAGGGTGCTTAAAATGAAAAAAAGAAAGATTAAGAATGTCATACTTTTCACCATTTTCCTTTCTCTTAGTTTGCTTCTATTTTTCTCCCAATCCGTTGCGGGCACTAATTCAAAACTGACCAATAGCACGAAGAATACATCCGTCAAAGATACACAGAAAGTTCAAGGTGAGCAGAAGCAAAAGGCAGAAACAAAACCTGACACGACCGAAAAGTCATCTAATCCTACCAGCACAAAGAGCACTGAAGTAAAGAAGAATACTACAACGGATGATGAAAAAGAAAAATCTTCTGAGAAAAAAAAGCCAGAGGTGAAGACTTCCGTAACTATAAAAAAATCCAAAGATTCAACAAACAATACTCAACATGAGAAGACGGAGTTGAAATCTTCAAACAAAACTGAAATCAATGCAGTTTCTAATAAAACAGCTGATGACACAAAGAAATATAATATTGATATTCAAAAGAATAATACATCAAAATCAGAGTCGATAATTAACCCCAAATTCAAAGCTGCCCTTCAGAATTCTAATGATAACGAAATGATAAAGAATCCCTTAAATAATGATACGAGTTCCAATTTCACCCGCCACTATGTTCCGCGACAAACTATTGAAATCGATGAAATTGAAAAACTTGACGATGTGCATACGGTCTCATATGATAATGTAGAATATAAGTGTCACAATGGATATTATTACCGACACTGGGGCAGACATTATAGAAGGATGCGTCCGCCCTGGGGCTTGAGGATCAGGTGGCTTCCCCGTTACTATTATATCTATATATTTGATTCATGTAGATATTACTATTGTTGCAATGTATATTATATTTATATTGAATCTGATGATGAATATATCGTTGTTCGTCCACCGATCGGCGCTCTGGTTGAAACACTTCCTGAGTACAGCGAGAAGTTGATCGTCGAAGGTGAAACCTATTTTATTGCAGATGTTATTCAATACAAGGCAGTTCTCGTGAATGATGAGATCTGGTTCAAAGTCATAAAGGTTATAGACGATAATGAATATGCAGTCGTGGAGCTTCCTGTCGGAGCGCTCATTGAGATTATTCCTGAAGATCGCGAATTGCTGTTTATTGATGGAGAAACCTATTTTATTGCAGAAAATATCCAATATAAAGCAGTCTTAGTTAATGATGAAATTTGGTTTAAAGTACTGAAAGTGGGGTAGAATCCATAAGAATTAATGGAATTGTATTAGATAAGCGGGGAAGGAGAGAGCATATTTAAGTCAAAAATAATGGGACAGTTGACTATAATGATTTTTATCAATTTATTATGGATATGATAAAACCCTTAGCGTTGGATTTGAGAAATGCTTTCAAAGCAATTGCGTTCCTAACCGAAATGGAAAAAATTCTAATTGGGAAATTGCATGAGTATCAATGTTTTACCCTTGCTTTTCAAAAAAAATTAAAAGACAATGCAAATTTGCCTGCGACAGAATTTTTCATCGAATTATCTAAAAAAGCTGAAGGGATTCAACAATACTTTTTCTATTATCTTGAAAGAGAGATGCAAAGAATCAGTAAAAATGATTAATAAATATTTGTTTGGATATAAAGATTATATTTTTACATGAGTTAGCTTATTATGGAAAAAATTGATGTTGTAATTATGTGGCTGCGGAAGGAAAACAATACTTTTATTATCATAATTCTTGACGATATTAATATAGGATTTTTATTTATCAATTATAAAGTAACTTATTTGTTAAGTTATAAAGTTCAGAATATTTAAGATTGAAAGTAGATTTTTTTACGTCTATTCTTCATGATAAGTATGAGAACAAGAAAAAAAAGGAGAATAGAAAGCATGCAAGGTAAAAAACTCTATGTGGGTAATCTTGATTATTCAGTCACTAAAGACGATCTTTCAGAATTATTTTCTGAATTTGGCGAAGTGGTTGAGGTTATTATCATTGACGGCAAAGGTTTTGGATTTGTAGAAATGAAAGAACCTGCTGAAGCTGAAAAAGCAATTGCTGACTTGGATGGAAAAGACCTTAAAGGTCGTTCCCTGAAGGTCAACGAAGCACGTCCGAAAAGAGATAACCGAAAAGACTTTAGTAGAAGATCTTATTAGAGAATCAAGTATTGTCACTTAAGAATGGCATGATCATTAATTTGGTCATGCCTTTTTTTTTAATAGCTGATCCGATAGATAAGGACATTACAGCAATGAGGGAGTATTATAATTGCAAAACGGTGAGAGATAGTGTGTTTAGTTATGTGAGGTTTGAGAGGAATTAACCACGAAATACACGAAAGAAACGAAAAACACGAACAGAAGAAAAAAGATAGAAAAAAGGGCTAAGAAATAACTTAAACGATTAATTAAAAAATTGACAGGATGGGGAGGGGAGGTAAATAAACGAATAAGAAAAAAACTGAACCTGAATTTATTATGCGTTTGAAGTAATAGTTATGGAAAGAATAAAGAGAATAAAATTATATCGCAAACAAAAAAATGGACAAAGTTATCACAGTAGGATAGGAACAAAAAATGGACATAAACAAGAATATGACTTTTTTTAGAGGACAAGTGTCCTTTATTAGTACGGGTATATCAAACTCAAAGTATTCAATAATAGAAAATGGGGGAATCATTGAAGTAAAAAATAAACTTCACATAAGATTTCTTAGTAAGCAGTTTAGTATATTTCCAGAACAGTTTGAGATTATGGCCCCAATAAATGCTGTGAAGACTATTAATGGGAAAGTACCTCGATCATATTTGCACGAATGCCCTGAAGAAGAGTATATTGCGCTTAGAAATAGGTATTACAACATAACACAGAGTGATGAAATAAGTCTATTATCACCACCAAAAACAGTTAAATGGAAAGCGAAAAACCTTTCAAAATCCCGGATACAATTCGAAAGAATTGTAGGAAACAAGCTAAAAGACGAAGAGTGGAGTACTATAACCAAATTTTTATCTCAAATATTTGAAGAGAATCCGCAGTTAGATGAATTAAGAATGAAAAGAGCAATAGTGCTTGGTATTTATTCAAGGTTAGTGTTGAAGATTGAAAATGAAGATGAGGAGACGAGGTTTATAGAAAAGCGATTAGCGAAGTTGTATGGTATGTATGTTCCAGATATAGAGTAAATGTATGATAACACTATAATACGAAGCTAGGCAATTAATCTAAAAACGAAAAAAAATATTGGAACCTACCGTACAAGCAAGTAAAAGGAGGTCATTTTAATTGAAAAAAAGGTATAAATATTTATGAAACACTTCAAGAAAAATTGGAAGATAAAATTGAAAAATCTGCCAAAATCAGTTTGGATCAATAAACACGATAATATCGAAAATAAGGGGAAAAATAATAGCTAATATAAACTCGAAAAGTGTCCAAATATACTTGACACATTCCGCTAACGAAGCTAAACAAATGGTACTGGATGCAATCAAGATTTCAGATTATGATGGTTATAATGTATATAACCTAATTCATATGCAAAATTTATATGATGAAAATTCTGAAGATGACAATAAAAATTTAAAGAAGATTATGTCTATTCCCTCATTACGTGAATTAATTATGGACATTGGGATGATTGACGAAAAGGGTATCATCTATAAACTCCCTGAATTGGCATATCAATATACTTTGTTCACCAATGCATATGTAATTGCGGGTGCTTGGGGGAATAATGAAAGCAGTATCATGCAATTGTTAAATGAAATACTTTTATTGAATGGAACGAGTCTTGCAGAATTTCAATCATATATTGATTCATTACCAAAAAAAGATGGGTACGAAGAATATAAAACAAAAGAAAGGGGTTATTAAAATGGGTTATTTACGTTGTTTTCTTTATGCCGCAAGGAACAAAATTGTTGAGCGGGAAATGGGAAAAGCGATTCAGCTTAAAAACCAAAAAACAGTTAAAGTGGAAGATATTGTTAGTATTGCAACATCATTCCATTTGTATCTTAAAGATCGAACAAACGCAGCTAGAAGAGGCCAAATGATGGGTATTTGTAAATATGACCCAATGAAAATATTCGAAGTTCAACAAAAATTAGAGATATTAGAAATAATGTGTGAAGGTAAAGAATATGTTCCAGATGAATATAAGTTTGTTTTTGAAGATATCAATCCAGAGAAATATGGATATTAAATGACCTTCTAACTCCCATAGAACCGAAAATCATTACATCTTAGTTTATTCGTTATGTCTATGAGATAATTTAGTAAAGATGATAAAAGGAAGAAATAAACAATGTTGTTAATAAAATTAAATTGAAAGGATAAACGCAATGAATTTATCTCTATCGTTAGTTGTAATGTGTAAATTATATTATATAAATTCTCAAGGGTAATTTCAATGAGAAAAAAAACATCTTTGATAGTCTATTCTGTCGACTTAATTGCATTTTGAAAAATGAAGGAATTCAACATATCCATGCATTTAAATTAGATAAATGTGATATTAATTAAATTTTCTATTTCTATGCTTTATTGTATAGAGAGGAGTACTATGAAAGTTTGCCCATTTTGTAAGAATACTCACTATGTTGAAGGTAATGTTTGTTATTATTGTCATAATAATATTAATAATATTAACCTAGCAAAAGAAAATGATACTATTGTTAAAATTCTTGTTGAGGATAAATATGAAAAAGGTTTCTTAAACAAACTGAATTCTTTATTGGGTGGAAGTGAATCAGTTTATAAAGCTGTGATAAAGAATAAAAATATTAATAATAGTTGTGATGTAATTGTTAAAGTACCTAATAAGTATCACTATTATGAATTAAGTACCCATACATGGGGTAACTCATTCCTAAATTTTATTCATGCTGTAAAAAGTACAGTTGAAATAGTAAAGGGAAACGTTCGAGTTGATGATTTAGATTTAGTATGTTTTGAAAGAGTTACAGAGTTTTTTGTTAAAAAGCGGTTTGCAGATAAGAAGAATGGAAAACCATAAGAATTTTTTATTTTTTTTATTGATATAGTTTTCATCAATATCGTAACAGATTTCCCTTATGTGATTTATGTGTTGACCCAATAAGGATGATTTACTATAAGAAATATTAATATTAATAATTTTGAAAAGAGATTTATTATGGATTATTCAAGATTTACGAAAGAATGGTATAAAAGAGCTACAGACGAAAGAGACTTAGATACTCCCGACAGGTTTCTAAATTTATGGATATCTTTTAATGGTTGGATGAAAAATAAATATGGAGAAAGTCTTCAAGATAAACAATTATTACAAAAAGTTAAGAGAGAGGAATCATTAAAACAAGCCTTTGAAGTTAAAAAGGGCTCGTTGGATGATTTATTATCTGATTTAAAACGATTCAGCGTGCTTGATATGAGGGATGAAACAAATAAGGAAAGAATTAAAAATTTCGATGATTCTTTTGAAAGCCTGATTGAAGTATTATATCAAATAAGATGTAACCTCTTTCATGGAAGAAAATGTGTCGATGAAGATGAAAATGATAAACGTCTTGTTGAATTAGCATATAAAATATTACAACCGATTTTTCATGAAGTTTTAGAATCAGATTTATAGAATCCTACTCCTCCAACCCATCCTTCACAATATCCAAAATCCTCTGTGCAAGAGCGTGCTTGGTATCTTTCCCTTTAAATAAGCTTCATCTCTTGTATTATCAATTGTTCAATAATTTACTGATTACCATTTCACCATTTTCTTGACAGTTAAATACGATCCTCTTCACACAATACGTAGATAAAAGATCATGAAAAATGAATGTTCTGAGAACATGGAAAAGAAAACTTATGAAAGCAAAAGCGAAATGAACCGTTCGAGAAAAGTGGACAAAAACTATCACCGGATCGAGCTGCTCAGCTTCGGGGATAGAATTCCAAACGGCACTTATACGATCCATTCCAGATTTCGAAGAACTATAAATTTTCACAACAATGCTCTGCTGATCTCAATCGTGAACGAAGATATCGGCTGCGGACCTTTTAATATAATTGTGAAAGGGCTCGATCTTAAGAAAATCCATTCTCTCTCAATTTATAACAATATTCTAACGATCAATAACATCGCACTTTTCATGCAGGAAGCTCTGAAGTATAGTTCGAAGCTATCTCTAAATGGAGTAATTATAGCAACCTTTGAGGAGAATCTGGTATTTTTGGAAACTGTGCTGACTGAACTGTGCGCAGAAAAAAGTCTTTGTTTTCTCCTTGATGAGGAGAGGGAAAGGAACTTCACGTCGGGCTTCGAAAAGGAATTTATAAAAAGGATGAAGTCCGGTGTTGCGTTGATCCTCAAAGGCACTATGGACAGCTTGTTTGAAGGTGTTTCAAAGATCAAGGGATGCGGATTCGGGCTCACTCCGAGCGGAGATGATTTCATTGCTGGCTTGCTTTCAGGACTATATCTGAAGCAGGAATTATTTGGAACTGACCTGTCTGAAGTCAGGAACAGAATCTATGAAAATGCTTTGGGTGACAATCTGATCTCAAATACTTTTCTCTTTCTCGCGAAAGAGGGGCTGTTTGTCGAAAGATTCAAAAATTTTACACATTCCCTTTTATATGATGAGAAGGAAAAAATATATACACATATCCAAAAAGTGCTAAATGTTGGCGAAACCTCAGGCGCAGATATGCTTGTGGGTTTCATGTTTTCATTTAAGAAAGCGGGTGAACTGTGGTAGTAAAAGGTAAGATAAAACGAGGGGAATATTTTGATTCTGTCACGCTGATGATCGTTGCAAAGCAGATCAATGAGATCGCAGGAATTACCGATGCAGCAGTCGTGATGAATACGGCAGAAAACAGATCGATACTGGAATCATCAGGACTGCTCATTTCTGAGTTTGATGATGCAAAAGCATCCGATCTTTTGATATGCGTCAATGCAGAAAATGACGAGATCGCAGAAAAAGCTATGCTGCAAGTTGATGAGGTTCTTGAGAAGGTCCGGCACGAAATCAGCGATACTGAGGATTTCCTGCCGAAGAGTCTTGAAACTGCACTCAAATCTTTACCGGATGCAAACCTGGTGCTCATTTCAGTTGCAGGCAAGTATGCTGCGCGGGAAGCAATGAAAGCTCTAAAAAAGGGGCTGCATGTAATGATATTTTCGGACAATGTCTCCCTTGAAGATGAAATCAGACTAAAAAAATATGCGCAGGAAAAAGACCTTCTTGTGATGGGACCGGATTGCGGAACTGCGATCATCAATGGCGTTCCACTTGCGTTTGCCAATGTGGTGAACAGGGGAAATATCGGTATCGTTGCAGCTTCGGGAACCGGTTTGCAGGAGATCAGCTCTGTCATATCCAACAATGGAGCAGGAATTTCCCAGGCAATCGGAACTGGTGGGAGAGATGTAAAGAAAGAAGTTGGCGGGATCATGTTCCTTGCAGCTCTCGAAGCATTGAACCGTGATAAAAATACTGAAATAATTGTGCTCGTATCCAAGCCGCCTGCAAAAAAAGTCATAGAAAAGATATTAAAAAAAGTAGAAAATACTCACAAGCCTGTAGTTGCGATATTTCTCGGTGCTGAAGAAGAAGTATTTGAAAACTCAAAGGTTATTCCTGCGAAAACACTCGAGGAAGCTGCACTTATAGCAGACAGTATTTTAAAAGGAAACAATTATAATTTAGTTCAAGACTATCTAGGGAAAAGGAGTATAAAAATGAAATCTAACGATAAGTTATTTACAATAATTATTAATCTCACAAGGGAACAAAAATATCTTCGAGGACTTTTTTGCGGCGGTACACTCTGCGAAGAAGCACAACTTATTCTTCATAATATAATAGGAAACGTATACAGTAATATACAATCAAATAAAGAGTTTCTGTTGAAAGATCCCTGGAAAAGCATAAAGAATACACTCATTGACATGGGATCAGATGAATTTACTGTCGGCAGACCACATCCGATGATCGATTACTCTTTGCGGAACAGGAGGATCCTCCAGGAAGCTAAAGATCCTAAAGTTGCAGTCATACTGTTTGATGTGGTTCTCGGGTACGGTTCAAATATGCATCCCGCAGAAGAGCTTGCTTCTATAATTCAAAAAGCACATTCTCAATCACCCGGTGGAGAAATTACTTTTGTATGCTCGGTTACCGGAACATATGAAGATCCTCAAGATAAAAAACAGGTTGTGAAGAAATTAGAATATGCAGATGTGTGCGTATTTGAATCAAATGCGGCTGCCTCGGAATTTGCAGGTAAGATTATTTCGGAACGCAATATTATTTTCGACAATTAGCGAAAAGGAGAATTCGCATGGCAAAAAAAGACCTTTTTAATCAAGACCTAAAAGTAATAAACATAGGACTTTCATCGTTCAAGGACACCATAAAACAATCGGATGCTGAGGTAGTTCAGGTTGACTGGAAACCACCAGCAGAAATGGATGAAAAAATACTTCAAATACTTTCGAAAAATGAATCCAATATCCAAAAACAGAATAAAAAATGTCTCGATACAATCCTGAACGGAGCACCTGTTCTTATTGATCTTGAACGAGCGATAGACGTGATCCCGGGTATGAAGAAAAATATGATCCTGCATGCGGGACCTCCGATCACCTGGGATAGGATGTGCGGACCGATGCGTGGTGCGATTATTGGAGCACTTATATACGAAGGAATGGCAAAAAGTCCGGAAGAAGCAGAGAAATTAGCAGCTTCCGATAAGATTGAATATTCTCCATGCCATGAACATAGTACAGTCGGACCGATGGCGGGAATTGTGTCAGCATCAATGCCTGTTTTCGTTCTCAAAAATGAGGAGTACGGAAATTATGCATTCTGCACACTGAACGAGGGACTCGGTAAAGTCCTCCGCTATGGCGCTTTCAGCAAAGAAGTCATCGAAAAACTGAGATGGATGGAATCGGTTTTGTATCCTGCGCTGAAAAGAGCAGTGAATGAACTTGGCAAGATCGATCTGAAGAATATCATAGCTCAAGCGCTTCACATGGGGGATGAAGTTCATAATAGGAACAGGGCTGCAACATCTCTGTTTTACCGTCATATCGCACCTGCAATTATAAAAACTACACAAGATACCGAGATCGCAGTCAAAGTGCTCGAATTCATCAACGGCAATGACCATTTCTTTCTCAATCTATCTATGCCTGCATGCAAAGTCACACTCGATGCAGCTCGAAATATCAAAGGAAGCAGTGTGGTCGTGGCAATGACTCGCAACGGAACGGATTTTGGTCTACAACTCTCAGGAACAGACGATCAGTGGTTTGTGGGGCAGGCGCCAATTCCTGATGCACTTTTTTTTCCGGGATATACAAAAGATGATGCCAATAGAGATATTGGAGATAGCTCTATTACAGAAACGAACGGACTCGGCGGATTTGCCATCGCAGCATCACCAGCGATAGTTCAGTTCGTTGGTGGAGCAGCACAAGATGCCCTGAATTATACTCAGGAAATGTATGAGATCACTGTGGGTGAGAATAATATCTATCAAATTCCTTCTCTGAATTTCCGTGGGTCTCCTACTGGTATCGATATCGTAAAAGTAGTAGAGAAAGGCATTCTACCATTTATTGATACCGGTGTCGCGCACAAAGATGCCGGAGTCGGGCAGGTCGGCGCAGGTGTGTTGAGCGCTCCAATGGAACCATTTATAAAAGCGGTGAGAGGTTTAGCAAAATCATTGGAAAAGAAATAACTGAAAATATTGTGTAAAAAATATAAAGCTAAAAATTTTAAAAAATATAAATTTGAGATCATTTAAAAATAATGGGTTAAAACCCGATCGTTTGTTGAAATTGATCCACACCTTGAAAGGCGTGGCAATTTAAAAGGTATTGCAAATCATTGAATAGAATTAGATTGAATAGCCACGAGATTTATCTCGTGGGAATTAGAATAAAACCGAAACAGGGGTTTTAACCCCAAAGAAAAATTATAAGGAGTCATAATGAACAATAACGAATTTCTGGAATTTATGGATAAGGTGCGCGTCTATGATCTGACCCAGCCACTGAGCATTCATACACCGCCGTGGCCCAGTTATATGCCATTGCAGATCCAATATTTTAAACGGCTTGCAGGAGCACATATGGGGCAGGGTGCGAACGGGCAGATCATAAAAACAAGTAACCATGTAGGTACACATATCGATGGACAGATCCACTTCTTTGGCAGCGGAAAAACCATCGGTCAGGTTCCAATTCATGATTGGATTGGGCAGGGAGTTGTGGTTGATATCTCAGACGAAGTAGAAGATTATTCACTCTATTCACCTGAAATGCTGATGAGCAAAGCTGAGATCAAAAAGGGAGATATCCTCATAATAAACACCGGCTACAATCGCTATAGCTGGGATCAGCCGGAATCTGATGAAGTTCGTTATTTTGTGAAACACCCGGGACCCGATCCCGAATTCCACAAATGGGCTCTGGAAATGAAATTCAAATGGATCGGTGTGGATTGTGGAAGCGCTGATCACCCGATGAATACGATCATCAGAGATTGGCATCCGAAAAAATTCATCGAAGCAGATAAAAAGCTGCAAGAGAAATACAATAAAACCTGGGATGAAATGTTCCCACTGGAGATATACTACCAGGTTATGCATCTGAATCTTTTCCCCAAGGGATTGCTCCATGCGGAAAATCTTGGTGGAGAAATTAATAAGGTGAATAATAAGCGTGTCTGGATAGGGCTGTTCCCACTACGTGGTATCGAAATGGAATCCTCAATGTGCCGTATCGTTGCGCTCGAGCAGCCAAAATAGAAATGAATATCAACCATCCGTCTTCTTCCGATAAATCGGAATACGCCGTGACAAGCGAAAAGCACGAAAGAAACGAAAAAAAAATATTGTAAAAAATTGTATGCCTTAGAAATTAATTTAATCTTTGTTTTGTGATGAGAGGACAATATGTCTATAATTCATGATTTCGAATATTATAAACCATCCACTCTCGATGAGGTGACTAATCTTCTTTCACTACATGGAGAAAAAGCGAAGGTACTTGCAGGTGGCACTGATCTTGTCGTACAGATGAAAGAGAATATCGAAGCTCCCGACGCAGTGATAGATATCAAAGGGATTGCAGAGCTCCATGAAATACTGTTTGAGGATACTACGCTCTTCATTGGTGCATGTGTAACCTTTTCCGAATTGATCGAATCGGAGATCATACAAAAATATTTCCCTTTGATAAAGGAGATGTCTCTGACCGTTGCTTCTGTTGCTGTTCGTAATAGAGCCACAATAGTTGGTAACATCTGCTCTGCGGTTCCTTCGGCAGATTCCGCACCGATCCTGCTTGTTTATGATGCTGACGTTATTGCACGAAGTGTATCAGGAGAGAGGATCATTCCAATCCGGGACTGGTTTGCAGGTCCCAAAAAGACAGTTTTGCGATCTGATGAACTCGTGAAGGGCATTGCAATTTCTCTTCCACACAAAAAACATGCAGGATGTTATGAAAAACTCGGAAGATATTCCGGCGAGGATCTTGCGCAAGCAGGTGTGAGTATTTTGGCATTTGAAGACCTTCATTATAATGTTGCATTCTGTGCGGTGGGACCTGTTCCAAAGAGAGCATATGCTGTAGAAAAATTCTTAACTGGCAAAAATATTTCTGAAAAAATCATCGAGGAAGCAACACAGTATTTGCTAAAAGAAATCTCTCCAATCTCTGATATCAGGGCAACAGTGGAATATAGAACTCATATGATGTGCGTGATGTTCGAACGAGGACTGAAGAAAGTGGTTTCACGATTGCATGGAGGTGGAAATGCCTGAAATACATTTTATTCTCAATCATGAAAATAGAGCTGTAAGGGTAGAACCAAATGAAACCCTCCTCGAAGTGTTGCGTGAAAAGTTGGGTGTTAAAAGCCCTAAATGCGGCTGTGACAGAGGAGATTGCGGTGCGTGTAATGTGCTCTTAAATGGACGAAGTGTACGTAGTTGCTTGATCCTTGCTATCGAGGTTGACGGACAGGAGATTGTAACAGTCGAAGGAATCTCCAAAGATGGCTTGAGCAAAGTTCAGGAAGCAATGATCGATAACAATGCTTTTCAGTGTGGTTTCTGTGCACCGGGCGTTATCATTTCTGCAACCGAGTTGCTGAAAAAAAATCAGCATCCAACAATGGATGAGATCAAAGAAGCTCTGTCGGGAAACTTGTGCCGCTGTACCGGGTATCTTCCGATATTGGAATCTATACAGAAAGCAACGAAAGAATAGGTTCACGCAGAGATCGAAAAGGAAAAACTGAAAATTTATATTAAAGGAAAAGAGATAGTTTGAGAAAAATGAAAAAATGGAGTTTGTTTTTAATATGAAATTTTATAAGATTTCTCAGCGAGCTTTGCGATGTTCTCTGCGCACTCTGCGAGAAAACACGAACGAAGGGAGGAAAGATGACCGAAAATGAAATAGCAACAAAAATTATTGGAGTTTGCATAAATCTTCATAAAACTCTCGGTCCATGTCTATTAGAATCAGTTTATGAAAATACTCTTGCGTATGATCTAAAAGAAATTGGGTTTGATGTAAAACAACAAGCTGCAATTCCTTTCATTTATAAAGAAGTAAAAATTGAAGCAGGTTTCAGGATAGATTTATTAGTGAATGACAGAGTAATTATCGAACTAAAATCAGTTGAAAAATTACAACCTGTTCATTATGCACAAACTTTGACATATTTAAAATTATCAGGTAAGAAATTGGGTTTATTGATTAACTTTAGTAGAAAAATTTTAAAAGATGGTATACATCGAATTGTAAATAATGTATGAAAGGTTCACGCAGAGAACGCAAAGTAGGCACGGAGAATGCAAAGGAAAAATGCTTTAAAATTGAGCAGATTAAATGAGAAAGAGTTTTAGATGAAAAATAATACAATAAATGATATTCTAATTTTAGAAAATTTTTATCAAATATCTCAGCGTACTTTGCGAGAAGCTCTGCGCCCTTTGCGTGAAAACAATGGAGTTACTTATGGATAATTTAAAATATGTCGGAAAACCAGTTGTCCGAATTGACGGAAAGGAAAAAGTAAGCGGTGCAACACTCTATACTGATGATCTCGAATACGGACCGAATATGCTCTATGCTGCACTTGTGGAGAGCACAGAAGCTCATGCTTTTATCGAGAAAATAGATACTTCCAAAGCTGAAAAATATCCCGGTGTGATCGCTGTGTTTACAGGGAAGGATTTTCCCTATAAATTCGGACTCTACATGAAGGACAGATATATTTTTGCTATGGATCGAGTTCGCTTTGTGGGGGAACAGATCGCAGCAGTGGTTTCCCGAGATAAGAGAATTGCGGAACGAGCAGCAAAACTGGTAAAGGTAGAATACGAGGCTTTACCCGCATTGCTTGACCAGATGGAATCTCTCAAAGATGATGCAGTACTTATCCATCCGAATCTCGGAGATTACATACATGTTCCATGGTTTTTTCCACAAGCAAAAACAAATATTGCTCACTGGCGCAAGACAAGGCGTGGAGACGTAAACAAAGGTTTTGCTGAAGCAGATTATATTCTCGAAGATACGTATCGCGTTCCCAGATATGCGCATTGTCCCATAGAAACTCATGCAGCTGTAGGATTGTGTGACCTGTCCGGCAGGTTGACAGTTTGGGCATCATCGCAATCACCTCATACGCAGAGGAATTTGTTTGTGGAAGCACTCGCTCCATTGGGTTTTACTCATAAGGATGTTCGTGTGATCGCACCTCCTATCGGCGGGGGATTTGGCGGAAAAGCGGGAGTGTCAATGGAGATCCTTGCAGCTTCAATGGCAACAAAACTGCGTGGAAATCCAGTGCAGGTCATATGGTCGCGAGAAAGAGAATTTTATAACACTTCTCAACGTCTTGGAGTCATTGCAAAACTGAAAATAGGTGTGAAAAAGGACGGCACTTTCACTACGATCGATCACCGATTATATTGGGATGCGGGAGCTTCTGCAGAATATGGAGCAAACGTCGTGAATGCAATCGGTCTCTCAGCAACAGGACCCTATCGCTTCCCGAATATCTTTATTGATTCGGTGTGTCTGTACACGAATCTTCCTCCATGCGGTGCATACCGTGGATTTGGCTATTCTGAGTTCATGTTCGGACTGGAATCCCATGTGGATAGAATTGCTGCTCATCTCAAACTCGATCCTGTAGCAATCAGGAGAAAAAATGCTATTAAAGAAGGGGACATTCTTGCATACGGCGTTCCCATGAACCCCAGCGGATTATTGCAATCAATCGATGCAGTGGCAAAAGAAATCGAGTGGGGGAAGAAAGTAGAATCCAACGATCCTCACAAAGCGATTGGAAAGGGTTTCTCCCTGATTTGGAAAGCACCTGCAATGCCGCCTAATGCATCTTCAGCTGCGTTCATAAAATTCAGCGAAGACGGCAGCATAAATATTCTTGTTTCCGGCATGGATATGGGACAGGGATTTCTTACGGTCATGGCTCAAATTGCTGCAGAAATTCTCACTGTTCCGATTTCCAAGATACGAACGGAAAATCCCGATACTGACAGGAATCCTTATGAATGGCAAACTGTTGCTTCTCACGTCACGTGGTCATGCGGAAACGCCGTACGAAATGCAGCGATCAATGCACGGGATCAGATATTTGAGGTGATCGAAAGAGCATGTGTGCTTCCCAAAGATGAATTATATCTGGAAGATGAAAAGGTGAAATGCAAAACAAAACCTGGTTTTGAACTCTTGCTCAAAGATTTTGTGATAAACGGCATTCAAGCTGATGACGGGACTTTCAGAGGAGGTCCTATTCTCGGAAAAGGTATTTTCATGCCTGAATATACCTCTGCAAACAGTGATCCTGAAACAAGTCAGGGCGGTCATCCTAATGTGCATTATACAGTTGGTGCCGCAGCAATAATCCTGGAGGTTGATAAAGAAACCGGTAAAATGCATGTCAAAAAAGCAGTAGAAGCGATCGATGCCGGCAAAGCGATAAATCCCGATCTTGTGAAAGGTCAAATTACCGGCGGATTGCTGCAGGGACTTTCCACGGTGCTCTATGAAGATATGAGATATGATAATAAAGGAAGATTACTCAATCCGAATTTCACAGATTATAAAATACCCACTTCTAAAGATATTCCAGATGAGATCGTGCCCATTATTATTGAAGTTCCCCAGCCGGATGGACCTTTTGGTGCGCGCGGCGTGGGCGAACATACAATGATACCAGCAGCCCCGATGATAGCTAATGCGGTTCAGGATGCACTTGGTGTCAGGATCAAAACAATGCCCATTACTGCGGAAAAAGTTGCACTTGCTGTAATCAAAAATAAAAAATAGGCAAAATCAAAAATAAAATAATAATTTTAAAATAATTAGTGCGGAGGATACAATATGGATATGGAATTGGAACAAATGTTGCGACCTGCGGAGATTGATATGCCGGAATATCCCGCAAAAGTCATTACTCTGGCAACAGGTGGACAGATGGTTGTACGTCCAGCAACACGCAGGGATGTGCAAACTATCATGAAGGCAGTCAAACCTACGATAAAGATCGAGCGGGATTTCTATGATGTGGTCGGCTCACGCGTGTATGCCGAGCTCCTTGCATGGTATAAATATCGTTACAGAAATTGTTATGTGCTAATCGGGCAGATCGACAACATTCTTGTGGGTATAGTGAATGGACGCATGCTCACGGACAAGATCGGCATCAGTCTGCATACGCTGGCAATTGAGCGCGGCTTACGCATCGGCGCTCATCTCTTTGCGGCAAAAATGGAACATCATATTGAATTCCTGAACCAGGATGAGGTGTGGATCACTGCCGAATCTCCTATCGGTTTCAGGCGTTGGATGATAGAGTATGATCTGATAAAACAGCCGGGTGTGCAGCATGAACTTGGCGGTGCGGATTCTTTTATGCTGACAAGAGACCTGTATTTCAAGAGTAAGGATCGTCTTGTTGCAGGAACACGACCCTGTCCTAAAGATCTTCTTGAAAAAGCAAAAAGCAAGATCATAATTGCTGATGATGAATCTATTATCACACAGATCTGTGGTGCGAAAGGAGCGTGGTCAAAATGAGAAATGTAGCTATATTAGGTGTCGGCATGACCGATTTCGGAAGGTTGGAAGATGATACTCTTATGGATATTCTATCATCGGCTTCCATCCATGCAATTGATGATGCAGGTATCGATCCTAAATTGATCGATTTGGTATATGTCGCAAATATGGGTGGAGGTATCCTGAATCACAGAACAGCTATTGCCAGCGGTCTGGTTGACAATATTGGTCTGATCCCTGCTGCTGCTGACACGATTGAGAACGGACCTGCTTCCGGTGGTTCTGCTATCAAGGACGGTGTAATGGCTGTGGCTTCCGGATATTATGATTTTGTCCTCGTAGTTGGTGGCGAAAAGATGAGGGATGTTACTGGCTGGAGAGCTACGGATTTCGTCGCTACTTTGACCCATCCAGATGCGGAATATATTTATGGAATAACTTTACCCGGCATGGCTGGAATGTTCGCAAATCTGTATATGGAAAAATACGGATATACACGTCGTCATCTGGCTGAAGTCGCTATAAAAAATCATAAAAATGCGCTTATGAATCCTTATGCCCATGTTCAAATGGACATTGCAATGAAGGGTATTATTGATTCTCCTGATGCAGTAGTAAATAACTCACCTCTTGCAGAACCTTTGCATTTGTTTGATTCCTGTCCTGTAAGTGACGGAGGAGCCGCAATTATCCTTTGTCCGGAAGATCGCGTGAAGGAATTCAATAAACCTGTGATATGCGTTGCAGGATTCGGACAAGCAACAGATACACTCACATTGGCAGAAAGGGACGATCCTACTGATCTGAAAGCTGTTACTCTTGCATGTGAGCAGGCATACAAAAGAGCAGGCATCACTGCAAAAGATATTGATTTTGCTGAACTGCACGATGCATTCACCATTTTGGAGATCGCTGAAGCAGAACATGCAGGTTTGTATAAGAAGGGTGGATATAAAAAATCCATCGAGTCCGGGGATAACAAGATCACTGGCAGTTTGCCGATCAATCCTTCGGGTGGATTAAAGTCGAGGGGTCATCCTGTGGGCGCTACTGGTGTTGCCCAGGCAGTGGAAGTTACTTGGCAGCTGCGAGGTGAAGCAGGCAAAAGACAGATTAAGAATCCAAGGACAGCGTTAACAGTAAATTTCGGCGGATTCGGAAATAATGTCGTTGCTCTTGTGCTCAGAAGGGAGAAATAATGAAAAGAAAAAATGATAAAGCATTTAAATGTAAAAAATGTGGCAGAATTACTTATCCGGAGCGTGTCGTGTGTCTGAATTGCGGAAATAGAGAATTTGATATTATTCCTTTTACAGATGAATGCACATTGCTCACCTTCTCACAGATCTTTCAGTTGCCATGGGGGATCAACGACAGGTATCTTACTATTGGAGTCTGCAAATTTGATAATGGTATAAAAGCAATGGGACGGATCACAACTCCGAAAGTGAAGAATGGTATGAGAATGAAAGCAAATTGGAAGTTATTCCGGGAAATTGCAGGCGAAGACGTATGGGGATGGGAATTTGAACCTATAAAATAGAATATATAAAACTTTACATTTAAAATTAATACTGCATTGTGTTCCTGCTTTTGCCTGCCGGAACATAGCCTATCGCAGCCCGATATTTTTAGATAGATATTGAAAAAATATTTTCTGTGGACTCATGAATAATTTTAATAGATTGATTTTAAAAAACGAAAATAGGAGTTTTTTTGAAAGATCTTAACGGTAAAAATTTTATCATCGGTTTTCAACAAATGTTTGTAATGTTTGGTGCCACAGTCCTTGTTCCACTTCTTACGGGATTGGATGTCGGCGTAACACTTTTCACCGCAGGTATTGGCACGCTTTTATTCCATATTGTAACAAAGTTCGAGGTTCCTGTATTTTTAGGTTCATCATTTGCCTTTATTCCCGGTATAATCGCGGTGTCGACTGCCAAAGGCGGCTCATTGCCCGAAGCTCTTGGTGGAATTGTGATCGCAGGTTTAGTATATATTGTTGTAGCTATAATTTTTAAATATATCAGTGTGCGAACCTTACATAAGATACTTCCACCTTTTGTAACCGGACCGATGATTATTCTGATCGGTTTGATACTGGCACCAGTAGCGATCAGTAATGCGAACGGAACAAACTCAGCTTCCATAGTTGAAAAGATCGGTGTAAACGGGTGCTGGTTTATTGCTATGTTTACATTTGCAGTTGCAGTTTTCGTTAAAGTTTTCTTTGAAAAAGTAGGTCAGAAATTCTTATCCATGCTTCCTGTCCTTTTCGCTCTTATTAGCGGATACCTATTGGCAACAGTATTGGGAATTGTTGATTATACTTCTATAAATGAGGCAGCATGGTTTGGTCTACCCAAATTCTCTCTTCCTGAATTTTCCATTCGATCAATATCAATTATTGTTCCGATTGCAATTGTTACTATTGTAGAGCATTTTGGTGATATTCTCGCTATCGGAAACGTTGTGGGAAAAGACTTCTTCAAAAATCCAGGTATCCATAGAACTTTATTGGGTGATGGACTTGCTACTTCCCTTTCTGCTATGATCGGTGGACCTGCTAATACAACATATAGTGAGAATACAGGAGCGGTGGCTCTGACTGGAAACTTTAATCCTGTGATCATGAGGATTGCTGCTGTATGTGCGATTTCACTTTCATTTATACCAAAATTTACATCAATAATAACCACTATTCCAGGACCGGTCATTGGCGGAATTTCTATATTACTTTTCGGTATGATATCATCTATCGGGATAAAAAATATGGTTGACCATAAAGTCGATCTTACCAATCCCAAGATCCTCATGATAAGTGCTGCCATGCTTGTGCTGGGATTAGGCGGAGCAAAAATTTCCTTCGGAAACTTCGAATTGGAGGGTTTAGGTCTTGCTGCAATAGTCGGCGTTTTGCTTAATGTTATTTTGAATTTTAAAGAGATCAGAAAGAGGGAAGCATAACGGTTGAAGGATAATAAAATTACTCAGTAATTAATTCATTAATTTACAAACTTCGTATCAACTCGTCGTTGTTTTTATAATTCCTTATTAACTCCTTGAGTTTCAAGATCGCATCCACCTTATCAAGCTGTAACAGAGATTTCCTCAACCTATTGATTTTATCAAGTTGCTCAGCCGGTATCTGTGAGAATAGTAGCCAGGATCGTGCACGAGCCGCCATCCTGAATATTTCGCGCCAGTCCGAACAATTTGCGTGGCAGTTCGAGTGCTGACGAGCCCAAGCCGCCGGACATCGTCCTGCTCTGGGGATTCCTCTCACTGCTGTTGTATGCACGTCCCATACGCGTTAAGCTGTCCAACAAAATGACCGTGTCATGACCGCATTCAAGCTCCACTTTGATGTGACTGATAAGAAAATTGGAGAGCAGAACATGAGATTTTAGCCCATGATCAAATGAACTGTGAAAAACCTGCGCACTGGAATTTTGTCTGAAAGACGTCACTTCCTCGGGACGCTCGTCAATAAGAAGCACGATGACACCCACCTTGTGGTCGATATGGATAAGCGAATTTGCCATTTGTTCGAGAAGAACTGTTTTGCCAGCTCTCGGCGGAGAAACGATCAGTCCACGTGTGCCTTTGCCGATCGGTATCATCAGGTCGATGATTCGCAGAGAATCATACTCGGAAGCACCAAGCGCAAATTTTTCATCAGGATTGACCGGTAGCAGTTCTGCAAAGGGCGTGCGGTTTCGGAACTCATCCGGCTCCATGCCGCAGATCGATATGATCTTCTCAATTCTTCTTCCTCTGACTTCGCAGGTGATCCATGCTCCGCTTACCAGTTTATACTCATAAATGAGCCGATGGTGGAAGTCGTAATATGCCCTGTTCCGGTCAAAGGGAATTTCCCACAAAATGGGATTATCATTCCGGGAGATGTTTAGTAATCCTTGAAAGGTTGTTGTTGTCATTGGGCTGACTTTGTTTGTGATGGAATTACTGTCAAGAAGCAAAGAGTAATAACAATAAAATATTCACCACCCGTCTATGCTTCGCAACGCCGCGGCAGGCAGGATACCACAGAGAAAATGATGTAGAGCAAGGAAAGAGAACGGAGAAGGAGGACGGAGAAAGGTGGTAACCACGACAAACAATTTCAGACTGGTCTTGTTAATTAAAATGTGCCAAAGAGTGTATGAGAGTAACACAAGATTCCAATCTTGTGCAAAGGCAGTTTGACGTCACATGATCGATTGAATTCGACCCCTAAGGAGTCACGAATTTTCAGGATGACGAGGAGTCGAGGCATTATTTGATAAACGTTTTGGAATCCTCGTTCCTTAGTATTCCACATCACATTATTCCTCGCCCTCCGGGAGAGGTGAGCCTGCCCTGTGAAATATAACTTGTTATTGATTTCATTTAGGGGTGAGGGCAATCCACCAATTTCTTGACAGCATTGGAAGGAGAATTATCAAAACGAGTACGATATTGAATTCATGCTGTTTTTATGAGGAAGCTGAGCGGAAAAAACGATAAGGAAATCAGTATACATTAAACATGGCACTTAGCTGGAACGTGATAAAAGACAGAGCACAACCATTTAAGGATGAGATTGGGAGAATTGAATTTTTGTTTAGTCTATATAATAAATTAGTTAATCCATTAAAGGTGGAATAAAAATTGGAGGAAAAATGGATAAGTACTATGTTAATAAGAATGCGCAGACTACTGGAGAACATGAAGTTCATAAAGAGGGTTGTGAATGGATGCCCTTAGCTGAAAACCGAATTTATTTAGGAGAATTCTATAGTTGCAGTAGTGCATTACGAAAGGCAAGAGAGTACTATGATAATGTAGATGGATGTTATTATTGTTGTAAAGAGTGTCATACAAGGTAATTTAGGTGATAGACAAGGAAAGTTAAAAGCCGACACATAATAAGACGCACCGGCTTTTTAAGGAAGTTTAAATAAAATGTAAGAAGAAAAAAAATGAAAAAAGATAATAATAAAAAAAAATGGTTAATAACGATTATAATAATTTCATTTGTTTATATAATTGGATTATTTATATTTTTGTATTTTACAAATAGCTTAGATTATATAGTACATTTGAAATTGAAATCATTTATTATGAGCTTGTCAAATGTGCAGAAATGGTTTGTATCTGGTTCTATTATTGCAATTATTATAATAAACATAATTTCTAATTATTTATATGGAAAATTATTTCCAGGTCATGGAAAGGGAATAAAAGAAGATACAGAAAAGATAATTGAAGGACAAAATGGAATAATAGACATAGCACATAATATAAATAATAAAATTGATAATATTAATGATAGGATAAATATTGATCCTAGAAAAATAAATTCATATATAAAGCAATTACCTATATCAGAAGGAAAAAAGAGAACAATAAATATTATCAATAAATTGTATAATGATCATGAAATTGAAATAAATGAAAAATATGAATTGCTAGATAGAGTAGATGAAATATTTGAAATATTAGAGAAATTAACAGAAAAAATAAAAATAAATGAATCAGAAGGGAAAAAGGAAGCTGCTAAAATACTAGAAGAAAACAAAAAATATTATGAAAAAGGAAATGCAGAAGCAATAAAAAATAATTATTATGAGAAGAAAAAACAAAATAAAAAAGATGAAATAAATATATTAAAAAATTCAATTGAATTAACAGATTCTTTATTTGCATATGATGTAACAGAAGATTTATATAAAGAATTAATAAAATTAGAACCAACTGAAGAGAATTATTTTAACTTTGCATATTTTTATCAAAAATATAAAGTGTATAATAAGGCTGGGAAATTATACGAAGAAGCTTTGCATATTTATAGGGAGCTTGCCAAAGAGAACCCAAGAACCTATTTACCATATGTAGCTACTACTTTGAACAATTTGGCAGTTTTACATAAGGCAAAAAATGAATATGGCGAGGCATTAGAAAAATACGAAGAAGCTTTGCAGATAAGAAGGGAGCTTGCCAAAGAGAACCCAAGAACCTATTTACCATATGTAGCTACTACATTGAACAATTTGGCAATTTTACATTCGGATCAAAATG
>Ga0268279_1000206_pt1 | contig 44025 bp, 52 predicted proteins | sample saktaG_6_FD_190142 | JGI IMG/M metagenome (GOLD analysis project Ga0268279, IMG submission 190142) | Saline water microbial communities from Sakinaw Lake, British Columbia, Canada - sak_2010_1_5_80m | ecosystem: Environmental > Aquatic > Non-marine Saline and Alkaline > Saline ...
ATTCTTTTTAAAATTCTGTTCTTAGTTTTGCTCCTCAAAACCCTGTGGTCCGCAAAATTAACCCATCCTAAAAAATCAACGCCGGAGTACAGTGTTTTAATAAAAACCTTGTCGGAGTGAAACTGTAATTTTAAATTGTTTTCTAAAAAATGCCCGACATCTAAAACCATTTTTTCTAAATAATTTTTGTTTTCAGAAAAAATCACAAAGTCGTCTGCGTAACGGATATAGTATTTTGCTTTTAATTTGTGCTTTGTAAACTGATCAAGCTCATTTAAATAGACATTGGCAAAAAGCTGTGATGTTAGATTCCCGAGAGGCAGGCCGTTCGGTTTAAAGCTGACAATTATCTCTTTCAGTAGACTTACAACATCTTTGTCGGGCATTCGTTGTTCTAAAATATTTATTAAAATCTTCTGGCCAATGCTGGCGAAAAATTTTCTTATGTCGCATTTCAAAACCCAGCAGGTTTTGGTGTTGTTTTTTGAAACGATACGGCCAAACGCCCTAAATCTGCTTATTGCTTTGTGAGTGCCCTTGTTGTTTCTGCACGAAAACGAATCTGCAATAAAAGTTTTATCAAAAAATGGGTATAATATACGATAGACTGCGTGGTGCAAAAGGCGGTCGCGGGCGCTGGCTTTGTGGATTATTCTCGGCTTAGGGTCGTTTATCATAAATTGCTGATAACCACCGTGTTTGTATGTGCGATTCTTTAAATCTTCGTACAATAATAAAATATTATCCATTAAATTAAATGAAAAAATCTGAACATCTTTTTTATTTCTTTTTCCCTTGATAAACTCCTGCCAGGCCAAAAGTAAATTATCAATACTAATTAAATCTTCGTAATTATGGACCAATTTAATTTTCATAATCAAAATATAAATAATAACTCAGCTTCTAATCCCCCCCCCCCAGACTGTTGCCGGTTTTAGAGAAAATAAAAAGCGCGTATCTTTTTTGGTATCAAAGTTATGTAATTTTACCAAAGACACACAGATATTCTCTTGGAGAAAAAATTGATAAATTTTTTATTGACGCGATTGAAGCGATAATTACCGCCAGCTTTCTTAATCAAGCGGAAAAACTACCTTATGTGCGATTGGCAATTAGAAAAATAGACACACTAAAAATATTTTTAATGATTCTTTGGGAGACAAAATCTTATGATAACAAAAAATATATTAATCTTTCAATAAAACTGGACGAGATTGGTAAAAATCTCGGGGGATGGTCTGGGCAGATTATTAAACAAAACTCTCTCAAAAAATGAGAGAGAAATGAAGAAAGTTGCGAGACGACGAAGGCGAAGCCATTATCGCGATTCCATTCGTTGTCGGGCTTGTCGTAGTACGCGTTCAGCCAGCGGCCATTGTCATTACGATTCGCGGCGAGCAAATTCGGATTGCCGTCAGAAATACGCAGGAGACCACCTGTGCCACTGCCCCTTGAAGCCTTCGCGATCTCGGAGCTGTATCGAATTCGGCATCTCAAATGCCATAGTGTCCTGCGCCAAGTATCTTCTTTTTTTGAAAGTAATTTGTATATCCTCCGTTTGAAACCGTGATCACAAACGCTCTCAACATACAAACACTGGATTCGGCCGCCTGCAACCGTGATCGCGGGCAAGATTCGCCTATTACCAAATATATTTTAGCAAAAAAAATTGCCCTCTGCAATTCCTTGACGGAAATACAAAGGGCAAAGGTTCAGAGGACAAGAGCCAAGGGCTCAAGTCCAAAAAACTCAAGAAGATACTTGCGAGACGACGAAGGCGAAGCCACTATCGCGACCCCATCCGTCGTCGGGCCCGCCGTAGCACGCGTTCAGCCAGCGGCCACTGCCATCCCGACGATCCGCGGCGAGCAAAGACGGATTGCCGTCAGAATCCTTGATAGGCTCGTGCATCGCGACGATCCAAGCAAGACCCATTGCCTCGATTTCCTCGTCCGTGAACATGTCACGGATAAGGCAACCGAGTTCGACATTGGGCTTGACAAACTTACGCTTGTCAGCCTCGGCGCGAATCTTCGATGTCACGCGATCGTTGTCCTCGAACAGTATGCCCTTGAGGACAGCTACCTCGGTCGTCACGCCCTTGGTCGGCTTGAAGTCTGGAGAGTTTAAGACATCTTTCGCCCACTTTGAGAGCTTAATGCCTTTCTTCTCCAGGCGCTCGATCCACTGAGGACCGGTCGTGCCGTCGGAAGTGACGGAGAAATAAATCACTCCGTCCTGTTCCCGCCAGCGACGGGCCATCACTGCGCCACCCGCGAGAAAAGCAGTAAACTGTTTACCCGCCTCCTTGGCGTTTGTGATGACGCTTCCTTGCAGGAGATCGCCATCCAAAGCAGTCCAGTCGACATTTGTCGCCAGAGCTGCCATAATGGCATGAGACTGATCAATCGTTACCGGTTTCATACAATACCCTTTCACGATGTAACATGCTTTGGTCCCAGACCATCTGGAATTGGAGCATGCTTAGGTTGTGTCTTTCAACGCGCAAGAACGCGCTGAAAGACACAACCTATTTGCAAATAATTTTATGCTGTAAATGTGCTAATTTCACTATATATTTATTATACACCTATTATGAATTCTTGTCAAGGTTTTCGAACAATTTTAGACTATCCCTCATTTTCCCCTATTTTCAGCTTTATTTTAATCAAAATGCCGTTTCCGGCGCTTATCTCGTGTTCCATGTTTTATGTTTTACGTATATCTGTCTGCCACGACGGTTGCGGCAAAAGAGTATGGTTTTATTTTCGGTTCAAAACCATTGCTTTTAATTAAGCCCACAACTTCTTTTATCATTTCTTTTGTTTTGCCCACTTCCCCAACGTCGGCGTGGATATATTCAAACTTATAATTTACTCGCCCTGAGCCTGTCGAAGGGTTCTCTTCTTCTAAGGTTTCACGTAAAGACAAAGCCAACTCACAGGATAAATAAACTTCCTGTAAAATTCTGTTTTTCCAATTTATATTTGCGAATCTTTTCAAAAAATTATCGGGATAATGCATTTTTTTCAAAAAAAATCTTCCGCCAGCTCCCGTTCTCAAAACAACAATTGCAATCGGGAAAAACGGCTTGTCTGACGAAGGAGAATCTGTGCCCACAATAACTTCATAATTATATTCCGGCATTTCATGCATATAACCAAAAATCTCTTTAATAACTTGTTCTAAGGATAAATTTCCTTTGCTGGGGCTGAAAAAATGCCCGTTATTTAATATCTCGCTGACCATATAACTCAACATACTAAAAAAGACTGACCTCGTCAATCTTTTTCCAAATAACGATATTCCAACATTCTCAAGAATATTGGAATGTTATTACTCTGCTAATTTTACAATTTTAGAAAAATCGTCCGGCTTGAGCGACGCTCCTCCCACTAAGAATCCCTGCACTTTCCCATTTTTTAAATAATCTTCGGCATTTCCGGCGTTAGAGCTCCCCCCGTATATTATCCTAATATTATCTGCAAATTCTTTGCTGTACATGTCCGCTAGCAAGTTTCGGATGTAGCTGTGAGTTTTTCCAACTTTCTCTGCGGTTGGCAACTCTTTTGTTTTATATGGGTCGCCACCGCTGATTGCCCAGACCGGCTCATAAGCGACTGTAAGATTTTCTGCATCTTTGACCCCAGACAATGCGCCCGCCAATTGATTTTTCAAAACCGTTTCTGTCTCTCCTTTTTCTTTTTGCTCGTAATTTTCGCCGACGCAAAGAATTGGCTTCAGCCCTGCCCTCAAGGCGGACTTTATTCTTTTATTTATTTTTTCATCGGTCTCTCCCATTTTCCTTATCTCCGAATGCCCGATTATTACATATTCTACGCCAATATCCTTTAACATGGGAGCCGAAATTTTCCCCGTGAAGGTTCCCTTATCTTCATAAAAACAATTTTGCGCGCCGAGTGTCAACCCTTTTAATACAGGTAAATAAACAAAGGGCGGACAGATAACAACCTCGGCAGTCGCAGATTCAATGCGCTGTTTTATATCATTAAATAAATTTTTAGCTTCTTCCTGCGAAACCGGATTCATTTTCCAGTTCGCTACAATTAAATTTTTCATAACGTTATAGATTTAAATTATTATTATCTGATTTTACCACAACCTGTATATAAAAAAAGCCCTCGTACAGATTGAATCCGTTCGAGGGACTGCCCATACCCTCCTGGTAGGGGCTTTATTTTGCCTTGATGGCGACTTCTGCGCACCGTACCGCCACTGCACTGCTGATCCCGATAGCAACGACCACCCCATATTTGCATATGAATGGCCAGCTGTCGATCAGCGGAACTGCAGCGAACGCTGCAAGCAGCACCATCACCGAAATAACAAAACCCACGATTGCCTTTTGCATACTTTGTCTCCATTCCCAGGGGTTATCTATACATTATGAACTATTATAAGTATAGCATAAAAATATTACTATGTCAATAGCTCCTGGCGACGAAAAACGGCACCTTTATAGCCATTTTTATTCTGTTAAAATTTTCGGACCCTTTTCTGTAATTGCAATTGTGTGTTCAAAGTGGGCTGATAACGAATTGTCTTTTGTGGCGTATCCGTAACCATCGTCAGACTTTCTTAAGTTGTAGTCCCCTATTGTAACCATGGGTTCTATGCAAATTACCATGCCTTCAACTAATTTTTCTCCGGTTCCTCTCTTGCCAAAATTTGGAATTTTTGGATCTTCATGTACTTCTTTGCCAATTCCATGCCCGCACAAGTCGCGCACAACACCAAATCCCTGGTCTTCAACAAATCTTTGTATTGTGTTTCCAATGTCACCAATTGTATTTCCAACTTTTGCTTTTTTAATCCCAAGCCTTAAAGATTTTTTTGTAACGTCCATTAGTCTTTTCACTTCAAAAGGAACCTTGCCAACCGCAACCGTGCTTGCCATGTCTGTATTAAAACCTTTATACAAAACCCCAAGGTCTAATTTTATTATGTCGCCTTCTTTTAAAACATAGCCTGAAGGGAATCCATGTACGATATTTTCATTGACAGAAGCGCACAAAGAATAAGGAAATCCGGCATAACCCTTAAAAGCAGGCTTACCACCGGCAGACAAGATAAGAGCCTCGGTGGCCTTATCAAGTTCCAAAGTTGTAACTCCCGGCTTTACCATTTTTTCCAACTCTTTTAAAACGCTTGCCAGGATTTTACCGCCTTCAGCGATTATTTTAATTTCTTCCGGTGTTTTTATTGTTACCATTTATTTTATCGCTTCCAAAACATCTTTATGAACATCTGCGACTGTTTGCTCTCCGTTTACTTTGTTTAATTTTAATCCCTGTTTTTGGATAACTTCTATTACAGGAAAAGTCTGCTCCTTAAAAACTTCTAACCTTTTTTTAATTGTTTCCGGATCGTCCAATCCTTTTCTTTTAACCAAATCAGACCCGTCTAGTGGGCATTTTGTTAATTTCTCTGTTTCGGGAGAAAATAAAATTGAATGCCTGATTAATTCGCAAATTCTTCTGTGGGAATTCCTAAAAATTGTTGTTTCCGCTGATATTTCCAATAAAACAAACCTGATATTTTCTAAACCATAAAGCTCTGCCAATAATGGAATTTCTTTTTCGGCCTCGTAAACAGTCCTGGGCGAGCCGGAAAAAATAATAGATTTTCCTTCTTTAGCCAAATCCTTTATTTTTTCTGCCATTAAATTAACTACAAAAGGCGGGCTGTTTAACAGACCCTCCTCCCATCTTTTTTTTTCATCTTCAACTTTATAAGTTTGTCCGTCTATCTCAAAAACTTTTTCCGGGGATTCATTTTTAAAACAAGCCTCTATGACCTTGCTTGATTCAAAATGATAATATCCTGTCTTATCTGACAAGATTTCCGCTTGAGTCCCCTTGCCGGCTCCCGGCTGACCGAATAAAATAATAACTTGTTTCACAATAGTTTGTAGTTGGTAGTGAGTAGTGATTAGAAAGATAAATTTCTAAAAACTACAAATCACTAATTAGTAACTTATTTAAAAAGCATATCACAAACAAAAAAATAAAAAAAGCCCCGGCTGTTCGGGGCTAGAAAATTTAATAGTGTTTAAAAAGTTTCGTATTCGCGCATTTGGAGTTGCGCGTTAATCTGTCTTACTGTGTCTAAAACAACGCTTACAACGATCAAAAGAGAAGTACCACCAATCAAAAATGTAAATCCGATTACATCTGGGATAAGACCCTCAACAATAGACGGCAAAACCGCAATCAAACCCAAAGATATTGCACCGGTGAATAATACTCTGTTTAAAATGTGTTTCATAAAATCAGCCGTTGATTTTCCTGGTCTTACCCCGGGCACAAATCCACCCATTTTCTGTAAGTTGTCGGCAATCGTTTTTGGATCAAAAGTTACGGCTGTATAAAAATATGTAAATAAGATAACAAGTAAAAAGTACAAAACTCCGTGTATCCAAACATTATTAAAAAATGCTCCCATGCTTGTAGCCAAACTTCCAACCAATCCCGCATATGTTCCAAAATAGCTGGCTATCATGCCAGGGAATAAAAGTATGGATAAAGCAAAAATGATTGGTATAACTCCGGCCGGATTAACGCTAAGAGGAAGATAGGTTGAGGTTCCTCCGTACATTTTCATTCCCCTGACTCTTTTTGCGTAAGAAACCGGAATATTTCTACGCGCCTCTGTGATCAAAACAACTCCGGCAATTATAACTAAAGAAAGAGCGGCGAATGCCAAATAAGAAGGAATTTTTGCGACAATAGAACTACTAGGAGCTGAAAAATTTTGGAAAATACTCATTGGCATTCTTGAAACTATACCGGCAAAAATTAGTAAAGAAATTCCATTTCCCATTCCTTGTTCGGAAATTATCTCGCCGATCCACATTAAAAACATGGCTCCTGCGGTAATGGTCAAAATCGCCGATAACATAACAGGAAAAGAAAGCCCGGAAATAATTCCTTGTTTGGCGAAAACCGTAAGCATGCCATATCCTTCAAATGCGGCCAACGGTATAGTAAGCAACCTGGAATATTGGTTAAATTTTTGCCTGCCCGATTCACCCTCTTCTTTATAAAGCTTTTCGAGCACGGGGAAAATCATTGTTAAAAGCTGTAAAATAATTGTGGCCGTGATGTAGGGTCCCAGTCCCAACAAAACAACCGAAAAATTACTGAGCGCTCCTCCTGTAAATAAGTTCAAAAGGCCAAAAACCTGGTTTTGGTCAAAGAATTTTCTCAAATTTTCAGCGCCAATGCCCGGTATAGGAATATTCGCGGCCAGCCTAAAAACTACAAAAAGAAAGATTACAAATAAAAATTTATTTCTAAGTTCTTTGTTTTTAAAAAGAAATTGTATTTTTTCGTACCACATAGTTAAGGTGAGGCAACAAATTTTTTGGAGCGGGACGTAGGCTCCCCTGGAAGAGAGGATGTCCCGCGAGCAAAAATTTAGTTGCCGAACGAATTACTTTACACTTCCTCCGGCTTTTTCTATGGCTTCTTTGGCGGTTTTTGATGTTTTGCAGTTTTCTACTACCAATTTTTTCGTAAGGATGCCCTTGCCCAAAATTTTAACTTTGGGGGTCTTTCCTTTTATACTACTGATAATGCCGACTTTAATCAAATTTTCAGGGGTTATAATATCTCCGTCTTTTGATTTTTTTTCTAAAACTTCTAAGTTAACCACTACAAAATCACTATCCATTCTAAAACTTCTGTATCCTTTAAGTTTAGGGTACCTCTTAATTAATGACCTTATGATCGGAACCATCTTTCTGCCGGCTCTTGATTTCTGTCCTTTATTTCCCTTTCCGGAATAAGTTCCCTTTTTGCCTCCCCTGCCGACTCTTTTTTTGTTCCTGTTTTTATGTTTTCTTTTTAGTTCGTGAAGTTGCATAATCTTAGTTTTAAAGTTTATCAAGTTTTTCAAGTTAATAAAGTTCTTTATAAACTTTATGAACTTTTAACTTTTAACTTGCGAAGCGCTTCTATTGTAGCCCTGGCATTATTTAATTTGTTTTTTGAACCGGAAAGAATTTTTGAAGAAATATTTTTAATTCCTGCCAAGTCGCAGATAGTTCTAACCGCTCCTCCGGCAACCAATCCTCTTCCTTTTTTCTGTGGTTTTAATAAAATCACCGCCGGCCCGAATTTTGCCTCAACTTCGTGGGGAATGGTTTCGTTTACAATAACAACACTGACTAAATCTTTTTTAGCCCGCCTTGTGGCTTTTTCTATGGCCTGAGAAACATCTTTTCCTTTATCTATACCAATACCCACTTTACCCTTTTTGTCTCCGGCAACTACAACTGCGCGAAAACTCATTCTTTTTCCTCCACCAGTAACCCTGGTAACTCTGGCCAAATCTAAAAGCTTTGTTTGAAATTCGTCTTTCTGTCTGTCTCTTCCTACTCCAGCCCTGCCAAAACCAGGCCTTCTTTGTCTAAAGCCACCGCTTCTCTGCCCCTTGCTATCGCCCCTATTGGGCGAGGGCTGTTCACCCGTGGGAATCGGCACAAAACCGTCGTTCGGTTTTACGGATTCTGCCGAAACATCCTTTGGGATGTCTTCTTTTTTTGTTTGGTCTACGACCACTTTGTCTTCTGCCATAATTTTATTTCAAATTTTAAATTTCAAATTAGAACTTTAATCCTCCCTCTCTTGCTCCTTCAGCCACAGCTTTTACCCTACCATGAAAAAAAGTTCCTCCTCTGTCGAAAACAACCTTTTCTATTTTTGCTTCTGAGGCTTTTTTGGCTATCAATTTACCAACTTGCTTTGCAATATCAGACTTTTTCTCGTTTTTAGATTTTATATCCTTATCGCTGGCACTCATAATAATCTTCATCGTAACGTCGTCTATCAATTGAACATAAATGTGCTGGTTTGATCTGAAAACAAAAAATCTTGGCCTGTCTTTCGTGCCGTGCATATTTATTCTTATCTTTTTGTGTCTCCTTATTCTTTTTTCTTGTTTTGCTGACATGATAATTTAGTTTGTAGAATTATTTTGCAGAAGCAACGACTTTTTTGCCTTCTTTTCTTCTGACCTTTTCTCCTTGATATCTGATTCCTTTGCCCTTATAGGGCTCCGCTTTTTTCTGTTTTCTGATTAATGCCGCAATATGTCCCACCCTTTCCTTATCTGCGCCGGAAATCGTAATTACATTTTTTTCTACAGAAAAATTAACTCCATCTATTTTTTCTATTTTAATGGGATTTGTAAATCCTAAGTTCAAAACCAGGATATTTCCTTCAACGTTTGCCTTAAAGCCAACTCCCTCAATTTCTAATTTTTTCTCAAATCCTTTGCTTACACCCTCAACCATATTTGCTATTAAAGCTCTATATAAGCCCCACAATCCCCTACCTTTTTTTGAAAGCTCTGATTTCGGCGAAACAAAAATTTTGCCATCTTTAGATTCAACTTTGATTTCAGGGTGTATAAATTGCTTTAATTCTCCTTTGGGCCCGGAAACTTTTATTTCGGGGCGCCCTTCGGGTCCCGAGATTTCCACTGTTACTCCCTGTGGAATTTCAATTAATTTTTTACCTATTCGTGACATTTTATTATTTTACCTCCATTAAATATTATTACCAAACTTCGCAGATTATTTCTCCGCCCACTTTCTGTCTTCTTGCGTCTTTATTTGTCATAAGGCCCTTTGATGTTGAAACTATCGACATTCCATATCCCCCATGAACCTTTATGATTTTCATCGCCTCTTCGTAAATTCTTTGCCCGGGTTTGGAAACTCTTTTAAATCCTGCGATGGCTGGCACCTCATTATCATACTTTAAAGAAATTTTTAAAACTTTTATTTTCCCCTTTGTTGCTTTTTTTGCTTCTCCGATAAATCCTTCCTTAGATAAAATAATCGCGATTTCATTTTTGATGTTTGACAAAGGAACCAAAACCTCCGTCTTGCCGACAGCTTGCGCATTTTTTATTTGGTTTAACATGTCTGTAATTGGGTCTGTCATAATAAGTTAAAAGTTTATAAAGTTTGTAAGGTTATAAAGTTACGACTTGATAAACTTGCAACTTTATAACTTTCTACGCGACTACCAGCTTGATTTTTTAATTCCCGGAATCTCGCCTTTATTCGCTAATTCTCTAAAACATATCCTGCAAAGGCCAAATTTTCTCATAAAACCGTGCCTTCTTCCGCATTTAAAACAACGCCTTTGTTTTCTGCTGGAAAACTTCGGTGGTTTTTTTGCTTTTGCTTCTTGAGATGTTTTGGCCATGTTTTGGTTTTTACTTTATTTCCTTCATTGGAAATCCTAATAATTTATACAACTCCAACCCTTCTTCTTTGCTTTTTGCGTTTGTGACAACCGTTATCTCTAAGCCGAAAATAGTTTTTTCTTTTTCTGTAAAAATTTCCGGAAAAGAAATATGCTCTTTAAACCCTATCGACAAATTTCCGTTTTTATCCATTGATTTTGGGTTTAAGCCCTTAAAGTCTCTGGATCTTGGCAAAGAAAGATAAATCAACCTCTCTAAAAAATCCCACATCTTTCTTTTTCTAAGTGTAACAACCGCTGCAATCTCCAATCCTTCTCTCAATTTAAATCCGGCAATTGATTTTTTAGATTTAACCAAGTTTGTTTTCTGCCCGGCGATCAAAGACAAGTCCTGCATTATAAGATTTTGAATTTTTTCACGTTCTGAAGCAGATTTGCCCACAACCGCTTTTCCAAAAGAGCTGTTTAAAACCACCTTTCTTATCGAAGGAACCGCCATCGTGTTTTTATAGCGAGGCACACCATTAAGTGTCATCTTCATCATTTCCGGCACTACTTGTTTTTTATATTTTTCCTGTAAATTTTCCATATTAGATCTCTTGGTTGCATTTTTTACAAATTCTTTTTTTGACGTCAGATGATGACCCAGAGGGTGCCCCAGGTCCTATCTTATATCCTACTCTCGTCGCTTTTCCACACTTTGGACAAATCAGTTTTATATTAGAGACATCCATAGGCACCGGAATTTCAACAACCTGCCCCTTTTCACCCTCTCTTTTCGGCCTGACGTGTTTCTTTTTTAAATTAATCCCCTCAACCAAAACCTTCAGCTCTTTCGGCATAGCCTTTATTATCTTCCCGGTTCTGCCCTTGTCTTTGCCTGCTGTTATTAAAATTGAATCTCCTTTTTTGACTTTCACCCCGTTAGAAGTCTGGGCGAAAAATATTTTTTAAAAATATTTTTTGCTTGCTCTTTATTAATTATTTTATCTTTATAATTTCATCCCCGCGAAGTTTGAATTATTACGTCCAAACTTCTAACGGGGTTCATATTGTTATAATAGCTCGGACGCCATCATAGCTATCTTATCGAAACCTTTATCTTTGACTTCCTTTGCTACGGGGCCCAAAACTCTGGTACCTTTTGGCTCTTTGCCGTCACCCAAAATTACAGCTGCGTTATCGTCAAATCTTATGTAAGAGCCGTCTTCCCGCCTAAATTCCTTTCTCTGCCTTATAATCACGGCTTTTACCTTTTCGTGTTTCTTAATAATTTTTCTCGGTTCTGCCTTTTTTACCGCAGCCACAACAATGTCTCCCAACTGAGCATATCTTTTTCGCGTTCCGCCGGGTACATTAATAACCTGGATAATTTTTGCTCCACTGTTGTCTGCTACTTTTAACATTGATCTTGGCTGTATCATCGTATTTAAACTTTTTTAATTACTGTCCATGTTTTATCCTTTGAAATCGGCTTTGTTTCTTCTATCTCAACTCTATCGCCCACATGGTATTCCTGATTTTGGTCGTGTGCTTTATATTTTTTGTGGACCTTAAATCTTCTCTTATATTTGGGATGCTCTTTTATTCTTTCAACCTGGACCACAACGGTCTTCTGCATTTTATCTGAAACCACAATTCCTTGTAATAATTTTTTAGACATGCTCTTTAATGATGGTTAATATTCTTGCCAATTCTTTCTTTGTATTATTAATTTCTTTGACGTTTTTTAATTTTCCGGAAGAAAATTTAAACCTAAGATCGCTCAGTTTTTTTCTTAATTCCTGGACATTTTTTTCCAGCTCCTTTTTATCTTTTTTTCTTAAATCTATTGCTTTCATAAAATATAATCCCAACCTACGAATTTATCCTAATGCTACAAATACGGATTCGTGGCATTCGGATAGTTCGGATGACATTCGGATTATCCCTCTTTTTTAACAAATTTTGTCTTGATTGGCAACTTATTCCCCGCCCCTTCCAAAGCCTCCTTTGAAACATCTTCTTTCAATCCGTCTAATTCAAAAATTATTCTGCCGGGTCTTATCGAATAAACATAGTGGTCCACTCCTCCTTTTCCTCCGCCCAATGCAACTTCGGCTCCCTTAAAGGTAACGGGCTTGTCCGGAAAAATTCTGACCCAAAGCTTTCCTCCCTTTTTCAAATATCTTATTATGTGGCGCCTTGCCGCTTCTAATTGCCTTGCTGTTATCCATTTTGTGCCAAGGGATTTTAATCCAAAACTGCCAAAATTAAGCTGAGTAGCTCTGGTTTCAACAGCACCACGGGCCCTTCCTCTACCCTTGTGCCACTTTCTGTGTTTAACTTTTTTCGGCATTAATAAGCTCATATGTATGTTTACTCAAATTTTTCTCCTTTATATATCCAGACCTTTATACCAATTTTTCCGTAAGTACAAATGGCTTCGTCTTGCGCGTAATCAATATCTGCCCGGATTGTATTTCTTGGCATTCTGCCTTGTCCCAGCCATTCACGCCGGGCAATTTCAATTCCGTTCAAACGGCCCGACACTTCCATCCTGATTCCTTTTACCTCCCTGTTTCCCATAACTCTCTCAATTGATTTTTTCAAAACCTGCCTGAAGGGCATACGTTTTTCGATTTGCTGAGAAGCCATCTGGGCCACTAACGCAGATGAAATCCACGGATTTTTTATTTCTTTAATCTCTATTTTAATTTCTCTTTGGACGGTCCGATTCTTTATTTTCCTCTTTATCTTGTTTTCTACAGCTGTTTTTAGGGTTTCTACTCCTTCTCCGCCCCTGCCGATAATTAATCCTGGCCTTGCGGTTTCAATGATTACATTAAGTTTATTTGAGGAATGCTCTATCTCGATATTGGCCACCGATGCCTCTGCTAATTTTTTCCTTAAAAAATCTTTAATTAAAAAATCTTCCTCTAAATATTGAGACATTTTTCTGCCGTAAAAACCGCGGATATTCCAATCCTCTGTCCCCTTTATTCTAAATGATTTTGGATGAACCTTGTGAGCCATTTTTATTTTTTATTTTTAGTTTTAGATTTTGGCTTTCTAATTTTAGCTTTCGGTTTTTTCGCCTCTATTTTTTCAATATTATCAGTTTTTATTTCTTTTTCAATTTTTGGTGTTATTTCGCTTAATATCAACGCTACATGTGAAGATCTTTTTATAATAGGATACGCTCTGCCACGGGACATCGGGTGCCATCTTTTTAATTTCGGCCCTTCGTCAACAGTAATTTTAGAAATAAACAAATTCGCTTCATCCAGCTGAAAATCATGTTTTGCGGAAGCTACAGCCGAATTTAAAAGTTTTAATACTGACCTGGCTGATCTATTTGTTGTAAATAGAAGCATTGACTGGGCTTCAGGCACTTTTTTTCCTCTCACCAAATCAATAACTTGCCTAACCTTCCTTGGTGAAGTCCTTAAATTGCTTAATTTTACTCTTATTTCCATGTTTTATTATAATTGTTACTTTTTAGCTGCCGGAGACGCTCCCTTTGCCGGTGTTGCAACCGTTTCTACTTGAGCTGCTTCCTTTTGCTCGGCCCCCGCCTCTATATCTCTTTGCATTCTTCCTCCGTGTCTTACAAATTTCGTTGTTGGAGAAAATTCTCCCAATTTATGACCTACCATATCCTCTGAAACGTAAACTGCAACAAAATCCTTTCCATTATGTACGCCAAAAGTGTGTCCAACCATTTCAGGAGAAATCGTAGAATGCCTTGCCCAGGTTTTAATAATCTTTTTTTCGTCCTTTCTCAAATTTAAAACCTTTTCAAGTAATTTTTCGTCAATATATGGGCCCTTTTTTAAACTTCTTGCCATAATTTTATCTGTGGTAATCAGCTATTAATCAGCGGTAATCTTTTTCGTTTGTTGAAATGACTTTTTTTGATTACGCTGATGATAACGGATTTACGCTGATATTATTTCTTGCGCCTCTGTATGATTAATTTATTTGACCATTTTTTTCTGTTTCTTGTTTTAACTCCCAAAGCCGGCTTACCCCAAGGAGTTTTCGGATATTTCAAACCAATTGGCTGTCTGCCCTCTCCTCCTCCGTGTGGATGGTCTACCGGGTTCATAGCGGATCCTCTGACATGTGGCCTCCTTCCCTTTAATCGTGATTTTCCCGCTTTTCCCACTCTATAAAATCTGTTTTCCGGATTTGAAACTTCGCCAATAGAAGCAAAACATTCCCCTTTAAATATCCTGATTTCGGTAGACGGCATTTTCAAGTTTACAAGGTCTCCATCATGAGCTAACACCTGGGCCGAAGACCCAGCAGACCTTACTATCTTTCCGCCTTTTCCTGCTTCCAATTCAATATTATATACTGCTGTTCCAACGGGTATATTTTTCAATTTCATTCTATTTCCTGTGGTAATTGGGGCTGTTTCTGCAAAAATAACCTCTTCGCCCACTTTTAAGTCGTGCGGAGCTATAATATATTGTTTTTCCGAAGGTCCTGAGCCCGTCGAAGGATATTCTATTAAAGCAATAAAAGCTGTCCTGTTCGGGTCGTATTCTAAAGCTATCACTTTTGCCGGAATATCCATCTTTGTCTGCGAAAATTCAATAATTCTGTAAAGCTTTTTGACTCCTCCTCCTTTATGCCTGACTGATATTCTTCCGGAGCTGCTTCTGCCAACATTTCTTTTCACGTATTTTAAAAGGCTCTTCTCCGGCCCCTTTCTTGTAAGCTGAGAAAAATCTATTCCTGTCATTCCCCTTCTTGCTGCTGTTGTTGGTTTATAAACTTTCATTAGAGTATTTCTATTTTTTGCCCATCTTTTATTTTAACTGTTGCCTTTTTATATGCTTTTCTAAACCCTTCTGTTTTTCCCAGCCTTCTCTTTTTTGCGGGAATCTTTATCATATTAACAGATAAAACATTTACCCCGTAAATCCCTTCAACCGCATCTTTTATTTCTTTTTTATTATAATCGGGAGAAATCTCAAATACGTATTGGTTTTTTTCCGCTAAATAGCTGGCCTTTTCAGATATGTGGGGTTTCTTTATGGCGTCGTATGAAAACCCCTTGCCCGTCAAATGGTTGTCCCTTGGTCCTGAAACGCTTTTGTCAGGCGCCGGTTTTTCAACCGAAAATTTTACCGGCTTTTTTTCTGTTTCTTTTACTTCCTTCTTCGTAACCGAAACTTTCGCAGGTTTTTTCTCCTTTATTCTCTCTACCTCTTTTTTTCTTTTTAAAAAATCCAATAAAGCCATACTATAATTTTGAGTGAGGGAAGAATGAAAATTTATTTTCATTCCGACCGAGTGATAAATTATATAAATTATGCAATTATTTATATTTTGAAAATGTTTTCTCTATGGTTTTTATGCTGTCTTTAGTCAGTAATAAGTATTTATGATTCAGCAATTCTAAAACGTTCAAATTTCTTGCATCATCAACCGATGTCTTTTTTATATTTCTTGCAGATAAAAATATTTTCTTGTCGTAATCTGGGACTGCAATTAATGTGCTCTGGCTGTTGCAGGGCAACTTTCCCAGCGACTTTGCCATTTCCTTTGTTTTTCCTTTTTCCGATTCTATTTTATCTAAAATTATCAACTCCTTCTCTTTTGCTTTTTGGCTCAACACCATAAACAGGGCTTTTCTTCTCATTTTTTTCGGAATTTCCCTTTCAAAATCTCTTTCGTTTCTAGGACCAAATGTGACTCCTCCTCCTTTCCATAATGGCGAACGAATTGATCCGTGCCTCGCTCTTCCTGTCCCTTTCTGCCTCCATGGCTTTCTTCCTCCTCCGCTTACTTCGCTTCTGTTTTTAGTATGGGCGGAAACTTGGCGTTTGTTGCCGGATAAAGAAACTGCAACCTGGTGTACCAGGTCGGCATTAAACTTTACATCAAAAATGTCCTTTGGCAGGGTTGTCGTGTCTAATTCTTTTCCTTCTTGATTGTAGACTGGATACTTCATAACCTTTAATTTCTTTGCTGTTAATCTTTGATTTCCAATAGCGTCCTTTTTGTTCCGGGAACCGCACCTTTAATTACTAACAAATTATTCTCTTTATCAACTTTCATTATTTTCAAATTTTTGACCGTAACCCTTTCAAATCCCATGCGTCCGGGCATTTTTTTTCCTTTCGATACGTGCTGGGGAAATCTACAACCTGTTGATCCAATTTGCCTTTCCTCGTGCTTTACGCCATGAGTAGCATTTCTGCCGTGAAAACCATGTCTTTTTACGCCTCCCTGAAATCCTTTTCCTTTTGATACTCCGGAAACTTTTACAATTTGCCCTTCTTGAAAACTAGAGGTATTTATTTCATCTCCAATGTTAAGACTGTCTTCGCCCTGGATTCTATATTCTCTTATAAACTTATATTCCTTGCCCTTCATGGACTTTCCTATTTTGCTTTTCTTTTCTATTTTTTCAAAACCAACCTGCAAGGCTTCATATCCGTCTTTCTCCACGTTTTTTTTCTGTAAAACATAACAAGGACCGGCCACAATCAAAGTAACCGGCGTCGCTTTGCCGTCTTTATCAAACATCTGGGACATTCCTAATTTATGGCCTAATATAAATTTCATGTTTCTATTTTGCTAATGAAAAATCGGGCGCTTGCCCGACTCTTCGGAGCAATGTTGTTACCCTTCGGCAAGCTCAGGGCAAGCCCTCAGCAAGCTTCGGGAAGTTAACAATCGCGTAATTAAATATGTTACTAAATTTTTATTGTAATGTCAACCCCGCACCACTTTCACCGCACACACCGAAAGAGAATTTTCTTTTTTTAAAGCAAAAGTTTGGAAAATATGGGTCTGATTTTACTGTGAAAGTGGTGCGGGGTCAACGCCTCCTTTTAAATCTTTATAGTTATATCTACGCCAGACGGAAGGTTTAAGTCTCTTAACGATTCTATAATATCCTGACCGGGATTTAAGATATCAATAATTCTCTTGTGGACCCTCATTTCAAACTGCTCTCTGGCGTTCTTGTGCACGAAAGACGACCTGTTTACCGTATACTTAAGAATTTCTGTAGGCAGTGGCACTGGACCCAAAACTTCTGCCCCATACCTGGTGGCAATATCAATTATCTGTCTTGCTGAATTATCAATTATCTTATGGTCGTACGCCTTCAACTTTATACGAAGCTTTAATCCGGCTTCAGGCGCGCCTTTCGGAGCAGTTTTTGGGGCATCGGTCTGGTCGTCTTTCTTTGCAACCTTCTTTTTTGCGGGTGAAGTTTTTTTTGCAACAGGCATCTCTATTTGATTATCTTTGTTACAACTCCGGCTCCGACTGTTTTTCCGCCCTCTCTAATAGCGAACTTACTTTTTTCTTCCAAGGCAACGGGTACAATCAATTTTATTGTTAAATTGGCTGTATCTCCCGGCATTACCATTTCTGTTCCTGCCGGTAAAGTCACATCTCCCGTTATATCAGATGTTCTAATGTAAAGCTGGGGTTTGTATCCGGAAAAAAACGGCGTATGCCTTCCTCCTTCATCTTTGGACAAAACATATACTTCTCCCTCAAATTCTGTATGAGGAGTGATTGATCCCGGTTTTGCAATAACCTGTCCTCTTTCAATGTCCTCTTTTTTCAAGCCTCTCAATAAGATACCAACGTTGTCGCCGGCCCTTCCCTCATCTAAGCTCTTCTGGAACATTTCAACTGAGACAACTACTGTTTTCTGTGTCGGCTTAATACCGATAATTTCAACTTCGTCGTTTGGATGTACAATTCCCCTTTCTATTCTTCCTGTTGCAACCGTTCCTCTTCCTTCAATCGAAAACACATCTTCAATGGCCATGGCAAACGGTTTATCTAATTCTCTTTTTGGCTCGGGAATATAATTATCAACTGCGTCCAATAATTCAATAATCGGCTTAACCGCTGCATCGTCAATTGAAGTTGCCTCCAATGCTTTTGTAGCAGAACCTCTGATTATAGGAGTTTCGTCTCCCGGATAGCCGTTTTTCTTTAACAGTTCGCGGACTTCTGATTCAACTAAGTCTAAAATTTCGGGGTCGTCAACCATATCGCACTTGTTCATAAACACAATCAATGAAGGCAAACCAACCTGTCTGGCAAGTAAAATATGTTCTTTTGTCTGAGGCATAGGTCCGTCAGGAGCAGAAACCAATAAAATTCCACCGTCCATTTGAGCGGCTCCCGTAATCATATTTTTAATATAGTCAGCGTGTCCTGGGCAGTCAATTAAAGCATAGTGCCTTTTTGCTGTTTCAAATTCCAGGTGTGTAATAGAAATCGTCACTCCTCTTGCCTTCTCTTCAGGAGAGGCGTCAATCTGGTCTACATTTTTGTCAGAACATTTAAAACCTCGCAATTTTGAAACTTTCATAATTGCGGCCGACAATGTGGTTTTTCCATGATCAACGTGACCAATAGTACCAACGTTTACGTGAGGTTTGGACCTCTCAAATTTTTCTGTTGCCATTGAATTTTTCGAAACAGAGTGAGAAAAATTCATCCTGAGCCCGAAGGCGAAGGATATACCTTACTCTATTAATTTTATAATACTACTTATCTTATTATATTTTTTTACAATAGTCAAGTACAATTTTAACACTATTTCCTTTTTCCATCAACAATCTCCTGCGCGATATTTCCTGGAACCGGTTCGTATTTGCTAAACTCCATTGTAAAACTTGCTCTGCCTTCGGTTAAAGACCTGATTGATGTTGCGTATCCAAATGTTTCTGACAATGGAACCATTGCGTCTATAACTTTCATTCCAACTCTTTCCGAAGTTTCTTCAATTTTTCCTCTTCTGGAACTCAAATCAGAAATAACTTGTCCAAAAAAGTCTTCCGGAGTAACAACCTCCATTTTCATAACAGGCTCCAAAATAACCGGCTTTGCTGATTTAGCAGCTTTTTGAAAAGCCATGGAACCGGCAATTTTAAAGGCAAATTCCGAAGAATCAACTTCGTGGAAAGATCCGTCATATAAAGTAACTTCAACGTCAACCATCGGATATCCGGCAACAACCCCCTTATCCATAGCCTCTTTTACGCCTTTTTCAACCGGAGCAATAAATTCTTTTGGAATTGATCCTCCCTTAATTTCATCAATAAATTCGAAGCCCGATCCCCTCTCTTTTGGTTTTACTCTAAGCAAAACGTGTCCATATTGTCCTTTTCCTCCGGACTGCCTAACATATTTTTCTTCTCCTTCGGCTTCAATATTAATTGTTTCTTTATAAGCTACCTGGGGTCTGCCGTAATTTGCTTCAACGTGGAACTCTCTTTTTAATCTGTCTGCAATAATATCCAAATGCAGTTCTCCCATACCGGAAATAATTGTTTCGCCGGTTTCCTGGTCTTCTTTAATTCTGAAAGTTGGGTCTTCTTCGGTGAGCTTCCTGATAGACATAATAAGTTTTTCCTGGTCGGCTTTTGTCTTTGGCTCAACTCTAATTCCGATAACGGGCTCGGGAAATACAATTTTTTCCAAAATAATAGGAGCTTCCTTGGCGCACAAGGTGTGGCCCGTGCTAGTTCCTTTTAATCCAACTGTTGCCCCAATCTCTCCTGAATACAAAACATCCAACTCTTGCCTTTCATCGGCGTGCATTCTTAAAATCCTGGCAATTCTTTCCTGCTCTCCGGTATTTGCATTTAAAACATAAGAACCTTTTTCCAATTTACCGGAATAAATCCTGAAAAAAGTCAAAGTTCCCACAAATGGGTCTGTAGCAATTTTAAAAACCAAAGCCGAAAACGGTTCGTCATCTGATGGCTTTCTTTCAATCATGGCTCCGGTTTTTGGGTCTGTTCCCCTTTCCGGAGGTAAATCCAGAGGAGACGGGAAATATTCCACAACTGCGTCCAAAATTGGCTGGACTCCCTTATTTTTTAAAGCAGAGCCGCAAAAAACAGGTATTAACTTATAATCCAAAACCGCTTTTCTTAAAACTTTTTTAATTTCGTCAACCGTAATTTCTTTTCCCTCCAAAAACTTTTCTGTAAGCGCGTTGTCTTCTCCAGCAATCTTTTCAATCATTTTGTGGTGCCACTCGTCAGCTTCCACTTTCCATTCTTCCGGAATATCTTTTTCAATAACCTGGATCCCCTTCTCGCCCTCAAAGTATAAGGCCTTCATTTTTATCAAATCAATCACTCCTGCAAGTTTTTCTTCAACTCCCATCGGAAAACTCACGGCAACCGCATTAGGAGTTAATTTATTTAAAATCGACTGGAAGCTTTTTTCAAAGGAAGCCCCCATTCTGTCTAATTTATTTATAAAACAAATTCTCGGCACCTCGTATTTATCTGCCTGCCTCCAAACTGTTTCTGATTGCGGTTCAACTCCGGCAACTCCGTCAAAAACAACAACAGCTCCGTCCAAAACTCTTAAAGACCTCTGAACCTCGGCAGTAAAATCAATATGCCCGGGAGTATCAATCAGGTTTATCTGATGGTCTTTCCAATACATAGTTGTAGCGGCTGACGTAATTGTAATCCCCCTTTCCCTTTCCTGAACCATCCAATCCATAACAGTATCTCCTTCGTGAACCTCTCCAATTTTATGCGAAACCCCGGTATAAAATAAAAGCCGCTCAGAGAAAGTTGTCTTTCCCGCGTCAATATGAGCAATAACTCCAATGTTTCTTAATGTGTCTAATGCGTGTTCTCTCGGCATAAAATATAATCCTAATCTTCGAATCTATCCGAATGCTCCGAATACTAAGATATGTACATTTTTGTGTTTAAAATTCTTTTAGGATTTAAATATACATTACGAAAATTTACAATTAAACCTAATTCTTTATTTATACTTTCTAAATATCTACGCATCTGGTAGTAATCTTCTTTTGTTACAAATGGCTTACTTTTTAGATCTACTAAAACACCGTCTTCGATATAAAAGTCTACAAAATTTGATTTTCTGCCAGCTATAGGTATAGGACACTCCCTTGCAAATTTTATATTCTCTTCTTCAAGGAGTTTTGCAAAAAGATCTCCGTATTGCTTCTCTCTACAATATCGTCCAAGATTTTTATGAACCTTGAATAATACTCCTACTATTTTATATGATAATTCTTTTTCAATTAATTTTACCATATTAGGAGCATTCGGATGAATTAGTAAATTAGGATTGCTATCGGGCAAAGTGGGCGAAGGCTTTGTTGGCTTCTGCCATTCTGTGGGTATCGGCTTTTTTCTTCATTGCGTTACCTTCGTTGTTTGAAGCTAAAATCAATTCTTCTGCTAATTTTTCTGCCATTGGTTTTCCTTTTTTACTTCTTGCGCCGTCTAAAATCCATTTTGTTGCCAAGGCTAATTTTCTTTCTCCCCTAACCTCCATAGGAACCTGATAAGTTGCTCCTCCAATTCTTTTTGGCTTAACTTCCAAAAGCGGAGAAGCGTTTTCAATAGCCAATTTAAAAATCTCCAAAGGTTCTTTTTGAGTCTTCTCTTTTATTATATCAAAAGCAGAATAAACAATTTTCTGAGCAATTGTTTTTTTGCCTTGTTTCATTACTTTGTTTATAAACTGGGCCACCATCACATCATTATAAACTCCGTCCGGCGCTATTTTATGTTTTTTGTAAGCTCTACGCATGATTTTTGAACGATTAGTGGAAAAATCATCCTGAGACCCACAAGGGGTCGAAGGATATTCCTTTAATTTTATGTTTTTACCCTTCGGCAAGCTCAGGGTAAGTGTTCTCTACGCTCCCTTATTTCGCTCGCTTAGTTCCATATTTGCTTCTTTCTTGTTTTCTATTTTCAACTCCGGCTGTATCCAAAATTCCCCTTACAATATGATATCTTACTCCCGGCAAGTCTTTAACCCTTCCTCCTCTTATTAAAACTATCGAGTGCTCCTGTAAATTGTGTCCTTCTCCGGGAATGTAAGCCGTAACTTCCATGCCGTTTGATAATTTTACCCTGGCAACTTTTCTCAAGGCTGAGTTTGGTTTTTTGGGCGTTTGTGTAAAAACTTTAGTGCACACTCCTCTTTTAAATGGAGAGTGATAATTTGACGGCCTGTTTTTTAGAACGTTAAAACCAAAATCCAGAGCAACTGTTTTTTTGTATTTTTTTATAGACTTTCTATTTTTCTTGATTAATTGGTGTATTGTCGGCATTTCGTTTCGTTTATAGAATAAAAATTAAAAGCGCCTGGCGCTTATTATGTATAGTTATATTAGCAAATAGTTTCCGCCATGTCAACCCCGTTAGAAGTCTTATGCAAAAATTATTTTCTAAAAATAATTTTTGCCTGCTTATCCCAGCGTTTTTTATCGTTTATAGTTTTAACCTGCTAAAAATTATACAAAATTATCAAGACTTCTAACGGGGTCAACGGGTTTTCTAAAATGACGGCATGGAAGAACCTCCCGTGAGCAGATAAAACAACAAGTTTATAATAAAATATACCCAATAAAGCGCGCCGGAAAAAAGAAGGAATATTAATATAAAAAGTCCGTACTGCTGTAAAAATATTCTTACCCTTTCGGCCGACCCAGAGGGTCCCCCGGGCAAAAATCTGAAAAGAATCCACGAACCGTCCAACGGCGGTATCGGTATTAAATTAAATAATCCCAACAAAATATTTAAGTATACTACAACCCCCATCAATTCAATCAATGGCTCTATTTGAGGGAAACTAAAAAATCTTATAAATAATCCGAATATAATCGCGACACAAAAATTTGACGCGGGGCCGGCAATTGAAACCTTAAGCGTCCCCCACTTTTGGTCTTTAAAATTATAAGGATTTATTGGCACGGGTTTTGCCCAGCCGAAAATAAAGGGCTGGCCTCCTGGCAGAAGAGATAAAAATAAAAATAAAAGAGGCAAAATAATAGAACCAAAAAGATCCAGGTGCTTTAATGGATTTAAAGTTAATCTTCCAGCATATTTTGCAGTCGGGTCTCCCAAAGAATACGCCACATATCCATGCGCCAGCTCGTGTATCATCACAGAGAAAATTAGCACGATAAGATAAAAAATTGTAATAGTCGTTGTTGTGAACATGTTATGTTATATTACATTATATTACAAATTCTTGCAAAAAAGGAAAGAAAGTGATATTATAATTTTATATATTTTAATAAAACTATTATGGCAGAAAAAATTTGTTCAATTTGCGGGAAAAAATCAGGGATGTCTGTGACTCTTGTGAAGTTAAGAGGTAAATACAACCCGACTAATAAAGTAAGGAAATATCCAAATCTTCAATGGCTTAGGTTGAGTTCTGGAAAACGAGTATTGGCTTGCGCCAAGTGCATAAAGAGAACATCTAAAGTATAATCCTGCTTTCGGGGAATGGTCCAACGGCAGGATATGCGCATGGGGTGCGCACGGTGGGAGTTCGATTCTCCCTTCCCCGACATGTTCACCCAGTGATAAACACTGGGTGCCCGGTGTTCATCATCGGGCAAATCCCTATACCCCGACAAATAAACTAAAAAACACCCTTCGACAAGCTCAGGGTGTTTTTTGGTTTATAATAATTATTTTTTAAAAAAGGGAAATAATTTTTTCCAGGAAAAACGCTTATTTTCTTCTTTCGGACGCTGTGGCGGAGTGTTCAAGCCGTCGGCGCCGGTTAAATTGCTTAAATCTATCGCCTCTTTTGCGCCAGTTTGCGCCGGCTCATTAACTTGTTCTTCCTGCAAAACCTCAAATTCTTTCAACGCTTCGTTTATCTCTGAATCCGCTTGTGGGTCAAGCTGTCCGTCGGTTTTTGGATTATCAACAAATAGGGCGTCTGTTTTACCGACTTCGGAATCAAAAATATTTTCTGAAGCCACGACTTCTTTCTTTACTCTTTTCACGCGCAAAACACGAACCCTTTTTTTGGCTTTGGATAAACCTATTTTTTTTCTTAATTTCTTTTTCTTTTTTATTTTAGCCATCTTTAATAGAACAATTTTTGAATAAAAAATTTATCGGGAAAACAAATTTTTAATAGGAGACAAAAGCCCGGCAGCTAATGATTTAAACCCCGAATAAGGAATTAGCACTTTCGCATACTTCGCTATGCCAGCTCCCGTTTCCTGAATAATCGGCATAGATGAGAATAGATTTGAAGCAGATCCGAATATCCATTTTACAAAATTGCTTACTCCATTAAGCAAACTCGACGCTGTCTCTTGGACCGCATTGCTTATTGTGTCTACCGGACTTTCCACAGGAACTTCCGGCTCAGCCGGAGCCGGCTGTTCAGCAACTACTACGTTTATATTGGCTTTCAAGTCATTTGTGTTAGTAATGTTGCCCGACAATACCAATGCACCGGAAAAAGCATAAATTCCCGAAACATTTGCGTTGTATGCCGGAACCCCGTCATCCCAAATTACTGTAATATCTTCTGTTGAGCCATCGGATAAGGTTGCAGTAATTGTTGATGGCAAATTAGCCAATGAAAGATCGGCGCTATATTCAAGATTAATGGTTTGAGTAGAAGGTAAGGAAATAATGTCTAGCGCCTGTGGCTCGACTGGAGCTTGATTCTGTTTTTGAGCTTGGTCTTTAGCCTGTTTTACTGCTTCTTGCGCCTGTTTTGCTAAATCTTTTGCTTGCTTAGATGCGTCTTGAGCTTGTTGCAAAGCCTGCTGAGTTGCCTGTTGTTGCCGGGCTATTTCGTCTAATTGCTGGGAGGCTTGATCGCTTGGTGTTACCGGAGTTTCCGGTTCAGTTATGGTCGGAGTTGTTGGTTCGATTACGATGGGCGTTTCTGTAGTTGGGGTTTCCGTTGTAGGACTTTCTGGCTCGGTTACGACCGGAGTTTCAGGTTCAGTCACAACTTGAGTTTCCGGCGCAGTAAAGACGCTGGCTGAAAATCCGCCTTCACACTCGCCTTTTGTTTTTTGCCAATTACCATATTCATCAAGCCACGTACAATAAATGTCTCCGTTGGAAGCAACCATTTGCAGATATTTAACGGTGGCCGTGTCTGTTGTAAAACTTTGCGTTGCTAATGTGGCAATACTTGCAACACCATCCTTAAATCCAACTCCCAAAGAAGCCAAAGCGGTTTTTACTTTACTTACATAAGATGTCGTGCTTATTCCCGAAACCGTACCATCCCCTAAAACTCCGCCATCAGCTAGTGCATCTACTTTTAAATTTACCTCCTGAATTGCCTTAGCAAGAATTGCGGTAAAATCGGTATAATATAAACTTAACATTTCATCCTTTTGATTCATCACAACTAAACTCGGAAAAATACTCTCCACGTCCTGGGCGACAAATCCATATCTTGTTGTTTCTCCTTTGTCTGAGTTGTATATAAAGGATACAGGGTTTAATGCCATAACCTTATCAAGAGAGGAATCGTCAAGAGAAACAATGTCGTGTTTTACTCTTCTATCAGATGTACCAGTTAAACCAGATCCATCACCTTGCAGGACACCACTAGAAAAATAATAATTAGCGCTAGTTCCCACGTTACTCCAATCCATTATCTGGGTTGAGCCGTCATCTGCATATAATATTCTTTCTTCAAATCCTGCCGATAAGGTTCCTGTAAAATCCAATATCTGCCTGTATGTAACATCAAACGCATTATAAGCGTACTGGTCTATGATATAACCACTCAAAAGCATATTTCCAGTTGCGTTAATAGCATAAGTTCCATCTGCTATGGAAACTGAATTCGTGCTATCAGTAAAATAGCCTGCCCCATAACCTGAACTACCGACATACGCAGAATATCCTGTTCCCGAATCAAAATAACTTCCAGTCCCACTACCTATCGCAAGAAATGCTTCTTCCGTTCCGTCTGTAAAATAGCCTGGATATGTTCCATTTATATAACTTGAGCCGAATGTCCCTTGCCCTGTTGTTGTAATAGCTCCTGCAACGTCTAAATCTCCCAAAGCAAAAACCTTAGAAGAACCCCTATCTATTTTTATCGCATCCACATCTGAACCGCCAGTTGAACCGATAAAAAAATCATTCGCATCCCCATTATACCTTATGTAACCGCCTAACGGAGTAGCGGTTTCATAAAGATTAAATCTTGCTGTATTTACTGAATTAGTTGTTCCTTTTAATGTAAAACTTACATCAGTATTATAATCCCCAATATAAGTATCATCTGGAAGTTTAACATTATAGAATGTTGTGAGTCCCGTATCTCTTGCAATATCAAAACCAACAATATCTGCCCCTGCGATTGTTATTCCGCCAAACTTTAATATATTGGTATCTGAATTATATTGTATAAATCCACCCGATGTAGGAGCTCCAGCCGTTCCACCTTCTCTAAACTGCATTCTAAAAGCGTTGTCGCCTGTATTTGTATTAGCCAAAAAATCCATTAAACTATTTGCTGAATTAGAGCCAGCTGATAAAACTGTTCCTGTTCCCAATACTATTGCACCAAATGTTCCTGTGCCTGTTGTTGTAATATTTAACTCACTAAAGTTTGCTATTCCAGTTCCAGCATTAAAAACAAAATCAGTTCCGTCGTGGGTTATGCTACCCCACTCCGTAGTTGATTGTGCGTCTGAGTGAAAAAATACTGTTGGTGTTGCTTGGATTGCGTGCTGAAAATTGAAAGATTTATCTGCTGTATCAGTTATCAGTAAACTTCTTGAACCAGTTACCCCATCTCCCAGCCCCAATAAAACTGCCGTGTTTGTTTGCTCGTTTGATGATTTCAAAACTCCAAGAGTTGCCGTTGAACTTCCAATCCCAAACGCACTTCCAGTATATACAGACATACCATCAGCAGTAAAATAGGCAACTGGTGTTCCACTTTTTTGGAAATAATGGATTTCACCATTAAAATTAGTGAATGAACGTCCATCACTTCTAATCCCTGTTTTATAATAATATCCACTCATATCATCAAATCCATTTACTTCAGTTCCCACGCTATCTGCTGTTTGATTTACTACATTTTTCCCTCCTGTTGCTGTGCCTGTGGTTGTCAAGTCTCCTGTAAATAAACTATTCCCTGTCGCGTTTATAGCGTAAGTGCCATTTGCTAAAGTAACCGCATTAGTTGAGTCAGAAAAATAACCCGCTACTCCACTACCGCTACGCCAAGCTGATATACCATAATTAGCAGTTGATAAATAAACGTGTCCACCAGCACCTCCTGTAAAATATCCAGCACCATGACTCCCTAAATATGCTTTATAGGTTGAGCCAAATGTTCCTGCCCCTGTTGTAGTAAAATTAGTTGATTGAGTTACTCCCATCAAAGCAACAGTTCCAGTTAAATTCGGGAAAGTTATTGTTTTGTTTGATGATGCCCCGCTCTCTGTCAGGGTTGTAGTTACTCCTGCTGACTGCATAACTATCTGATTTGAAGTTGCGGTAAGGTTAAGACTTGTGAGAGTTCCTACGCCCGTGGTGGTGAGGTCGTGAGTTCCTAAATTAAGAGTAGCAGTTGCTCCTGTGTAAGGGACTCCGGCTGATGCCTGCCAGCTCGGAGCTGTGTTGGCTCCGTTGGAAGTGAACAGCCAGCCCGAGGTTGCGGCAGTTAGCGTGGACATTGTTCCTGTGCCTGAAAAGTATGGCATAGAGCCGGTGGCTACAGCTGACCAGCTGGCGCCGGTGCCGCCTCTTGACGTTGCCACATACTGCTCGCTTGACAATGTGTTTGTTGCTGACCAATAAGCGTTGTAGTTTGTGACTCCGGTTCCTAAGGCAGCAGTGCCTGAAGCAGCTATGGTAAGTGTGTATGGAGTTGTTCCGCCTGCGATGGTAAATCCAGCTGTGGCTGTGGCTAATGTGAGACCGTTGTATGTGCCGGTGGTGGTGAGGTTTCCATTAAAATAACTATCACCATACGCTTCTACGGCATAAGTAGCATTTGAAAAATAAACGTGTCCACCAGCACCTCCTGTAAAATATCCTGAATTTCCAGCACCATCACTCCCTAAATATGCTTTATAGGTTGAGCCAAATGTTCCTGCCCCTGTTGTAGTAAAATTAGTTGATTGAGTTACTCCCATCAAAGCAACAGTTCCAGTTAAATTCGGGAAAGTTATTGTTTTGTTTGATGATGCCCCGCTCTCTGTCAGGGTTGTAGTTACTCCTGCTGACTGCATAACTATCTGATTAGAAGTAGCAGCAAGATTGAGTGAAGCAAGAGTTCCTATGCCTGTGGTGGTGAGGTCGTGAGTTCCTAAATTAAGAGTAGCAGTTGCTCCTGTGTATGGCACATATCCAGACAAATCAACAGAACTCCAGGACAATGCTCCGCTGGTGTTTTTTAGATATCCATCACTGCTTGCGGTTGGTAGAATATAATCGGCGTTAGCCGACTGTGTGCCTGTGGTGAAGGTTGTGTAAAAATCATTTGCTCCTGCTGACCAGAGTTTTAGTGTACCAGCGGTGTTGGTGGCGTCATCAATTCCAAGGATTCCACCTGTGCCGAATTGCCCCGTGCCCGTGGCTGAAACTGTTGTAAAATATCCGGAATTTGGAGTGCCAGTTCCTATTGCGTCTGGCGATGCCCATGTTGCTCCTCCTAATTGCGCCGACTCAAAAGCAGCCGGAACCGCCCCCAGTTGTTTTCTCGGCGCAAAAATTTCTTCATAACTATCGTTGCATGTAGCATCTAATTGAACCTCCAGATACCGCGAAGCATTATTAAAATCAACGCTCGAAATGCTTGTCTGGCTTCCCAATAATATAGAGAACAATCCGCTTATAACATGCACCTTATGAGCATCATCGGTTTTCCATTCTTCCGACCAAAGCAAATTGCCATTTGTCAAAGCGTCGTAAAGAGCAAAGTTCATACAATAATAGCCGTCCGGAACTGCTACGCCAATCGAAGTAGTAAGTTTTCCCTGGTAATTAATTTCTTTGTTGAAATCTGAAGTGGCGCCGGCATAATTCACAAATAAAACAAATCCGCCGGCTAGCAGAGCTGCAAAAGCGCAAAATAAAATTGTTTTATGCGTTGGTTTCATCCGGCTTTATCGCCTAATTTTCTTTCTTAATAAAGCATTTCTACATTTTACCATTAAAAATAGGATTATTAAAAGTATAATTATCAACAGAAACAGCCAATAAATACACCTGCTTGATATAAATTGCCACCACTGCGGAGTCTGAATTTTTTTCAAAATATTAAGCGTCAGAATTGTCTGCCAGAGTATTTTATTCTTTGAATCTAACGCGTAAATTTTAAGAGTGTATGCTCCGGGAGCTTCCGGCGCAATAAACGAAACGCTGCAATTTTTTTCTTCTCCCGCCGGCTTTAAAATATAAGAAAATATTCTTTGGCCGTCGCCTAAATCCACAAAAACGGTTTTTGCAAAAGACAATTTTTTGCAGTCTGTGTAAATTGAAATGGAACTTCCTTGCTTTGATTCTATTGACCCATTTTTTATTTCAACCACTTTACCGTCGGAAAAAAAGTTAAAATCATCTACCGTTAAGTTTTGCTCTCCGCAAACGGGCTGAATTACCGGCGGAGGCGGCGGAGGAGCCCCTTGTTTATAAGGCGTTGCGGAGGCCATAGCTCCCGAAGAATAGCTTTTATTTTTTCCCAACGTAAAAATTGTATAATAATAAGTTGTTCCATTTACAAGCCCGATATCTTCAAAAGAGTTTCCGAAACCCTGGTAAATAAGCTTGCCTTCGTTTATATTCGAAGGAAAGAAACTTTCGTCTCTTAACAGAATTACTCCGTTAAAATTTTCATCCGCAGGATTTTGCCAAGATAAATCTATTTTTCCGTCTCCGGCAACGGCCGTAAAATTACTTACATTGTTTATAATGGATAATGTTTTAAACTCCTGGTCTTGGCTGTCGATTTTGGGGTTAAGGCTATCTCTGCATATTATCCTGAAATGGTAGACTGTTGAATCTTGAAGCCCGATTAAATTAACAAAACGATTTGTTTTTCCTGCAGTTTCAGAAATTATCTCGCTTTCATACCCTGTTGTCTGGCCCCAATAAAAATCACAAAAAGCCGGATTCTTTGTCTGCCACGAAATTTCTGCTGAATTAAAACCGGGGCTGGAATGAATATTTTTAATATAATTAGTAAAGTAGTCTCCGCCACCGGGAGCGGCGCAGTCGGCCGGACAATTATTAATATCCTCTCCCATGCCTGTTTCGCAAATTCCGTTATTATTGCAGAAAATTTCCGGAGTAACAGTTACGCCAACGTTAAATTGGTCTGAATCAGATTGCGCAAAAACTGTATTCGTAGAAAATAATCCCGCAGATAATAGAAAAACGGATAGTATTAATAATTTTGTCAGTAAATTCATTGTTTAAAAACTTAAAATTTTTGGATTTTAATTTGATGATACGGTCGTGGTAATTGTGGCGTCATAGGTTCCGCTTTCCAAAACATTATTATTTGACTCCGCCTTCAACATTATATTTTCTTGTTCTCCTGTATTGCTTGTTCTGCTTGTCGTACTGATTATATTAACCAGAGTTGTTATAAAACCCGCGTAACAATTGCCCGAACCGGAACCGCTTCCGCACGCTAAACCGTCGTCGCTGAAAGCAGGCGCTAATCCGCCCAATAATCCGGGAGAAACCGTAAAACCAAATTTAGCCGCGCTTGTAACGTTCCAGCCGTATATCGGAACTCCGTCTATGGTGTAGTTGTCAAAATAATGAGTAGGGTCGCTACCATCAAGCAGCATCGCATGGGCCGTTGACGCATTAATTCCCATGCTAAAACCCGCCTCATTATCGCTGATGACAGTGAAGGGGGCTGTTCCGGTTGCAACTCCGCCCGATATGCCTGGAATATCCGGCGTCATAAAAAAATCAGCCGGGGCAGATACTGTTAAATAAGTTTCCTGCATTTCCTGAAAACCCGCCCTCATTGCATAAGAAGAGCTGTCAGAAGGGCCGGTAGAAACTTCGCCCATTGTATCTTTAAAAATATAATTAGCGGAAGTGCCGAGCCCGCCGGAAGGCGTTAAAGAATCGTCTGATTGTATTTTATAATTGCCGCTCGACATAACATAAGCGAAAAGAGGATGATAAATGCCCGCTAAAAACACCGCCGACAGGAGACAAATTAAAATGAATTTATTAAAACATTCCATTGAAAATTACTACTATTTTATTGTTTTATTTTACCACAAAAAACGGGCGTCAACCCTACAATTTTCTGTGGATAACTTCATTAGAGACCAAGAGCCAACCACTGCGGATAAACCACGATGCCGGCCCTATTTAATTTTTATCAGGTTTAAAACAGCGCTGAAAAGAGAAGCTGTAAAACCTTCTTTCACCCTGGAACAATAACTGAAACATTCGTCTTTAGTGGTAAACCCCTTGGTACCGTTGTCTCTGGAAAACTCCCAATAAAGAGAGGACTGGTTGTAGTTGCATTTTTGCGTGCAAAAAATTTGCACATCTTTTTTTTGGGCAATATTTTCTGACACTAAATCAAAAATTAAATAGCCCGCGAGGCAGATAAGACCTAATACTAAAAAATATTTAACTATTGCTTTAATATTCATATCCCTTAAAATTTTAGCTTATTATAAGATTTTAACATTTTATAATTATTTTTTCAATACAGTGCAAACAAAAAGCACCCATAGGGGTGCTTTTTGTTTGCAAATTTACGAAACAGACGGAGGAGTTGTGGGATTATCAAAATTTGATTTTGAAACAGGGTTAGCGGGCTTGCCTCTCCACTGGATATGGCTGAAAATCCACACAAGCAATAAGATAATAAGTATCAGGACAACCAACACAATCGAAACAATTTTCCATGGAATGACCCAAAAATCAATGGATTTGGTGTCAACAACATCTTTTGCATCCAGATATCCTCTGTGTAAAGTCAAAAACGCAGTGTATTTGCCGAAAAGAAAATTGCTGTTCCATTTTATTTCTCTGACCCTCGCGGAGCCGGGCAATACAAACCAAGGGTCAATATCACGCTGGTCAATAGTCCTGCCAAAAATATCTTTCACTTCTATCGCACCGTACGGGGAGAGATAAACGCTTCCTGTATTTTCAGAGGTTATTTCAAAAGAAACGGGTCCCTTTTCATAAAAATTCTTGTCTGCCGTAAAATCTTTTAAATATGACGACTCCAAAACATCTCCCTTTACCCTAATGAATAAAAGTACTGCCACGCGGGTAATTATGTTTACTTGGCCCGTCGCCTGACCGGCCGGAGCGATTGTTGTGCTGGGTAAATTTTCAGCTGCTACCATCACAGCTCCGTATAAACCGCCGGGAGCGGCATCTTCCGGAATAGAAATTGTAACTGGCATTGTTGCGCGCTGGCCGGCAAGCAAGGTGAGCTGGTCGGCTTCCGGTTTTACAAAATCTTTCAAAGAATAAGGGCCTTTTTGATCTCCCATAAATTGAAGGGGCGTGTTGGGGTCATTAGAAGCCCCCATATCCTCAGTGGTGAGCTTAACTATCTTTGTCATCCCGGTCGCGTTAGACACCGTAACCTGCATATTGTAAGTATCTCCGGGAGCCAACAAAAGCTCTGTCTTGCCCGGCCCTACAATTATACTGCCACTAGTCGCAAGATTAAGGTCTTCAACTAGATATGCCCGCGCATAATCAGCAGCAAGATACCCAAAAAATAATATAAAAAATATTACAAATAATAAATATATTTTTTTCATATTTTAAAAATTTAATTATTGGATACGGTAGCGGTTACAGTGGCCTTATAAGTGTCAGCCGCGATAGTATGAACGTTATCGTTCGTAAACGCCGCCTCAAAAACAATATTCTCTGTTATGGCTGTGGCAGAAAAAGCGGATGTGGAAACAACGCTAATTGGCGTTGTGCCGGTAAAACCCACCCAACAATTGGCAGAGCTATTAACTCCTCCGGATGCGTTGCACACTGATGTTGCGTTCTTAAATTTTTGAACCGCATCAACGCCGCTGGCTCCTGATGCTCCTACTGCAAAACCAAATCCGCTCGTACCTGCGGCTGGAGCTGTCCAAGTAAAAGAAGGTGTTGCTGAAGCCAGAGGTACATGATCCGCAAAACTATAGCTACCCGTGGCTAATGCCGGAGTGGTGCTTGCTTTTAATGTCATAGCAAAACCGGTCTGGCTGCTACTCAATACAGAAAAAGCCGCGGTTCCGGTAGCGGTGCCTCCGGTTAAACCTCCAATGGTCCCTGTAAGAGTAAAGTCTGCGGGAGCAGTTATCATAAGTTCTTTACTAACCACAACAGATACTACTGTAGTTCCTGTTGTTGCTGCCATTGCATTTTGAAAAGAAACAAAAGGAGAAAAAAAGGAAAATAAGCTTCCTGGCACGGAGTTAGACGCAACGGCCTGCGTAGTTGCTATAATTACCGGAGAAAATAAAACATAAAACATTCCTAAAGAAAAGACCGAGAGAGTAAATATTGACGCAACTCTCTTTATGACGACTTTGTTGTCAACTTTTTTTATTGTGAACATTTTTTTAATTTGTGAATATTAATTTTAATTAAATAAAAATTTTCTGGTCTTTGCTACATACCCTGAACGACCAGAGTATAAAAAGTTTCGTAAATATATTAATAAATTATAGGCTTATTTTATTATCAAGTAAATCCCCCCCCCCTGTGGATAACTTTTTCAGTCAGAACCAAGCATCATCATATTCAAACGTTGTTCAAAAAAATTCTTATATTCCGGATAGGCCTCTATTCCCTTTTTGTAAACTTCTTTGGAATTTTTAAAGTCTTTAAAGTAATTATAATACATTATTGCTACAGAGTCTATAAAGGGGCCCGGGTTTTCAATTGTAGGCGGAAGGCCTTTTTTTCTGGCGGCATAATCTATATCCAATGTTTTTTGAAAATTTTTTATAGTTGATTCAATGTCGCCTTTTTTGAAATAAGCAATTCCTATCATTTTGTATAATTCTGCTTCGTTTCCATTGCAGCCCCGAGAATCAATCTCGCAACTTTTCTTTATATCTTTTTCGCCGTCATCATTCTCGTTTTGCAATATTTCCATCTCGCCTCTGAGTCGGTAAAAAACTGGAATATTAGAATTAAATAATAGCGCCCGATTGATGTCTTTTTCCATATCACCTAAATAGTTCGGATCTTTTTTCACAATATATAACCACTCATCAATTCTGGACAAAAGCTCGTACACATTGCAAGGCCTCATGTCTTTTTTTATTATAGCTTCGTACAGAATAGGTTTTACTCCTAAAAGCCCCTCGACCGCCTTATCTCCGGCATACTGCCCATAGCTGTTTTCTAATAAAAAAATCGACCTGTCTGCAAATGCTATTACCAAATCATTATCATAAAGAGTTTTGGCGCTGATTCCTATTTTATAACCGCTCAACGCCGTGGCAAAATCAGATGATTCATATCTGATATACGCGGGAAAATACATAGCGGCTACGGTCGGTTTGATATTAATTTGATACATAACAAACGCCATAAAAACGGAAACGGCGCAAACGATAATAATTTTTCCGGCAGATGACGGCTTACCAAATTTTTCAAAGTCTGCGCCGGCCAAATTAGAAAAATTATTATTTACAAAGCCTGTGGCCAGAAAAAATAAAATATAAGTTCCTATATGGTCGAAACAAAAAATATTCTGGATAAAACCGGAAACAAAAAAACCGAAAATTATCGAGCCGAAAAGAATTCCCGGCTTATTGTTGTAGCCATTCCATAATTTAGAATATTTTAAAATTAAATAGAAAAGAATAAAAAATATTAGAAAATAGCCCGCCAGCCCGATAATTCCGCCGGATGCCAGTATTTCCATAACCTTATTATGAGGCCGGTCGAAATAAGTGCCGATGGTATATCCTGTTTTAAAATATTTATCAGAAACAAAGGAAAAAGATTCGAAACCCCAGCCCAAAATTGGCTTATCTTTAAATGCCCTGAAGGATATCTCCCATAAATTTAACCTATCGCTTATTTCAATATTGTATATGCTTAAAATTCTTCTGCTAAAACTACTGTCTTCCAGATTAACTTTTTCTATTAACAACGGAAAAAAAAGAATTAAAACAGAAACAGCCAGAATAGCCAAAAGAGAGAAAATTTTTGTTTTATATTTTAAATTTCTGTAATTTAAGACATAAATAGAAATGATGCCGAACGCAAATCCGATCCAAGCCGCCCTGGTTCCCGATGAAATTAGGGTATAAAAGTTTAAAACTATCAAAAATATCCAGAAGGCCTTCCAATTTTTCTTCCGCTCCGAAACTAATAAAAAAAATGTTAAAAAAATTGACAAAACCAGATAAGAACCGAACAAATCGGGGTTTGATAAGGTGCCCGACAGCCTAGCACCAGCCAGATCCATTCCATAAAACGACGCCAATTTCCCTTGTTGCAGAAGCGCGGCCAGGCTGGACAGCCCGCTTGCTATTACTGTTGCTCTAAAAAGCCACAACCAATCCTCTTTTTTTCTGAACAAACCCAAAAGAATAATAAAGAAAACAAGAAGGTGCAGGTACAAAATTATCCCCTCTCCTCGCGCCATGTCTCCAAAAAAACTCCTGTAAAAATTTACGCCGAATATGCTCGCAATTATTAAAATTGCGTCAAAAAAAATAACAGAAAATAACAAAATCGATTTTTTGGGTATGTAGGCGGGATTTAATAAAATTAAAAATACATAAAAAACAAAAATAAGTTCCGCCAAAGAACGGAAAAATACAGCCTTTGGGTATTCCGACATATTCAGCCCGAACGGGCCTAAAACCAGTGGAGTAAACAAAATCAGGCCGATCCCGATTCTGATTGCCCATACTAAATTTCTTTCACTTTTTCCCGCCATATCCATTGGCTTCTAATCTCGCTGTTTAATTACCGCCGGTTTTATCCGTTGCCGGAGGATTTTGAACTGTTCCGCTTGCCTCACTCGGCGGAGTTTCTGCCGGAGGCGTTGCAGACTGCACCAGCGACTTGCCTGCCTTCAGGTTGCTTAGAGCGTTTGATATGTCTGTGTTTGTAGGATTTAATTGCTGCAAAGTGGTAAATGCTCCTATGGCTTTGTCTTTTTGGCTCAAAGAATCGTAAACAATTCCTAAAGAATATAGCGCATTAGAATAATTAGCATTTAGGGAAACAGCTTTTTCCAATTGGGTTCGCGCCTGACTTAGCAGCTGGTTTTTCTGATCACCCGTTGTCGGGGGATTTAAGGCTTCCGCCAAATAAACATTTCCCTCCTGAGCAAAAAGATAAGGATTGTTCGGGTCTAATTTTATAGCGGAGTCATAAGAATCTATGGCCCATTTCGCAGAGTCGCTTGAAACGCCGAGCAAATTTTGGTAAATATATCCCCGCGAAGACCAGTTGTTTACGTCTTGCGAGTTGAGATCTGTGGATATTTTACCGGCGTTTATAGCATTGGAAATAAGATTTTGAACCTTTGTCTTTTGGTCTTCGGTTGGAGTTGTTGTCGTGTCTTTTAGTTCGTTTTGTAACGACAAAAGATAAGCTTGCGACAACTGCCTGAAATATAGGTCTGACTTCGGATTTAGGCTTGCGGCTGACTCTAATTTTTTTAATCCTTCGTCTAATTGCTGACCAGACTGATAATCAGCCAGCCCCCCATAATAATCTGCTTCTGCCAGATATCTCTGTCCATTTAAAATTAAAACTCCCATTCCAAAAATAAAAACTAAAGTAAAAGCAAAAGTTATTGACAGGGTTAACAAAGAGGATGGTTTTAATACCCAGCTTTTTTTATTATCCGAAATAAGACCTATTAGGGCGGCTATTGTAAAAAAGTAAATAAAATCCAGCACGATATTTGAGTTATAAAGAAAATAAACAATAGTCTGCTCGACTATGGCAATAAACAGTCCTAAAAATAATACGTTGTAAATTTGCCCGGACGAACCATCGGGCGCAGAATCTTTTTTTGCAACAATAGATTTTATTCCGTAAAAAATGGGAAACACCATAAAAGCCAGCATCGCCAAAAATCCTATGATTCCTGTTGTGGCTAAATTATTCAAAACTTTTGAAGAAGATTTCCCGAAAGTTACATTCCATATGGAGCTTCCGGCGAAATCAGGGCTTTTAAATTTAGAAAAATCGTAGGCAAAAGTTCCGGGCCCGGAACCAAAAATCGGCTTTTCTCTTACCGCCTGCAGACCTATGCTTAAACCTGTTTTTTGTGAAAGAAAAACTTCATTTGCTCTTTGAGGAGCCCAATTAAGCTGTAGATTCAAAAGCACAAAAAATAAAGAAATAGCCAAAAAGAACATCGGCAGGGCAAGCCATCTTCCATCAACAATATTTCTTTTCATCACCCCTAATATTAAAATCAATGCTGATCCGGCAATAACAACCCACCAAATTATGGCGTAGTTTACTAAAAGTAAAATTGAAGCTGAAAGAACCAGCTCTACAATAAACAAAGCCTTCCACCATTTTTTAACGACAATAAGAAGTAAAATTGACAAAGGAAGAAGTATCGCGGCAAAAAACCCCAAACTGCCGGCTGATCCGATCGTATTAAAAGCTACAGATTTGGTAAAATCAAAGGGTATTATAAATAATCCAAAAAGCTGCAAAACACCGATTAATTCTGCAACCACCGCTGAAAAAGAGAGGACAATTACCGATGTCAAAATGTCTTTTTTCGTAAAAATATTGCTGATTAAAAAGTAGAGCAACAAAAAGGACGTAACCGTAAGCATGCTTTCGGATATCTGCTGGGACTGGCCCCAGAAACTTCCGTATCTATAAATAGAAAAAACTGTTGCAAAAAGATAGATTATAAATAAAACTCCGGCTAATATATGCATCGGACTTTTATTTATTTCAAACTTTCCCGAAACCAAAATTTTAATCATCAGCGCAAACAGGGAAAGAAAAACCAACAGAAGCAACACTGCTTGTTTATTAAAATCTAAAACGTCCGTGGTCCATGGCAGGAAAAAAATCGGGATTAAAAAAACCAATGCGTAGATACTATATCTTGTAATAAAGCTACACGCGCGTAGAAGAAATGATTCTTTTTGCATATTTTATTTATCCGGTTAAATAACCTTGCTGCACAAAAAATGGCGCAAGATATTATTTAATCAGTTAAATGTTATTTGTTGATTTGATTAATTATATATCTTTCAAAAAAATACGCAACAACAGTTTTCAACAACAAGATTCAGAGCAACAAAAAACACTCTATTGAGTGCTTTTTGTTGCTCTGAGTTTCCTATAGAAAATTCTAATAAAATCCAAGTGGGTTTTCTCACGCAACGACCACGGCCGTTACAAATTTGAAATCCCTAATAAAAGTTTGTATAGAATTTATTGCGGAACATCAGAGCTACCTTTATTTTAGCCCCACGAAAAATAAAGTCAAGAGTTAAATTCCAAGAACTTTTACGAGCTGTTTAATCAAAGAAACTACGACTGGAGGTGGCATTAAACTGTTTGAAGAAACTCCTTCGTCGTCGTTTACTTCCCATGGTCTTTCCGACACAACAATTTTTTTCTCTTTTTCGTCATAGTTATAAACATATTCTGGAGTTATTTCGTAGTCGTCTGTAACATCTTTGGTTTTTTCAGCGGGTATAGCGTTTCTTAAAAGGACTTTTGGGATCCCCTGCAATTTATATGCTTCTTTTATTAACATCTCGTCTTTGTCTAAGCGCTCTTTTATTGGAGCTATTCCCTGCTCGTCTCCTTCTTTTGTAACCATTCTTGATCCTTTACTTGTCCTGAGCGAAGCCGAAGGACAGGCGGAATTATCGCATATTAGATGAAATTTTTTATCAGACTCATCATATTCAACATTTTTTGTGGCTAAAAGTTTTAAGTTCCTGGAAGTGTTACACAAAGGACAAATTACCCTATATTTTATTCTTTCGTCGATAACAAAACTCGGCACGTCTATTAAAATAAAAACGTCCGGGTCTTGCCTGTAATCTATCAGGTCACGAAAAAACAAAGAATAGGAAACCTGGTCGATGTCTCTGGGAAAACCGTCAATAAAAATCGCCTTCCTGCCCAATTTTGAAATTTCTCTTTTCGCCAGAGCTAAAATTAACTCTGTTGGCAAAAGGGTTTTTGTAGACCTGGCATCCCATGACTTCATTATGTCCTCTAAAGATAAAAATCCCCTATAATTGCTTTTCAAAAATTCTTCAATTTCTTTTCTCTTTGCCGGATCGCCTATAATTTCATCGAAAGACCTTATCATGTCCCCTATTGAAAAATGAGCTATCCTATCGGGAGCTACAACTTCAGCCAGCATTTTTGCGTAAGTGCCCTTTCCGGAAGACTTTTTTCCCATCAAATAGGCAATAAAGGTATTTTTTTTTAAATACTCCCTTAATTTTTTTATTTCGGGGCCGACTTTGTACTCAAAATACTCTTGGCGCTGTTTTGCGTCAGTTAAATCAAATTTTTTATAAACGTCTGATTTTGTTTTAAATACTGGAAAATCTAAATCTTTCATTTTTTAGTTATTTAATAATTTTAAATTTTTTCCGTCAGAGATAAATTTTACGTCTCCGTCTTTGTCGGTTCTAAGCACCTTTATACCAAATTTATCCAATCTTTGCAAAGTTTCCGGCGTTGGATGGCCATATGAATTCTTCCCCACTTCAATAACCGCCACTTGCGGTTTTACAGCTTCTAAGAACAAATCCGAAGTTGAATATTTTGACCCGTGGTGCGCAACTTTTAAAACATCCGATTGCAACTCTGCATTATTATTTACAAGTTCTTTTTCAGCCACAGAGCTTATATCTCCGGTAAAAAGAAAAGAATTTTTTCCAAAAATTATTTTTGAAACAACACACGAATCGTTGGATGTATCTTTCATTTCCTTGCCCTCCAAACTTTCAAATGGGTATAAAGTATCGATTAAAACATTTCCGGCTTTTATTTCCTGTCCCGATTCTGCAATTATTATTTTAGCTCCAATATTTTTTTGATAATCTAAAACTTTCATCCATTTGTCGTATTCAGCCGCGGTTTTTTTAACCCCAGTCCATAAAATATAATCTGCTTTATAATTTTGTAAAATATTCAAAAGCCCCTGCATATGATCAGCCTCCGGATGGCTCAAAATTACAAAATCAACTGTTTTGTCCCAAAACGGCATTAATGAGGATAATTTTTCAGACAACGCAGAACCCGGACCTCCATCTATTAAAATCTGGTGTCCTTGTGGAGTTTGGATAAATGCCGAATCTCCCTGCCCCACATCTAAAAAATCAACTGTTAAATACTGATTTTGTTGTAACGCAAAAACCTCCTTCCAGCAAAAAAGATTAAGGAAGAATAGAAATACCGCTAAAAATAAAAAAATCTTTTTGGGCATTATATATTTTACAATAAAAAAGCCCGGCGATAAACGCCAGACTTTTTAATTTTATAAAATCCTACTTTTTCATTCCCATTATTCTGAACATTTTTGTTCCGCATTTAGTGCAAGTACCGGTCATAGCCATTCTTGTTTTTCCACCCTTGCCCTTCATTGTTACTTCTTTTGGATCTTTCATCTCCCTTTTTTCTTTACATTTTACGCAATATGCTTCTGTTGCCATAATTTTTTATTTTTTAATTTTAATATTTTTATCAACCCTATAAGCCATTTTATCCTAACAAATAACCTTGTCAACCCTTCGGTGGGCTCAGGGCAGGTCAAATTTAACTATCCCGCAACCCATCCTCCGTCTACAACCATTGTGCTTCCTGTCATATATGAGGATTCGTCAGACGCTAAAAACAATACGACGTTGGCAATTTCTTCGGCATTCCCTTGCCTTTTCATTGGAATTGGAGCCAACATCGCCTCCATTGCTTTTGCGTCCATTTTTGTTGATGACGCTCCCGGAGTATCGATTGCTCCAGGATCAATAGTGTTTATCCTTATTCCCATAGGAGCCAATTCAAGGGCTATAGCTTTTGACATTGCCACAATTCCTCCCTTTGAAGCGCAGTAATGAGCCAACCCCGCAAAACCTACAACTGCCGCAATAGAAGCGATATTCACAACAGACCCTCTCTGCCCCTTTTCATTTGGCTGGTTTTTTTGCATTGCTTTAGCGCAGGCCTGAGCCATTAGAAAATATCCTTTCAAATTTATATTAATAACTTTTTCAAAATTTTGTTCAGACATTTGTAAAAACGGCTCAAAAGGAAAAATTCCGGCGTTATTTACCAAAATATCTATTTTGCCAAACTTTTTTAGGGTTTCTGAAACAACATTATCAATTTCCGATTTTTTACTCGTGTCGCATTTTATAACCAACGATTCGCCACGCATTTCCTTAATTTCGTCAGCAACAAGCTGGCACCCCGCGACATCAATATCAGCTAACACAACTTTGGCTCCCGCTCCCGAGAACTTTAGCGCATGAGCTTTTCCCATTCCTTTGGCGGCTCCTGTTATTATTGCAACCTTTCCTTTTAAATCGCAAAATTTATTTGTTGTTCTATTCAATCCAAACATGTTTAATTTTTTAATTATTATTGAAAAAACTACACACACATTATCTTATCTACAATCACAATTATCATAATTGTCTTGCCCAATATTTTCTGTCTTTGTCACACCTTGAGAGTCAACACAAAAATAAAAAGTCGCAACTTCTCCGAAAGCCTGATCGAGAGCTATAGCTACCCACTTATTATCGGCTAAACACTGAGCGGGATCCCTACAATCAAATCTAAAATTAGAGGAAATATTTAATCTCTGCATAGCAGCACTAATTTTCCCAACACCAGAATCATGACAAAAGCTATTATATAACCCATTGTGGTCGATAGAGTATTGGACTCCAAGAGTTGATAATTGCTTCATATCTGCTTGTATCGCCGCAATCTTTGATTTCTTTATATACCCCGTCACACTCACCGTCACAATCGCAGCCAAAATAGCGATAATGGCAATAACTACAATTAACTCGATGATAGTAAAACCTTTTGAATGCTTAAACATATTTATTTAATTATATATTTTTATTATACCTTATTTTTTCTTTACAATCAAAAAGCGGAGTCAACACCCCGCTTTCTTAAAATTAGTATTCTAATTTAATGCCGAGTTTTTCAGCAATCTGAAGAAGCCATTTTTCGTGGCGATCAACTTTATGGGTCAACATCACTAATTCCTGGAAAAACTTATCCGCCCTTACAGCATAAGCGTCAACAGATGTTTGTAAATCATTAAAATCTTCCTTTGTTACGAGAGGGCTAATCATTTCCTTAATTTCATCCTTCGTGGCAAAAACCTCTGGAAGAGCATTAAACCTTTCGTCAATCTTGACAAACTTTCCGTCCAAATATTCAACTAATTCTTTATTATCTTCATTCATATATTTTTATCATACGCTTACAAAAATTCCTGTCAAATTTTTATTCTTTGCAACAGTTGATAACATATTGGACAACTTTCCCGAGTTTTGCCATAATCCCCTTTTTATCCTCGTCTTTCCTGTCTATTTGATTTTCATCAATTTTTTTGACTTCACCCACATTAACTAATTTCAGGTTTATCCCCCAAAATAGAGAATAAAGTTCATATGCTTTTTTAAACATTTCTTGCGCGTCTTCTTTCTTCCCTTGGCCCTGCGCTTTTGTACCAACTTCCATTAACCTCATTGAAGCCGATAATAAATGTTTTGAGATACACCAAACCTCGCCCTCATACTCTTTAATAATTCTTTTTAACAAATCTTTTCTCATTTCCCTAGCAGTTGCCAGCAAATCAAAGTATTCCGGTTTTTCCAACTTGGCGCCCGTAAAAAAGAAGTGCTCCTCAATGGAAATCAAGTTCATTATGGCAATTGATAAATCTTCATCTGAAGATAAATCCAATTCGCCCTTTTTCCCATCATTAACTTTTTTTATAAACTCATCAATTTTTTGGTCGTTTTCCATGTTTATTTTACAAAATTAAATTATAAATAAGTAAAAAATTAAACTTACGATTATTAATAACCCAACGGGCAAAACAACTTTTTGATAAGGGAAAAACACCTTTCCGTTGTTCTGCTTTTTTAAATAAATATTAAGCCAATGGGCCAGCATAAAAACCGCGGTCCCCACAACTGTTCCAAAAATAATTTTATCAATTCCCCAAATTTTATTTAACGGATGCCCCAAAATTCCGGCATAGTAAAGAGGCACAAAGGTCAGCAAATAATAAGCCACAGATATGACAATTCCGTCGTAAGCAAAACCCCAGTTCTTTTTTTTAAGCCAAAACAATGTCCACAAAATCATTGAAACTAAAAGAGCGCCTATCCAAATTGAAGAAACAACGTCATCAATTCCCAGCCACTCTGAAAGCCCAAGGCCCGCGCCTATTGCCACAACGCAAACCGGACAAACTGCCTTGACGACTCCGGAAAAAAATAATCCGACGGTTGAGAATAACGCAAAGAAAAAATATTTTCTATTCATTTGGTTTCTGTTCTTCAATTTTTTTGTTAAAAAAATCTATAATCGGCTGGTCTCCCAACGTGCAATTTTGGCCGTCCCACAATAAAGGCACCGCCCCGACACTTTGCCGGTCTAACCCGCAAGAAATTCCGGTGTTTATAAGCAACTGGGCGTTATTTTGGCTTGTTGAAACTTCAAGGCTGATAAAAGGAATTTTTTCCCGGATATTATTCTGTGCCGTAAAATCTTCAACATTTTTACAATGCGGACAGGTATAGCTATAAAAGAAAACTATTCCTTCGGGCATCGGAGCGGGCTCAATATTTGTTGCGCTTGGAGCCCTGTTATTCTGCCACACAAAAAACCCTGCAACTAAAACCACCACTATTAAAATTATGACTATCGTTGTTTTATCCATAATACAAGGTTTTATATTCTTTATTAAACTCCAAAAAACTGAAAAAATTGCACTGGCCACTGGTATACTTTACAGTATGAGGCACTTA
>Ga0268279_1000208_pt1 | contig 43715 bp, 35 predicted proteins | sample saktaG_6_FD_190142 | JGI IMG/M metagenome (GOLD analysis project Ga0268279, IMG submission 190142) | Saline water microbial communities from Sakinaw Lake, British Columbia, Canada - sak_2010_1_5_80m | ecosystem: Environmental > Aquatic > Non-marine Saline and Alkaline > Saline ...
ACAAGTGCGCGCTGTAGCTGCGAATGTTGTAACCACCATTAGTACCGCGGTAGCCACTGGGCGGAATATCTAAACCAGAATCACTAAAATGTGCGTCCTGCCTCAATCCTCCAGCATAATCAGTCCAACTTTGGGCGGCAACATCATTGGCCATATCACTGCCTTCGCTGTATCCCAACCAACCTGTGGTAGATTCATCATACAGAAATACAGTACAATCACTTTCAGAATTATCATTACATATCTGGCGCTCAAGTTTTGTCCACTCGTAATGGGAAGGTATATGCCAGCCGTCCGGGCATATCCCCTGAACCGGATTTGTACATTCAGGCTGGGAAGAACCTGTTCCATTACAAGAAGAAGCTCCATTCATTGCTGCTGACCACTGATACAACATTCCCAGGGTAGTAGCGGCCGAGCAGTCCTCTCCATTGTTGGTGCTGTTAGGCGGACAACTATACTGTGCTTGGTCAGTATCCCAGCCACTACCACCGTGAGTAGCATCTCCTTTGGTAATTGAGCTTTCGTTTGGATATTTTGTAGTCCGCATATTTTCTACCGTCCAGCACTGGTCCCCGATTAAAACTGTATTATAGGTGTTTCCATCCACATCATCGACCGTATCTGTTCCACAAACCCAAACATAAGTTGCCAGCTGGCCGTGATGTCCCAGGCCACTGGCATCATATGCGATACTGCCAGAACCCTCGTCAAAATTCCAGTAGCCCATCAGTTTCAAAGTGGTAGTGTCTTGAGGGACAGAACCTCCCCCTCCAAACCAACCATTAAGCGCCCCAACCGTACTGATTGAAGCCAAAACCGCAACCGCCACCACGCCTATAATGGCGTATCCTCGTTTCCTTTTTTTCTTCTTATTTTTTTTCCTCATAGTTTAAAAGCCGCCACCGACCCCAGAGTAGCCAACATCACCCCCATCACAAATCCCAGCATCACCCAAGCAAACTTTACCCATAGAGAAGCGTCGTTATTTTCCATTTTTTGCTTATTTATCTTTTCCTGCATTTTTAAGACAAATAAAAAGCACCATAAAAATGGTGCTTTGAATTGATGGAAATTAAAATCTGGAGAGGGCTATTTACTCTCTCTCTCTCTCTCTCTCTCTCTCTCTCTCTCTGCTCCTTCTTACAAGCCAAAAAATAATTTTCTAGCAACTTTGGCATCTTATTTATTATATAATATCAAATTTTTGATGCAAGCGAGCGGGAAAATTAGTTTTCCACAGCTTATTGAATTATAGAACATTTTTTGATAAAGCAAAAGATGCTGACAAAACGAAAATCCGAGAAAAACTCTCGGGTAAAAAATTGCAGGTTATAGTATTGTCAAGGAAGGCACGAAATTTTTACTTATTTCAGGAAATGCTCAAATGTCCTATCGCCTCCTATCGGGACGACTCTTTTTTATTTTGTATTGTTTTTCTCAAGGAATCTCAAAAGTTGTTCTATCATATCTGCTAATCTAACCTGGGCCTGCTCTAATTTATTCTTTGCCTCGGTATCTGTATGAAGGTGGTTTTTAATGACTTCGGTAAAATTGTCTTCCTGCCTTTTTAAAAATTTCAAAAATTCCTTAACTACAATTACTAAGGCCACAATCGCTATACCGCCAACGCCTAATTGAATAAAATCAACTAAATTCATATTATTCCATTCTCAATCTTCTCTCCAAGCTGGTGGCTTCTTTCTGTTTCTTTTCAGTTTCAAACCACCTTTCTATATCCTCGTAAGATATAGTAATTTGTTTGAGATTAGATTGATACTGCTTTTTAGTCATTATTTTTGATAACCCCGCTTTGACCACAAGCTCATTAAATCTTTTTTGAGCTTCTTTATTGTAATTTGCTATCGTTTGATATAGCTTTTGGTCTTTTTTGACCTCGGCCCAGGTTTTGTATTTTTTATCCTTAATATAATCCATAGTCTTTTCTTTCATTTTTAAATAATCGCTTTTTCTTCTTGATTCGCCCACATACTCATCCCAAGTGGTATATTCCCAAGGCATTAGCTTGCTTAATTCTTCCTGATATTCTCTATATTTTTGAGCCTGGGTAGTTTGAGTGCCCATCAGCAGTCTCTTAAATGCCTCTCCCACCGAGACTCTTTCTCTCATTTTGCCGGTAGGAGAATAGGTGGCTCCAGTTTGAAGAGCTTTTATAAAATCAGCGGTTCTTTGAACCTGAATTCCGGCTGGCGGGAAATACTGCAGGGGCTTTGTAAATTCCCTCCTAGCGCCCTCCAGGTTGCCCTGAACGATTTTGATTAGGGCAGAGGAGGTTTTATACAGATCCCTGCCCACCGGCCACTCTTGAGGATTGGTAGCCGTTCTCCAAAGAGCCACGGGAAGCCATCTGTAAGCAACTATTTCCTTTCTAATCTTTTGACCGCCGAAAAGAAACAAAGGAATAGCCAATAACAAATATTTTACCCATTTTACTAATCCCGGGTTTCTAATCTGGGCATTCAACTGCTTGGGATTTCTTTTGTAATATTCTATCGCTTCTTTACACCAATCAGCATAAAGCTCCATTTCGGTCAGCATCCACTGCTTAAATTGATAAGCCGGCCTTCCTATCGCGGTTTGAGCGGCCAATGGACTTTGAGCTTTCCCATAAAGTCCCTGGGTTCTTCCTATCCCTCTTCTTGTTTTTGAAAGAGTCTCTTCGCTTAATTTCCCACTCATAAATTCTGATTTAGGAATTCTTCCTAAGGCATTAGATCCTCTTAAAATAAACTCTCCGCCTTGCATAATTATAAAAAGGCTTCTTTCTGCTTTTGTAAGATTTTCCCAAACTCCTCCTACCGGTTCAGTCATAATTGCCTGCTGGGCAAAGCCGTAATCTCGAATAATCTGTCTTCCCTGTCTTGTAAATAAACGTCTGTGTCCCTTCAAAAATGCTTCAAGGGGCATATCAGCAAAGTTGTTCAATGTCCCGCCAATAATATTCACCACCCCCGAACCGAAGTTAAGCCCCAATAATCTCATATATTCAAGCCGAACCAAGAAATTAGATATACTGTGAGCCCTTCTTCCCCACCTAAAATCAATAGGCCTGCCTTTAACGGTTTTTATGTAATCTCCTACCCACCTTCGAAGATTAGGAGGTAGAAATTTTCTCATTTTGTTAATCTCTGGAAGCACAGGATCAAAATTCTTTTTGAAGAAATAAACTCTGGCATAGGCTCCGGCTGATTTCATTATTCTTTTGCTATAGGGGCCACCTTCTCTGGGTAAAGCAAAAGGGTTAAACTTCTCATTAGCAATTATAAATTCCAAATTAGCCAGAATGTCGGGCGGAATAATTTCTTCTTTTCTAATGGGATTGATTATTTCTTTTAAGGCTTGCTGGAGGCCGACTTTTTCAATTCTTTCAGTAAAACTTGGTTTAGTGTGGGTAATATAACCCTTTCTTATCTGCAGGGGTTTCATTATCGGCAGAGTGTCAAAGAAGAATTTTTTAAGGAACTCGGCTAATTTTCGTGTTTGGGAAGTAATTTCTGGAGGAGCAATTTCAGGCTTAGCTTCGCCCTCAATATACTGAAAGGCTTTTATTTCAGCATCTTTTTCGCTTTTCTTGGCTGATTTAGTTAATTCTCTTAATTCTTTAAGAAAAGCTCTTTCTTCTCTTTCCATTTTTTCTTCGGCTGAAGAAACTTTATCGTAAATCTTTTCTCTCATTGGCGTTCCTTCTAATACTTTTCTAATTTGACGAAGCTTGGGTAAAATATAGCCGATATCCGGCTCGCGAAGGTTGACCAAAACATTGCCGGTAGTTATGGCTTTTCTACTTGAAAGAGAGGGCGGAATAAAATCAGCCATTGCTCTTAGAGTTTCTTCATCAACTAATTTTATTTTTCCAAACCGACTCGGGGTTAATTGTAAAAGCTCTTCTCTTAATTGGTCGGCCTGTGGTTCAGTTAATTCCTCCACCTTTGTTCTTTTTCTTCCAGTAAAGCTGTTTCTTAACTGGGCAGAGATATGAGGAGGAATCTTCTTTGTCTCTATAACTTTTTGAATTACTTCCACCTGCTCCGGGGTGGCAAATCCCTTGCCTAAATATTTAACAAATTTCTTCCCTGGTTTTTCCTCCTCACCCTTTGTTTTGAAATACCCCCTGCCTTTTAATTTCTTTACTGCTCCAATAAGTCTCTTTGGTATTTTTTCTCCTTTTTCTAAAACATCTATTACTTCCCTTTCTTCCGAAGTAAGGGCTTCATATTCAGCTCCTTTTTCGCCAAGAAGCCGGTAGAATTTGGGCTTTCCTTTTATTTTCGGCTCGGCTCTCTCTATACCCAGTTCCCCCCTTCTTTTTAAACTTACTTGCGGTTTTGTGCCCACTATATCCAGCAGTTCAATTCCGGCCCCTTTTTCTCCCAATTTATCTGCAATGGCCTGAAAAGAGGCAACGTTTTTTCTTCCGGCCACAGTTTCATCTAAAACCAAATTAGTAGTTAAAATTACGCTGACCGCATTGTTGAGGGCTGCGTTTTTTATAATCTTATTGGCTATTTTTTCGGGATTTCTAATGGAAAGGGTGACAACATTAACTCCATTTATTTTGTTTCTGGCGCTTAAGTTTACTGCCAGAATGGCCGGAACTTCGTCGTTCAGAATTAAGGAAGCAATATCCGCCACCTCAAGATCGTTGCTGACTGTTTTATTTAATTTTTCGGGCAGGTTTTTAATTCTCTGTTCCACTTCCACCATCTTTATTTTTATTCTTTCTTTCGCTTCCGGCGGCAGAGGTTTTTTCTCCCAGGCCTTCATATCTTTTGAAGAAATGGCTGTGGGATACATATATCCATAATCAACTGTATTCATTATTATATGCCCCTGAGGTTCGACTCCCATTCCTTTTATAACGTTTTCTATTCTCCTGGTTATCAATAAGTCGTCTTCGGATGGCTCTACTTCTCCCGAGGGATGATTGTGAATAAGGTAAACTTTTTTGGCCTTTGACAGAGTGATTGACTTTATCACTCCTTCGGGATGAACCAAGCTGGCATTGATGGTCCCGGTAAAAAGATTTTCGATATTTATAATTTTGTTATTTTTGTCCAAGTTAACCACAAAAAACTTCTCCCGATCGCTGTTTTTCAATTCCCTGAACATATCTGCCACGTCGTCCGGCCCCTCGACTTTCTGATCCCTGGCGTAAAAATATCCTTTTTCTTTTAACTGCAAAGTGACAAAAGAGGCGCTTCTTTTCAGATAAGGTTTGCCATAAGCTTCGGCCACTGTCTTTTTAATATATTCCGCCTCTTTGTCTCTGATTTCTGGGGTATAAATAGCCTTGCCCAAATCTTTAACAAATTTTACTCCCGCAGGCTCTGCGGTTTCGAGAAAAACTGCCGGGTTTTGCAGTTCTCCCAATAAACCATTAATCTTGTCGGCTTGGGCGTTTTTCAAAAAATCTTCTAAAAAGTTTCTGTTAAATGTATTCTCCCCATTTTTAATAGGCATTACGATGTACAAGTCTTTTTCTTTGGCCGGCGGCGAAACTTTTTCTTTTATCTCGGCCGGAATTTCTCTCTCAAAGACTTCTTTTTTATCATTAACCGTTCTCTCGGTCTTTATTTTCAATATACCTTTCCCTTTATCGGGCAGTAATTGAATCTCGTTTGTCGGCGGAACATAAGCTTTAGCTTCCTGAATTATGTCTAAAAATTCCAGCCTGTTCACCCCAAAAGAAATCGGCATAGGCTTATCAGGAATTATTGGCTTATAATCGGGATATTCTCCTTCTATTAGTCGGCTTAAAAATTTGAATTTGCCGAACTCTATTTCTATTTGAACGTCATCTGTCTTAATATTTATATCCTCCGGCCTGACTTTATCTAAAATTTTGGCAAGCAATTTGGCCGAATTACCCGGAAGCATAAAACTAAATTCTTTAAGAGGTTTCCCCGGCAAAACATTCTGCCAAAGCCTGAAACTGTCAGTGGAAGCAAGAACCAACCCCTCGGGCGCTGTTTTAAATAGAATTGCGGTTAATTCCGGACGATAACCTTCTTTAGTAACCGAAGAGAGCGCCTTTTTAAGAACTTCCGGCGGCAGGGAGAAAGAAGTTGCAACTTTTGGTTTTTTAACTTCGGGGAGCAGAGGAAAATCTTGTATGCTTTCGCCGACCCTGGAAACCATCTCATTCGTGATTTCCTCAGGTTTCAGCCACCTTTTGGTTTCGGGCAATTGAAACTCTTTAATATGTATGGTCGCCTTTACCCCGGTGTCTTTATCGGCAGTGTAAACCAGGGCCTTCTCTAAGTCGGTGGCCATAAACTTGTTTCCGACAACAGCGATCCTTCCCAAAACAGGCAGGCGGCGTTCCTCTTTTGTAATTGGCTGAAAGAAATCTCTGAAAAGCGTCTCTTTCATTTTTTCTTCGGGCACGACCTTTCCTTTCGCAACTTTCGGCCTTGCCGGTTTCCCCATCATTCTTCTTCCTTTAGTGGTCAACTCAATTTCTTCGGTTATGTATTCCTCCGGCTTTTCGGCTGGCTTGGGCTCGGCTACCAGCTCTTCTGGCTTCAATTCCGGCACTCCCTCTTTAAGGGCTCTTAAAGTCTTGTTGACATAAACTTCCTGCATTTTCTTTATTTGAGAAACCGTTGCTGTTTTATACCTTATTAAATATTCTCTGGCCAAGGGCGTTAAGACTTCTTTCAACTGCGGGGCGGTAAACACTTCGGCGCCCCTATCCAAATATTCGCTTTTCGTAACTTGCCTCTCGAATTCTTCTGCAGTGGTAATCTCCGGCAGTCGTTCTTCGTAAAGCTCTTTGAGCCAATTCCTCAAACTGCCCTTATAACTTAAAGCCTCGGCCATATCATCGATTTCTATTTTTGAATGCTCGTTAAGAATTGAAATGCGGCCGGCTGTTTTTACTGTTTCTTCTGGGTCAAACTCTGGGCCGAATTTCTTTTTAGCGTGTTCGAGCAGATTTTTTGCCGTTTCGTTCATCTTTCTGATTTCAAAAACTTCTTTGGGAATCGGCTCTGGTTTCTCTGCTTTTATTTTTCTAAACTCAAAATTAAAATTATGTTTTATAGGAAGCCCGGTCACGTCATCTTTCACGATGACAAAATCTTTCCCCCTTTCTAGCACTTCCCCGGTCCTTAAAAATTTTCCTGCTTCGTTATACACCTCTACCCGATCGCCGACTTGTAAATCTAAAGCAGGCGCGATCTTCCCTTCTTTTTTTGCTGCCTCTAATTTTGCTTTTGCTCGTAGGCGAGCCGCTTCCACTTCTGCGGAGAATTCCTTAGCTTCCTTGCTTATTATCGGAGTAAAAGATTCTCTTATCTCAGATCCCGGAATCGTTCGTATTTCGCCTGTGTCTAAATTTTTAATTTTATACCCAAAAGTTAAACCCCAGCCCTCTTTTTCTATATCAGTTATTTGCCATCTATAACCAGCGGCATCGGATAATACCATATTTAATTCTGGGATAAATCCCTCTTTCGGCGGTTTAACTTCCGGTTTCAGCACCCCTTCTATCGGTTTAAGCCTCACTTCTTTCAATCCATCAACAATTGTTTTTTCGTCAGTTGTTAATTCTTCGTATTTAATGGCGTCGCCGAGAGAATAAGCATCGATCTGTTGAATTCCTTTTTCGGTAGTTGTTAACGCCGCCCCATTATCAAAAATATCTTCCACCGTTCCCAGGCCGGGAATTTTCACTACCTTTCCTTTGTTTTTACCTTTGGTAATAACTTTAGTTGCCGGAATCTCCATAGATTTAACAATGTCTCCTTTTTCTAAACTGGTCTGCACCCCCCAGCCCGATTGTAATTTTTCCCAGTCTTTTATATCTCCATATTTATCGAAATCGGGAAACTGTTCTCCTATTGTCTCTTTGTCCATAAATTCGGGGTCAAATCGATAATGATGGATCTGCGACTTCTCGGCCTCCTCGGCAGTTAAATAGAACATTCCCGTCATATCAATTGGAGTTCCCTTGCCCGGCTCAACCTCTTCCATCATCCCCTGCTCCCACATTTTTACTGCTAGATAATTTAATTCTGCGGGAATAGGTTCGCCGTTTAAGATTTTATAAACCACATATCCTTCTTGGGTTAACGGCTGTTCATAAATAGAAATAGCTCCCTCTCCCTTCATCTTTTCTCTTGCCTCTTTTAGAGATTCGTACATCTTGGGCTTAACTGCTTCTTCGAGTTTTGCCATTAGTTCTTTTGCTTCCGGTTCTGGTTTCTCTATTCCCAACGCCTTCCTGCCCTTAGTAGTCAATTCCGGCACTTCCTCCAGTACTTCCTCTGCCTCTGGTGCCTCTGGAGCCTCTGGAGGCCTTCTTATTGCCTCCCAGAGCCTCCTTGTAGAGCCAAAGGACTCATTGATCATCCTGTGGTCGTAATCCGGCAGATAGGTCATAATCCCTGATTTTTTGGCGAAATCTTCATAGGTATCAAATTCTTTGGCCTCTCTAATAAACTGACTGGCAATAGCCTTTTCCACTCCGGCTCCTGTCAAAGCCTCAACGGTTATCTCTTCTGGTAGCGCTGGTTTAATTTCTGGTGTCGGCCTTTCTTCGGGGGCCGGTTCGACTTCCAGCAGTTCTTTAACTTCTTCTGTTATGTCTGCTTCTTCTGGTTCAGCTGGTTTGGCTTCCGGCAGTTTTTCTACACCAGCCGCTTTCCAGAAATTCTCTATTGCTGGTTTAGGATAAATTGTTTCCGGAGATGAATTAATCCTTGTTATTAAATCAACTAATTTTTGTTGCTCTGGTGTTCTGTCTTTACTTTCAACCGCTTCGTGAATTACCGCCCTAAACTCTTCTGGTGTTTTATATTCTCTCGCAACCTCAGCTAATGGTTTTAGCTCCTCAGCGATAGGTTTCACCTCGGGTGCAACCTCTGGTTTGATTTCTGGTGGTTTAACTTCCGGCGGTTTTATTGCCGGCGGTTGCGCTGTCGGCGGCTTTGCGGGAATAATCGCTTTTTCTTTTGTCGGCACAACAATTTCCTTAAATGCTTCTGGCAAAGGTTTTGCTGGGATTTTCGGTTTGGGGATTACTTCCGGAGGGACTGGAGCTACTGGAGCTCCTGGGGCCGGGGGTGCATAGACTACTGGAGGAGGGGGTAATCTGGCCTCTAATAATGTCGGCCTGATAAAAGCATCAATCTGGGTAACAATGTCCGGAGCTTTTATCATTTGTTCTTGAACAATTGGATTTGGTTCAAGCAGTTTAAAAGAGATTGGAGCGGGTTCGCCAACCACGCTATTGATATGCTGAATAAGGAATTTTTCCTGGGGAGTTAAAAAATCAGAAAGAGATCTCGTTTCGGTTTTTATGGGTTTTAAGTTTTTATCAACAACTATATATTGAATGTCTTTTTCATACATTGTCGTTGCCATCAATTTATTTCTAGCGCTTTCGGCTAATTTACCATCAGGGGTTCCTCTTTGTATTGTTGCCATTACATCTAACTTGTTAATTAAATCAGCCGTGCTTTTTCTTACCGCCGGATCGGTTATTTTAATTCTATTTTCAAAAATATACCGGCTTTGATTTGATATAACTTGATCCTTATAGGCCCGGGTAACTGCCTTACTATTGATAAATTCAAAAGCAGCAATTAAAGCTCCACTTGTAGCTATCGCAGGAATGTCCTCTTTTGTAATTTGTTTATTAACAATAAGGGTTTCTAATGTTGTCCAGCCGGAACCCATAAGTCCGGCTAAACCGATTCTCACAGGTGCTGTGGGGAAAGCGTGAGCAATAGAAAGGGCTGCTCCCCACCCCACTCCTTTTAGTGTTTCTCCAATCATCTTGGTCGGACTGAATTTTCTTGCTTCTATCTGATCAGCGGCTTCTTGTAAAAAGTGAATTGTTCCAAAGGTGGCACCTGCTGAAGGGATATAAGATATAATTCGGGTAGCTACTGGGTGAAAAACTTTTGTCGTTAAGGCAACCTTTCCCGCAACAAGGGGGGTAAGAGGTGCAAATACTCTGGCAAAAGTTACTATATTAGCTATATCTCCAACAAAACCCCCAGCCATATCAATAACAGGAAATTCTTTTTTAAGTTCAGCAATTTCCTTTTCTTCCTTGGCAATGTTTTCTAGTGCAGTGCTTTTCATCTTTGCCACCTGCTCGTCAGTCGGCGTAGGAATTTTCAATTTTCTTCTAATTTTTAAAATTTCTTTTTCTAATTTCTCTTCAAAGGCTTCTATTTTTTCGTCTAACTTAAATCGTTTATCAAAAGCTGAATATAATTTTGTGGGGATGAACCTCTCTGAAATTGCCGAAATATATGCCGGAATCGTGGGTTTAACTATAGCCGCTTCTTTTACAGCCCCTAACTCCCTCTTTTGTTTTTCCCACCAAGTTTCTGGCGGAGGCGGTGGAATAGCGGGTTTTGTTTCTGGAGGAGGCGGAGTAATTTCTTTTTCTTTTGCTCCTAAAAGTTTAGCGAGGCCAGTTGCTAATGCCCCTTCTGCGGGGTATAATCCTGCGGGATATAATCCGACAGATGGTTTTAATATTCCACCTAATTTTCTCCAAAACGAAGGCTTCTCCTCTTCCGGAGGCTTTATTGGTTCAATGGCTTTAGGTTTGTATATCTTAACCGTCTTCGGCTTCTCGCCTTTTATTTTTGAAGGAATAATTAAAGACATAATTTTTATAAAAATTATTCTCCTTCTAATCCTGGGATTCCCCCCGTTTCTTCTGCTGGTTTTTTTCCTTTTGCTTTTAGAAAAGCATTAGCTGCGGTAGTGCTCATTCCTCCATATTCCTTGCTTACCAAATATGGGAGAAGGTCCTCATAGGTAGCGTCAGGATTAGCGCTCACAAATTCTTCAGCCCACTCAATACTCGTTTTTTCCTCTCCCGTGGTTGTAATAAGTTTTTCGTAGCCCTCAGGAACTTTAGTGTAAATATCTTTCCAAATATCAATTCCCGGAAATTCTGCCTTCAAAATATTACCCATCTTTTCTCTTGCCCCTTCCTTTCCATATAATCCTGCGTATAAATTCTTTAATTCTTCGTTAAATCTATTTTTGTATTCTTCTTTTGTCTTTTCTTCTTTCCAAGCAGGCACCATACCGCTTATTACCGCCCCAGTTAATCTTTCTAATTCGCCTTCGTAGGCTTCTTTTTCTCCTCTTAAAATATCGGATATTCTTTTTTGAACTCTCTCATATCTGCCGGTAGCCAAATCCAAAAGCCCTTGTAATCTTTGAGCTTCTTCTTTGGTATCCTCTTGTTTCATTCCCGCCCTAACCGTAACTTCACCCAAGTCTCTGTTGTATTGTTCGGCCAAACTATTTCTCTCATCAATTAAATTACCAATGGTTCTTTCGGCATCTTCTAAAACCATCCTTCTCCTGCCGGTGATCATCCATTGAGGAATTGGCTTTCCTTCCTCGGTAAGCAGGGCTTGATCTCTAGTGCTTTTAGCTTTGGCAATGTCTGTGTCTAGGGTATCGATTTTAGTTTTAGTTCCCCCCAAGCCCGCCGATTCATACTCTTTATTAAAAAGAGCTACTGTATCTGGCTTTGCAGATAAAAAGGTTTTTATCTTTTCGCTGGCATCTTCTATCTCTGCCTCGATTTCAGGCATTTTGTATTCTTTCTCTTTTTCTTTTTTTAGCCTCTCTTCTCTTTCGGCCCAAGTCTCAGGAGGCGTATAACCAGCAACTGCTCCCGCCCCTAATAGTTCAGGAACATATTTTTCTGCCCCGGCCTCAACAATTTCTTTAGGAGTAACAGGTTTTACCGGGGGCTTCTCTTCTTCAAAAACTCCTTTGACTGCCCTCACCTCTGTTTCCGGCGTTGTCCCAGCTTCTGGTACAGTTAAAGCAATTCCAGCCGGCAGTTTCTCGGCAACTCCACTATAGCCCCAGCTAGCCCAAGGGCTGGTTGGGATTTGCTTCTTCAACCACTTCAAATAATCCCTGTACATTTCTTGGGCTTTGGGCAGACCAAACTGCTGTTTGGTGATTCCGAACAATGTTTCGCCTGGTTTGACTGTATAGGTTGCCATAATTAAAACTTATCTTGCCAGCCGACCTTAAAGCTGGCTTCTTTATTTTTCAGCCTGTTTCAAATCGTAAAATTCTATATCCGTCCCGTATTTCGTAATTATCGGCTTCATTCCAATTTTGTGCTTCTGGCTGATTAAATTCAGGTCATCAATGTAAGCCTTCACTCTTTGCTGAAAGTCTTTTTCTTTTTGTTTAATTAATTTTTTCTGAAAGAAATTCATATTTTTAATTTATTAAAATTTATTTTGGCTTGACCTTTTGCTCTAATTTTTCTACTTTCTCTATTAACTCTCTTATCGCCTGGACAGCTATCCCCAAAGTTCTGGTCATTTCAATTTCTTCTTTTTCTCCCCTCGGGCTCATAAATTTCATTTCTTTTGGAAAATCATCCTCTTTAAAGTAATGTCTTTCCCCATACTCGCCCTCAAAGATTTTTGGGGCTTTTATCTTTTTAAAGACGTCGATGGCCGAATTAGAGGTGGGCAAAGGACAAGCTGATTCGTTTGTTCTGTAAACATAATTCCATTTATGGGTTGAATCACCCAGCCAGTAATAATTATTGGTTGTCGGAATTAGATCGCCCTGAACCGTTAGACTGGGCGAAGTTGACAGATACAAGGCCCCCGCAATATAGAGGTTCGTCCATCTTTTTGTCGCCAAACCCAGAGGATGAGAGTTGTCGGCGTATGGAGCTATGCCCAACCTGGATTCGTTAACAGAAGCTCCGACTTGAAACCGAATGGTGCCTCCTGTCCCCAAGGCTGTGTAACCTCCGCTCCCGGCGTCTATAAAAATATTTTTAGAAGTTAACTGGTTTTTTATTAAAAGATCGCTGGGACCGGCGTAAATATTGGCCACATTTTCATTGCTGGAATTATAAAAAGCCATCAGGGTTGAATAAAGAATTATCCTCTGCCCGGAAGACGCAGTCTCAATCTGCACACCCCTTATTGTCCCGGCGGTCACAAGCCCAATATTGGCTGAAATAGCTGATAATTGAGAAACTGATATTTTATCCGCCGTTACCGCACCGGCGTATATCTTTTCGGAAGTAACCGCTCCTGCATCAATCTTTATAGCTGTAACTGCTCCTGCGGCTATTTTCCCCGCCACAATCGCTCCCGCTTGAATCTTGGGCGAGCTTACGGCGTCACTGGCTATTTTGGTTTCAGTAATGGCGCCTGTCGCTATCACTGCGCCTTGAATAGCATCTACGGCTATTTTAGTGTTTGTTACAGCCTGGTTGGCTAATTTTAATTCCGTAACTATCCCGTTAAGTATCGCTGTCGCCTGGCCCGAAGCGTTTATCGCTGAAGAAAGCGTGGACGCCAACCTGTTATCGACTAACGCGTTGGGGCCTAACTTTAGGGTGGCGGCTGATTTGTCCCAAATCACATATTTGCCGGAAGCGTAGTTCCCTATAATCACATCGCCGACACTTGCTCCACCGACGTAAGCCTTGAACACATCGTCGCTGGCATCATCAATGATTTGAATGCCGGTGTTGGCATCCGGGAATATTCTTACCCTCGCCCCGGAAGCCGCACTGTCATATTGACCGCCGAGTTCATCCACTTTTTCTACCGGATTATATCCCGAAGAAAACTCAACCGAACCGTCTATTTTTATCAAAGAACTTGTAATTCTTAATCCTTCCTCAGAAGCATTGATAGTCGCTACAATATCATTTTTCCCGCTGGCCGATTCCAAAGGAACGAAATTTAATTGGCTCAGAGTTAAACTTCTTTTAACTATTCGTTTCCCATCGATAAGGCCATAAAGAAATTGAGAAACAGGACTATTCGGATCGGGCTCCGGCAAATCTACATTCGATATATAATTTGGGTGAATCTCTTTTGGCATACTAAGGAATAATATCTACTCCCTCGATGGCAGTTAGGACCTTTCTAACCACCGGAGTAAAATTTCCCGACGTGTTTAATTCCAGTCTTATTTCCAAACTTTCAAATCTCTCATTGAAAGGAAAACTCATTTGCTTGGAATTCTCTACATCTGCTTTTAAATCATTGCCTGCCTCGTCTTTAATTGATTGCCAGGTATCTTGGCCATCTATTTTTGCTTTCGGCTGAATTGAACAGCCGGCAGGCATTTTCTCAAAGAATAGCTGGAGATTAAAGCCCTGAAAATAATTATTGCCATCAAAAACTAAACTTTCATAAATTCCTTGCGCCAATTTATTGTCGGGGTCAATCGTATCTATTCCGTAAGAGCTTCCGTCTTTCCAAGAAACGTATAAATTGTCTCCGCCTAAAATTGCTCCAATTTCGATATTTTCTGTGTGGCCAGTTGAAATAATGAAAGGACTATTCAGAACTTGGGGGTAGTTTTTATTCTTCCTTCCCCAGTCAAAAATTCCTTTTGTTGTCCCGAATATCATCCTCTTTTCATAAACATCAATCGCCCCAGGCCGAACCTGTGATGGAAGATCTTTTACCGGAACTGCGGAAACCCCATTAAACCAATAAAGATTTTCGCCGGCAAACAAATAAGTTATTCCGCCGGTTTTAAAGAAGGCGTTTATGTCTTTTTCCTCCCAACCCTCGATCGGCTCATAAGAAGCAGATTCCAAATCCCAGGTAAACAATTCAGCTCTTTCATTGTTTACTGCTCCAATTTGAAGCAGGGGTTTCAAAAGAGTTAAACATTGAACTTGCCAGCCATAGAAAAGGTCTAAAGCATCTTCGACAAATACTCCTTCATCATTTACTGTGGCTACATATCTGCCATTTCCCACGCACAACAAATCGCTTTTAGGAACTATCAATATAGGGTGATAATCGCAGGAATTAAGCGTTTTCCAGTTTGGACTAGCATCAGTATTCCAATCAACAGAAGTTTCTATACACCGGCCCAGCTTTCCGGCCGTAGTCCAGTAAAGATAACCGTAAAAATAAGCGGCGTCTTTTATTTCTCCATTAGGATCGGTATAAATTTTAGACCAGGTTCCGGACTCTTTTTTATAAACATTGCCGGCGTCTCCAAACCCGTAAATCTTGCTTCCTACTTTTATCATTTTGATTACCAAATCTGTAACCACGCTTCCTGTATCCTTTTTGAGGGCCTGGTTAACTTCTAGGGCTCTGGGATTTTTGTGAATATTCAAACCGACTCCATAAGCAAATGAGTTTTCTATTCCTGCTTCTTTGCTGTCGGCTAAACCCCCATTAAATTGTCTAATAGGCCAAATGGGCATAGTTTTAACGATAAAGCGGATAAAAATCAGTTATATCTTTGGCTTTGCTCGGCCCCCTTTTATTGCTTTTAACCATCTGCCAGCACTCTCTAATAATTAAATCGGCTTCCATTAGGGCATCGTTTCCTAAGTTGTATTTTCTTTCTTTTTTCAAAGCAATGCTTAAGGCGGTTAAAATGATGGCTTCGTGCAAATCTTCTTCCAATTCTGAAATGTCCCCATCGTTGATAAGTTTGGCTGGTCTTTTTTGATACCAGAGATGAATTTCTTTACCGTTCTCTGTCGGAGTGGGCTTCAAGAAAAATTGAGTTCCCCTGATGGTAAAAACTTTTGATAAATCAAATTCTCCGCTTTCAAAATCAACAAAAGGAACGTAATTATAAGTCTTGCCGGCAACTTTAATTAAAAGCATACTGCCGTATAAATAATCGGCTGGAAGGGCATAATTCGGCTGTCCGGCCACCGTTCCGTTTTTAACCGTGGCCGATTCAGCTATGGTCGGCCAGAATTTCTTTTTGGCCACCCTTATTTGAGCAAGATTAAGCCAGCGTTTCTTGGAGGTGTCTGACCAAAAGCCACTCACTCCTGAAGAAGAAAGCCTGCTATTCAACTCTTGTAACATTTCTTGAAAAGTCATATTTTTAAAAATTTATTATGGATAATCTTTTAAATATTCTGTTTCTGTTTTTTGGTCTTTTTCGTATTCGGTCTCTGCTCTTTGGTCTTTAACGTAATACCATTCGGGACTAAATTGAACTAATCCAGCTAAAGTTGAAACCACTATTTTTTCTACATTGGCCAGTCCGGCTAAAGTTTCCCATTTTGTTTGCTCTGGTATTACCAATCCTGCCAATGCCTTTTTCTTGGTCTCTTCTGGAATTACCAATCCTCCTAAATTTCTAACTTCTATCTTCTCTACGATTGCTAACCCTGCTAAAGTTTTATTGTGAGTTTCTTCTGGGATAGCCAGGCTGGCAAGCGTTTTAACTGCAATTTTCTCTGGATTTGCCAACCCTGATAAAGTTCTAACCTCAATTTTCTCTGGATTGGCTATTCCTGATATACCTGCCTTATGGGTTTCCTCTGGAATTACTAATCCAGCTGACCCTTTCACCGCAATCTTTTCAGGATTAACCAATTCAGCTAAAGTTCTTACAACTATCTTTTCTGGGCTAATCAATCCGCTTAGAGTTTCCCGTTTAGTTTGTTCGGGGGTTGCTAATCCGGCTACGGCTCTAACTTCAATTTTCTCTGGACTAACCAAACCTGCTAAAGTATTTTTATGGATTTCCTCTGGTATAACCAATCCAGCTAATGTTCCAACAGTTTCAGGGCTGACTAATCCAGCCAGGGTTTTAACAGTTTCAGGGCTAACCAGACCGGCTGCAGTTTTTACTTCTATTTTTTCTACGCTTGCTAATCCGGATAAAGTTTTTGCCACTATCTTTTCTGGATTTAGAATTCCGGGCAATGTCTTAACCTCAATCTTTTCCGGATTAACCAAACCGGCCAGGGTAAATTTCTTTGTTTCTTCCGGAGTAATTAGGCCCGCTGAAGTATCAACAAACTCTGGAATAGATAATCCTGCTGAAGCCTTAACTTCTATTTTTTCAAGTTCTGCTATTCCAGATAAGGTTTTAACTTCAATCTTTTCTGGGTTAGCTATTCCTGCCAAGTTCTTTATCTCTATCTTTTCGGGATTTACCTGCCCGGCCAAAGTTTTTACTACTATTTTTTCCGGGCTTGCCAATTCAGCTAATGTTTTTTTCTTGGTCTCCTCTGGGACAATTAATCCCGAAAGAGTTTTTGCTTCTATTTTTTCCGGCTTTACCAATCCAGCTAAGCTCTTAACTTCAACCTTTTCTGGATTTAACAAACCAGCTGTGGTCTTTTTGCTAGACCATTCTGCTTTACTAAATCCGGCCAATGTCTCTTTGTGGGTTTCTTCTGGTGTAATCTGCCCTGCTAAACCTTTGACTTCTATCTTTTCAGGGCTTATCAATCCTGCTAAACTTTTTACAACTATCTTTTCTGGATTAACCAAGCCCGCTATCGTTCCTATCGTCTCTGGCTCAACTAAACCTGCTGTAGTCTTTTTATCCGACAATTCCGGCTTACTAAATCCAGCTAAAGTTTTGACTTCTATCTTTTCTGTTTGAACCACCCCAGCTAAAGTCTTTTTATAGGTTTCTTCCGGAATAATTAGGCCCGCTAGAGTGTCAACAAATTCTGGTATTGTTAATCCTGCTAAAGTCCTAAGCTCGATTTTTTCTGGATGTGCTATGCCTGATATGGTTTCCTTATGAGTTTCTTCTGGAATCACTATCCCTGCCAAAGATTTCACTTCTATCTTTTCCGGATTTATTAGACCGGCTAAATTTTGAACTGCTATTTTTTCGAGGTTGGATAAACCCGCTAAAGATTTTAGTTCTATCTTTTCTGGGGTGGCAATCCCAGCAAGTGTCTTTACTGTTTCAAGCGTAGTTAATCCAGCTAAAGTTTTCCTTTTCGTAACTTCCGGGGCAACTATTCCTCCCAAAGTTCTTATACCGGGAACTTCTGGTTCAATAAGCCCGGCGATTGTTCTTACGACTATTTTTTCAGGACTTGCATCTCCTGCTATTGTTCCTACCGTTTCCGGCTCGACTAAGCCGGCTAAGGTATTTTTCTTCGTTTCCTCAGGGACTGCTATTCCAGCCAAAGTAGATACAGAAGGAGCTTCGGGTATGACTAATCCCGCCGAGGTCTTTACTGCTATCTTGTCTGCACTTATCAACCCAGCCAATGTTCTTCTTTTAAGGAACTCAATTATAGACAGCCCGGCTAAAGTTTTTAATTCAATTTTTTCGGGAAAAACTAATCCCGCTAATGTTTCCACCGTCTCCGGACTAATCAATCCGGCCAAAGTATTTTCTTTAATTTCTTCGGGAACAACCAAACCGGCTAATGCTCCTTTCTTAGTCTCTTCAGGAATAACTAATCCAGCTAAGGTTTCTTTCTCAGTCTCTTCGGGGATAACTATTTCCGCCAGCCCGCCAACTGTTATCTTTTCAGGATTTACTAAACCAGCTAAAGTTCCTACTGCTTCAGGATTAACTAATCCTGCCAATCCTTTAACTGTTATTTTCTCAGGACTAACTATTTCAGCTAAACTCTTGACCGATATTTTTTCTGCACTTACCAACCCGGCAGATGTTCCTTTTTTGGTTTCTTCGGGAATTATTAAGCCCGCTGAACTTCTAATTTCTATCTTTTCTGGACTTGCCGATCCCGCTGAAGTTTGTTTCTTGGTTTCTTCCGGAGTTACTAAACCCGATAAAGTATTTTTCTTTGTTTCTTCCGGGCTAACTAGTCCAGCCAAAGAACTCACTTCTATTTTCTCAAGGTTAGAAATTCCAGCTAAGGTTTCCACCATTTCAGGACTTATCAGTCCCGCTAAACTCTCAATCTTTGTCTCTTCTGGCATTAGTAATCCTGATAAAGTTTCCTTTTTAGTAATCTCTGGTATCACTAATCCCGCCAGCACATTTCTTTTCGTAACTTCTGGGTTAGCTTTTCCGCCTATAGTTTTCACTTCCAATTTTTCAGGACTTATTAAGCCAGCTAAACTTTTTACAACTATCTTTTCTGGGTTTATTAAACCTGCCGAAGTTTCTACTTTAATCTTCTCGGGATTTCCTAAGCCTGCTATTACGCTCTCATTATTTTCTTCTGGGACGACCAAACCCGCTAATGTATCAACAAATTCCGGCGCAGTTAATCCTGCCAAATTTTTAACCTGAATTTTCTCTGGACTTGCTAATCCAGCCAAACTTTTGACTTCAATCTTTTCTGGATTTATCAATTCGGCAATGGTCTTAACTGCTATCTTTTCGGGACTTATTATCCCCGCTAAGCTCTTAATTTCAACTTTTTCTGGATTGGCTATCCCAGCTGTGGTTTTTTTCTTAGTCTCTTCGGGAGTTATCAAACCAGCCAAAGTTCTTATTTCTATCTTTTCTGGATTAGCTATTCCTGCCAGATTTTTAACTACAATCTTTTCGGGGCTAAGTAATCCTGCCAATCCCTTAACTACAATTTTTTCAGGTGCAGTTATTCCAGCCAAAGTTTCCATTTTGGTTTCTTCTGGAGTAACTAAACCTGAAATAGTCTCTTTTTTTGTCTCCTCGGGAGTAGATAAGCCTGCTAAACTTTTCACTTCGATTTTCTCTGGATCGCTTTTGCCTGCGATGGTCTTTGCCAGCTCCCACGATAGAGTACTGCCTCCGTAGTATTTTGCTGCGTTGTCTCCAGCTTTATCCGTCCAGACAAATGCAATGCCAGTCTTGGGTTTTGAAACATTGAATCTTGCTGGATGGTAAGCCCAGAGAAGAAATGGATAAACTTGATCATCAGAGCCAGAAGTCTTTATGGCAAGTTCTGACCACGAATCAATGTATTCCCTTAATTTAATCTGCCTGTAGCTTTCTCCAGCACATTTTCCCTCCCAGATTACATAGATATGATCATTTTCATCTATGGAGATTGAGGGATATCTTTGAACGCAATTTTCTGTGCTTAAATCTTGAACTTCACCCCAAGAAGTTGTCCGCTTGCAGTATTTAATAAAGTCCAGAGAGGCAGTCTGGGAATGCCATATTAAATGAACGTTATTATTGCTGTCTATGGCAATGCTGGGATTGGCCTGATACTGATTTGTTATCTGTGCAGAAACTTCTTCGATGTTCTGCCAAGAGTCCGTGTATTTTCTGTATCTGATGTGAGTCCAGCTGGATTCTTCATCGGTCGTACCTGCCCACGCTAAATGAAGATAATTGTTTCCGTCTGTTGCTAGGGCAAATGTGTATTGGTCGTGTGATCCGTCAGTCAAATTTTCAATATCCTGCCAGCTGTCTGTATATTTTCTGTATCTGATCCGATAATGAGGATTCTGTTCCCGCCAGACCACGTGAATGTAATCGTTGCCGTCTATAGCTATGGCAACCTCCCACTGGTCATAATTTTCGTCAGCAGTCAGGTTTTCTATTGCCTGCCAAGAATCTGTGAATTTTCTGTATCTGACCTGATAATGGCCGAAAGAATCAGCGTGCGTCCCATACCAGACAACGTGAATATAATCATTGCTGTCTACGGCAATCGCAGGGTATTTATTGTGATAATCCCCAGAAGTCAGAATGGTCTGTGTCCAGCTGTCTCCGTCGTCTTCTGATTTTTCGTAATAGATTTGATAATAATTGCTGGCGTCTTTTTTGGAATAAACAACGTGGAGATTTCCGTCCGAAGTGCGGACTATTTTTCTGTTTCCACGATAGGTAGCATCATCGGGAACTACGCTTTCGATGGTTACTTCTTTACTGCATTTTGGATTAACTAATCCTGCTATTCCAGCCACTGGGAAATCGGGTTCTGCCAAGCCAGCTATTATAGCCACAAATGAGAGGGAAACTGTTCCAGCTATTGTTGCCACTGGGAAATCGGGAGACGCTAACCCAGCTATCGATAATTCAACCATTGCATCGTAATACGTTCTGAATGCCATATCGTAGGCAGTAGCATCGTAATTCCACGCACCTCCCCAGTAGTATTCCAATATCCCGTCAGAATAATTCTCGTCAGCGTAATAAACGCTGAGATTATTACTGCTGCTGGAAGGAAGATCGCTGTCTATTATAATATGGTAGGTTGTATTTGCCTGTAATTCGGGCGGTGAAGAAAATTCAAAGGCTTCCCAATGCTCTGAATCAGAAATATCATTAAAATCTTTTTTTATACTCTCAGCTATTAGATCGCCTATTTGTCCGCTGTTATCTGCCCTAATCTCTGCCCAAACTTGATAGCCCGAATAAGAACCGTTCCGTTTGACATACCATTCGACTTTAGGGCATTCGGCAGTGACAGAAGGCTTAAAGCTCTGGCCGAATTTCCCGTAATCATACGTCATCGTAAAAGAGTAACCTGTATTTGTCTGCTCCTGATCTACGCCTTCAGCACCATAGGGAGGCGGAGCAGTAAATTCTGGAATAATCTTGCTGGCTATTGTCTCTTTCGCTGGAACTGACGGAATTGCCAATCCAGCTATGCTGGCCACAAAATGTTCTGGGGAAGATGTGCCTCCTAAGGTTTTTACTTTTTCTGGGGAAGTCAGGCCAGCTATGGCCGCAACGGGGAAATCTGGGTCAGACAGGCCAGCAAAAGTCTCAGCATCGATCTTTTCGGGGGTAGCCAGTCCTGCTATTGCTTCTGTTCCCATTGCTCCTGGAGCAATAGCAATTTGAACTCCTACTATTCCATCAGCAACACTTGCTCCAATAGTAACATCAAGAGTTGAGCCTGCTGTTCCCATTGATTTCTTACCCCAAACTCCTGAGGCATCGCTAGTTGAAGTTCCTGATTGTCCATCATCTTCTTTACTCCAACCTGAATCTGATACTGTAAAAGGATATCCGTCACCGCCGTCAAAAGCACCAAAACAGAGAGCCAAACAATCATTCACGGTAGTTGTTACAGCAGGAGCAACTATTGTAGCAGAATTATTTATGGCAGGAGTTCCAACCACATTTATTGGATTCCCTGCATCAACTCCTGAAATCCTGACATACCAAGCAACCCACTCATCTGAACCTGCCTGCGTCACCTGTTCACTTGACGGTTCTGTTCCGTCTGCTATCTTCCAAAACAATCCAATATGAGAATCTGAAGTGCCATCTCCAAAATCGCCTATAAAGTTCCAACCTGTTTTATTGTCTGTAAAGGCAGTGCTTGAAGTATCATCGTTAATGCAAATAAGTAAAAGCAAATCTCCCGCCTGCACTCCAGAGGGTTTTTGAAGTGTTATAGTCGTAGTTGGATTGGTTTCGCTCTGTTCTGTATAATTTTCTATTACTGGAACTGCCATAGTCCTTATTCACTTCTCAAAGAGCATTTTCTTAGAGCACCCTTCGAGAAGTGCCTAAATAATGCTCGTTACCTGTTCGAGCAGGCCGAGAAATTATTTTTAATTCTTATTTAACTCCTTTTCTAATCGCTGTCTTAATTATTTGCAATGAATCTAAGGGAAATCTTTGAACCCAAACGTTGCATTTGCCGTCAATTCTAATCTGAATGCACTCTTTTTTCTTATAATCAATTCCGCCGATTACTTTGGCTACTAATCCCCCTTGTCCTCCTGCGGTAGCTATTGCTTCGTTAAAAAAGTAATAGGCGTCGTATTTTCCCAAACTAACAGTAGGGGCATATTGAGCCTCTCCAATTCTTACCGGCAGAGTTAATTCAAGATTGGTTAAACCTTCGGGAACGTCGTCCCAAAACTTTTCTTTTTCGGTTATAGATTTCCCATCCTTAAAGTGAGATATAAACATAAGTTTTTAAGAAGAGCAATTCTCTGCGTCTTGCTTTTTATCACAAGGAACGATAATACAAGCCAGATAAGAAAATTTACTCCTCTTGGTTAATTAGAGATTCCGCTTCGGCAAACTTTGACTGATTGACCAATTCGGCAACTTTTCCTGCTTTTTCCACTGGAAGAGAAACTTCTTCCCAGCCCTCTTTATCACTGAAAATTCTGACAAATTTCTTTCCTCCTAAAACCTGCTCATTTCTCTTAGCCGCGCACTCATCGCAGACAAAAGTTGAATTGTCGTCCTGCTCGCCAACCGGAACGTCTCTCTCTACTTCCTTACCGCAGGAAGTGCATTTGATAGTGTATTTTTCTTCGGGCATACGAATAGAAAAACAAAAAGGCAACTACTAGGTAGTTACCCAGCCTTCTTCGGTGTCTTGGGTGCCTGATTCGGGAACTGTAGCGTAATAATTACCGGCTCCAGCTCCTGATTTGCAGTGCCTAATTCCGTGAGTTCCGGGAGTCATCGCTGTCCAGGTCGGAGTACCCTCTGAGCCTTCGTTGAACTCCCAAGTCAGAGTAGGAGCAGATCCAGTGTAAGAATATCTAATCTGAAGAATATGCTCGAAAGTATCGGAAGTCGTTACATCATAAGGCATTTCCAGGACCATATTAAAAGTAATATGGCCGCTGGCACCGGGGGTGTTTACAGCAGTTACATAATTCGTTGTTCCTTTCAATCGGTTCGGATTAGCGCTTCCAGCAGTAGCAGAAGCAGGTTTCCAGTTGGCACCGGGAGAAGTTGCACCGTCATTGGTGTCAACCAGACAAAGCATAGGCTTATTGCTGTTCCCAGCAGTCCCGGCAAAAATAGTCTTGGCGGTTGTTGAACCGGAAGCATCTTTAGCCGGAAAAGTTTGGGAATTATCCCAAGCTTCATACTTGGGGGCAGCACTCAAAGCCTGTGAAAACGTAATTCTGAATACGTTAGCAGTATCTACATTTCCGTATCCAGTCGCTTTGTTTGGTATTGCCATCTTTTTGCTTTAGATTTTACCGCCCCGACCTTAATGGGCGGTTTGTTAATTATTTTTCTTCTTTCGGTTTTTCAGTTTCTTTTTCTTCTTTCTCTACTTCTTCCTCTTTCGCTCCTTGTTCAAAAACTTTATTTGCGGGAACTTCAGCATACTTTCTGAGGAACTCAATTTCTTTTTTATCTTCGGTATTATACTCGCCTCTATCAAACTGAATGTGCTTGCCGGGTAGAATACGAACCCTCCCTCTAATCAATTCTGTATCATCAGATTCCATCGTAATTCCTAATTTTTTATATGGTGTGATAAATTTAGCCATAGATTTAATTCGTAGATTACTTTTACTTGATAGGCTTAAGCCGACCTTTATTGCATAAGCCATTTGTTCTGAATGACACTCTGGACTTGGCTTCAACAGAGTGCCTATCGAAGCCAAGCTATCCAGAACATACAAGGAAAATGTTAAATTGACTTGTTTAGAGGATCAATACTACTCTCCTCCAGTAACTCCTTTAAGGATTGCGGAACGTTCTTCCTGCTTCACTTCCAAACCAACTTCAGAAATATACTGGTCTTTTTGTTCATCAGCATCATTATCTTGGATATTAGTCTTTAACATAGTATCTCTATGCTGAAGGAATCGATAAGTTAAAGTTTCCAAATCAAGGCCAACGGCATAGCCACCATACACTGCACCTTCTAAGAGAGAATGTTTAATCAAATTAATCTCTCCGTGAGCAGATAAATAGCGGTTAATACTAATACCATAGGTCTTATCGGTAGGAACCACTTGCAACTTACCTCTTGCCCAAAGATTGATAGCTGAAAGAACTTTAGCACTGCAGAAAAGATACTTACTGGCTGAACCGTGAGTGAACAATAGTTCTAAGAAAGTTTCAAATTCGGCTTCGGTCAATGTAGAACCTGATTCATCCTGAACATTGGTGGTAATCCTTTCTATAATTCCACCAGTAAATCTTTGAGGATGAGCTCCAGTCGTAATTATTGCCCTTTTGCCGAATAAGAAAGCCCTCTCAATAGCAACCATATGTTCAATTCCTTTTTTCTTCCTTTGGGTAGCCAAGTCCTCGCCAGTATAAATATCAGTATTTTTTAGAGTTTCAGTGGCACCAATTGTAGTCTTAAGTATCTGGCAGTAGTTGAATTTCTCAGCTGCTAAAGTAGAATTGACGTCCCTTGCTTTTGACCCTTCCAACGAGGCAGAGCCAACAATAACAAGGGGGTCATCATCTACCAAAGCGGCTGTGCCAGTGCCGTCAATTCCCCTAACAACCGTAAGAGTTTCGGTGTCGGTAGCCACATTGGTTACTAACATTCTCTCAGCGGTCCGGGGAACCAAAACGACATCGTGCTTAGTGAAATAAGCAGAATTATCAACTACAATATCGGTAATACCTGCCTCATAACCAGCCACGCAATTGATAGCATCCCAAACTTCGCCATACTTATCTTCCCACCAGGTAAATTTAGGATTGATCGCAGCTTTCTTTTTTATTGGTCCGCCAATCTTATTTCCCAAATAGTCCTTACCAGAATTGGTAAGTAAAGCTAACAAAGGATAACGATTAACATCCAATAAAGCTAATTGAGAAGCTACATCAACCCTTAACATTCCAGCAGGAATGTTTCCGCTTCCTCTAATTCCAACAATTTGTCCCATTTTAATTTTCTTCTATTTGTCCTGATTGACCAGTCAGGATATTACTATTTTCGAAATTTTAGATTAGAGACCTCGAAGTTCAGAGGTTGATTGAGAAGTTTCAAGGCTTCTTTTAATCTTCTCGGCTTCGGTCTCTGTCGGGGTGGTCGAAGCAGACCCTTTTGCTCCTTCCACAAAAGGCTCTTTCTCTTTTCCTGCCTTCACTTTTTCCATAAAACCATTGACTCTCTCGCAGGCCTCTTCAATTGGAACGCCTGCGCCGTCCATCACGTCAGCCACCATTCGTTTATAAGACTTGGAGGTTTTAAGAAGTGGGTATTTTCCTGAGGCAGAATCAATAAGCCCTTTGGCTCTTTTTTTATCTTCTGCCCTTTCTTTTTCCCGCTTCTCTACTTGTTCCAAGGCTTTGGCGGTGGCCCTCTTCTCGACTTCCGTAAGAATTTCCTGAGGAGTTTTTTGAGAATAATCCTCTTCGGGCTTTTCCGGCCCGGAGTATTCTTCCTCCTCCTCTTCTTTTTCTATGGATTCTATTTTCTCTCTTAACTCTTCCATTTCTTGTTTGAACCTTCTTGCTTCGTCTGAAGAGCCGCTATATTTCTTATTCACCTCTTCTAATTGTTTTTTCGTCTCATCTAAGTCTTTCTTCAGGCTCTCCAAATTCTCTTTTTCCCCTGAAGCACCCGAGGGAAGAGTGGTTTGACCAGTGCCTTCTGGTTGGGATCCTTCCCCCACTTTTCCTTGGGGATTTAATTCCTCTTCGGGAGTGTTGTTAGGATTTTCCATAAAATTTTATTCCTTTTAGGGATTTACCAATGCGGTAAATTTGCCTAAAAAGATAGTTTTTTAATCTATTTAATTGACCTTAAACCCTTATTATTTTCTTAATTGCTTAATAACAGCCTTCTGTCTTCTGCCTTTTTTAGTTGTTCCCATCATACTGGCCTTGCAGACTGCGACAGCCGCTGATTTCTTATCTTGGTCAGGATTTCTCGGCTTAAAATTAGGATTAGCCATTAAATCAGCCACGCATTTTTCCATTTTCTTTGTTATGGCCGGAGTTTCCCCCGGAATGTTATAAGGCATACTAATATAAATTTTTAAGCGCTGACCTCTACGCCAAGCCCGCGTCTGGTACTTTTGATTTCACCTTTTTGAATCTTTCCTAAAACCTCTATTAAATCGCCGACCGCTTTTTCAAAATTTATTGTCTTTTCTTGTTTATCTAAATCGAGGCTTCCCATATACGCGCTTCTGGCGGCCGAAACCGCGTCTTCCACCGCGTCCCATTTTTTATATTTATCTTCTCTCTCCTGTCTTTTTTTAAATTTAGCCAGAACGACGTTCTCGCCTCTTAATTGGGAAGAAATAACTTCGTTGACTTGTTGTGTTTTCGCTGGCATAGAAATAATTTTTTGCTCTGCGACCTTAATCAGAGCTGTTTATTATTCTGAAGCTTGTAATTCTTTGATTTTTTGATAGGCATCTTCTTTGGCTTTTATTCTTTTTTCTACTTGTGAAAGAATTGATCTGTAAGCATTAATAGACGCCCTGCCTTCGGGCATTTCTTCCTTGGAGCATTTATCTTTTGTCAGAAGATCCTCGGTATTTTTCTCAATTTGTTTTTTTATCCATCTTTCCAATATCTTCCAGCCTTCAATCATAGTCATTTCCTCTATGGCCTGACCCTTCTCAATTATCTTTTCGTAATCTTTAATTTGTTCTTCTTTTGGTTTTCCAACCATAATTTTATTTAGAAATTAAAGGAATTGATTTTGGTAATTCCGACCCTTTAGCCGGCGGCAATTCTCCTTTCAAGGGAGCAGCCGGCGCTTCTGTTTTTTCTTTTGGAATAAGGGGTATTGATTTTGGCAGAATTCCGGCGATTCTACTCATAATTCCCGGCCTGCCTTCTGTTTCTCCGCCGCCTTCGCCTGCGGGCAGTTTCAGCTCCGGAGTCAGAATTTCCTCTTTATTCTCTATCTCAAAGGCATCCAAAAGCATTTCTTTCAATTTCTTTTGATTTACTTCGGGATCCTTGCCCAGCATTTTGACTACCGCCAAGACCTGTTCTCTTCGGTAAGCTTTGTTAATCAAGGGCCAGGGGTCGATTTCTACCTTAATATCCAAATTGCTCTTAATTTCCTCCGGCTTAATAGTCTTGAATTGATAACCTTTTTCTCCGGCGATTCTAATTGCTCTCTTTTTCTCGGCGTTGTATTCCTCCATCTGCAAAAGCATCTTCACTATTCTCTTGATTCCCATTTCGCCGATTAATTTAATTTTCAGGGCAAATCTCTGGTTGGCTTCGTTGATTAAGGTCAGAATACCGCCATAGGTTTCAGAAAATCCTTTGGCCACCTGACCTCTGGTGAAGTCAGAAATGCCGGTGGTGTTTTGGGTATCCTGTTTGACAATATCTTCCTCTTGATAGCCCGAGGGAGATTCTGCACCGGCTTCAATTACTTCTACGTCCCCGGCTTTAGCGTGAATTATTCCCGATGGCTGCCAGACCAATTCGTTTTCATCAACTTCAGCGTCAGGATCAATCCGCCACATTTTATCTACTGTTTGTTCGGAAGAATCCATCCTTCTATTTCTGATGTGGTTTCTTTCATATTGAAGCCCTTCAATAGGCTCTATCTCGCCGATGGCCCAATATTCTTTGGGAACCGGTTGGTCTTTGATTTCAATAAAAGGGAACTCGCCGTCCAAATACCAATAAGGGTTGATATCTTCCCGGATAACTATATTGTCATTGGCTAAAACTATCAGCCTTCCTAGTGGATATTTTTTAGAAGAGCGGAAATAATGTTCTGAAATTTCCACCAGTTTTTCCGGCTCGGCCGACGCCCCCGAACCAATCCCACCCTCTGACGTAATAATTCTTCCCCTCTGCTTGTTGCTTAAATCGTGGATTCTCCATCTCTCGCCGGCGTAATTGTCTTCGGTTATCTTTCTGCCCTCGACATATTGAAGGTTTTTATAAACTCCTTCCCGGTTATCTTTTAATTCCTCCTCGGTTAAATAAAGCTTATGAATAACGTATTTGGCTTTTTTAATAGTTCCAGCGTCGGGATCGATAAAGAAGGAAAATTCATCTACGGTTTCAAATTCGGGATGGCTTTCAATAATTGTTTTGTATTTCCCCAGAATCAGCCTGCCCAAACCGCTTCTTCTCGGCACCTTTCTTTTTTCTTTCACCCACCTGCCCTTAATCGGAGAAGTGCCGTAAATAAAGCACTGCTTAAATAAATCGACCAGTTCGATGAACATCTCCATCTGCTCCCACCGATAGTCGATTAAAGTCTTGGCCGGCTCGATGAACTTCGCATCTTCTTTTTCTCTGGGCAGAACAACGATTTTTGGATGATTCAGAACTATCCTGGGAATTAAAGTTTCAATGGTGGAAAAAACAACCGGGATAAAAATGTTATTTCTAAATGGCCATTGTTTTTCTTCTTGAATATTTCGGTAAAGGAAGTAATACCTTAAAAGCTTGTCAAAGATCGGCTTTTGATAGGCTTTAGCCCTTTTAGAGGCGTCCTGAGCCAGCTTCCTGGCTTCGATCTCTTTCTTCGTTGGGTTGTATTCTTCAATAGGCATAAAGTTGACTCACGTTGACTCACATTGCTAATAAATTGGCTGATAAACCCCTTTTCTTAGTTTGTAGTTATAAAGGGGGTCCAACCTTGGGTCTCTCGGCCTCTTCCTGCTTTTCTCTCCGTCGCTTTGGTATTTTAGAGACATTAACCCGTATCTAACGGCGTCAACCGAGTGATCGTCTTCTCCTATTAAATCTTCGGGGTGGTTTTTATTGAAAATCATCTGAGGAAGAGTTCTGATTAAATTGGGGCAGGTTTCCAGTATCTGCAGTTTGGCTGTCTGTTTTCCATTCGGGCCGGTATAAGGTTTCAAATAATCTCTGAATTTCGCCCAGCCGGCTGTCCTGTTGTTGTCTCCGGCAATGATATTTAATCCTTCTCTCTTCATCGCGTCGGCTCCGGCTTCTCCGGTCGCCCCCGACTTGGCGAAAATAGAAGGGTCAAATACGCAGTATTTTATGTTTTCATCGCCGGTGGTCAGAGCTTTTATTTTCTGGGCCAAATCCCGATGAATTAAACCCGCTTCGTAAAGTTCTCTATAAACGAATATCTGGCCGTCGGGATTTATAGCGCACCAATAGACGGCAGAAGGGGTGGAATAGCCGTAGTCTCCGCAGATAAATCTTTTCCATTCGGAAGTAATATTGAAAAAGGGGGAGATATGAATTTCTCTTCTGAACTCTTTAAAATACTGCCCGGCGAATAAGTCCCAGTTTCCTTCCACATAAGCTTTGCGCAGATCTTCGGGAAGGCTTTTTAATGATTCAAAATATGATTTATCTAAATAAGGGTTATCTTCAACTTTGGCTGGAATGAAGAAAAATTGGCCAGCCTCAGCTTCATTGGGGTCGAAAATTCTGTCTATCCATATTTTTTTAACCCAGTCGTGGCCGATTCCTCCGGGGTTGGTCCCGGCAATGAATTTTACGTCCTTAATCCCCGGCCACCTTAATCTTGTTCTTAAAAAATCAAAGGTCTCTCTTTTGTTTTTAGTGAGTTCGTCGAGGGCGATTGCCGCAAACTCGGCCGATTGATATTTTGAAGGATCGTCTAAGTTCCTAAAACACAATACCCCGGAGCCGAATTCATCTGATAAAGTAAATTCGTGGTCTGCCGAGTTATACGTTCCCAACCAGGCAGGAAACTCATATTTTATCTTTGAAATCTGCCTGTCTTTCAGCGCCGGATAATCTTCGCAGAACATCCCCACCCGAACCCCCTTTAATTTGTAAGTGCCGGCGAATTCGCCTAAAAGTTTTACCAAGCACCACCTCAGCCAATAGGATTTTCCTCCGCCCATCGCTCCGCCGTATAAAACGAACTTATATCTGTTTACCGCCTCGAATGCCTCGTCTTGTTTTGGAGTTGGATGGACCAACTTGCTGAATTTTAAATCACCTTCCATTTTAACGATCGATGATAAGCCTTAATGGAGCATCGGCGTTTCCGCTGATTTCAGTCGCTCTTAACTTAGGGGCCGTTCTGTCTAAAACGCTCTCGGCAATGTCTCTTTTTAAATGAATCCATTGTCTCTCGCTAAATCCCTTCGGTTTTTTATTAAATATCTCCATTAAAAAATCTAAAACCTTTGGAGAGAACTCCTTTAACCTTCTTTTAATCTCTTCTTCCTCATAACCCGGCCTCCTCCCACCTCTATTTCTTTTTGCAAATTGATTTCCTTTTGGTGCTGCCATAGAATTGCTTTTTGCGCCGATCCCGACGCCGTTAGGGTTTTAAGGTCGCCGACGCCTCGACCTTTCCGGGGACCGGCGCAGGGAATAAAAACTCCTCCAAATCAAATCGGCAGATTCGGAGGAGTGGGCGGTAGAAATCGTAGAAATAGTATAATTATAATTTAAGGGAAGAATTCCCCACTCCTCCGATTTCTACCAGCAAACGCAAAAGCCCGCGTCTGCTTGAAGACATTGAGGCAGGTTGAACTGCGTACTGTCCTCAAGGAACGCGGGCTTCTTGTTGTAGTATAGCATATTAGGTATTTGTCAAGAGAAATTCTTACAACCCCCTCCGCAGTTTTTCAAAGATTTTAGCTTCAATTTTGCTTATTCTCTGCTGCGATATCTTAAATATTTTCGCTGCCGTTTCCTGCGTCCTGCACGTCCCATCAGCAAGGCCGAATCTGATCTGTAAAATCTTTTTTTCCTGCGCATTCAAAACCGCAAGGTCAATTTCCGGCTTTCCAACCATCTTCCGCAGTTCTTCAAACGCCCTGTTTATTCTCTCCTCTTTTACTCCTTCTTTCATTTCACGATAAAGAGACGTCTTATGGTATTTTGCCCAGCAGTCCCGGCAGGTTAATCCACCCGGAGCAGCTACTCCGTGCCTTTTACCGCATCTCCTGCAAATTCGATTATCATCTAAAATAATCTCACAAATTTTACATAATTTAATAAACCTTTCCATTGCCCTCCTTTTTTATAAAACGCCTAAGGCGTCTAATTATTAGCCGGACAAAAGAAAACCGAGGATTTTTATCCTTGATGAAATCGATAAAGTGATGATAGGAAGTGTTCCTTTTGGGATAAGCCCCGCCTAAGTAAATCCAATATTCATCGGCCAGAACCCGAAGATCGTTTATTGTATAGTGCTTTTTAATTTCTTCGTGGCTTTCCATAAAATTTATTTTTTGTTTCAGCATAGTTATTCTTTAATTCTCTCTTTTAAAAATTTTCCTCTTTTTCTAAACTTATCCGCCATTGGGCAATCGGCAAGATGAGTATCCCACTCCATAAAGCCTGTTAAACAAATCGGTATCAATTTTTTCTTTTTGGTTACCGCCCACCAGATTTTCCTGCCACAACCCTTACACCAATCTTGACTGTTCATATCAACTACAACATCAATTCCACATTTCAAGTGGATTTCGTGGGGCCTAATTATTTTTTCTTTTTGATTGTCCATTTTTTAAAGAAATTATGGGTATTCCCAAAACGGCCAAAGATGATAATCGATCAGGATGAAAACAAAGGCTCTTATTAAGGTATCGATAGCAAAGCCCAAAACAATAAGAAAAAAGGTGATTAGAAAATACAGCAAAAGTTTTTTAAAAATTCTCATATCGGAAAAACTATTCTATTAATCTGCCTTTCTAAAAACTTCTCCATCTTTTTTAATCTTTCTTCTGGCAATTCTTTTAAACTTTCTACGCCGAACAGCTTTTTGGCATTGGCCTTAACTTCTTCCGGTGTCCTACCGCTTAAATCGGCGAATTCTCTAAAAAGGTGGTGGATATAGGATTTGCCGTTTTTCTTTTGCTTCTTTTCAATTAAAACTTCTCCGGCAGTGCTCTGGTTCTTCTCTCTTTTTCTTTCCGAGAAACTCCAATGTCTGTATCCGCATTTCTGGCAGTCCCAGCCGAAAGGGGTAAAGCTCACCCCTATATCGCTGTAATATTCTCGGCATTTCGGACACCAATGTTTTTTCTCCGATGGATTAGATTTTGGATATTCTTTCATAATTCTTAAAATAAAGGTTCGGGAGTATTTCTAATTCTTTCGCGAGCCATTCGGCAGTATTCTTTTGAAATATCAATCCCTATCCATTGCCTTTTAAGTTTTTTGGCTACTACACAGGTAGTTCCCGCCCCGACAAATGGGTCTAAAACTATCCCCGGCTCCCAGCCGGCATTACAACCGCAGTCGGTATAGCCTTTTAATTCTTGAACGCTTCTCATTGCTCTTAAAGTCCTTCGTTTTCTGTCCGAAGCTCCTCCAATATAACTGGGGTAATCTTTTTGGTTTTTGCCATAATATTGCCCTTCTTTATTTGCCCCTGCCTTTTTCAATCTTTCTTTTAACTCGTCGTTCCATTCTTTAGGTGGCAATTCTCTTTGAGTAATTATTTTCTCCCTCGCTTTCCCGCACTCCTTACAAATCATTTCAGGACAACCAGCCTTTATCGGAGTTTCAATTAACGCTTCGGGGAAAACGGCGAAGTGGGCTTCGGGAAAGGGTTTAGTATTTATTTTCCAAACACTCCTTTTGTTTCTTCCTAAAGAATTACCGGCCACAAAAGCCCTTTGGGTTTTAATCGCCCCGCCACTTCCTTGTGCCCACTTGCCGCCATACTCCGTCCTGGCCTTGGCCATACGTGCCATATCATAATCATTGCTATCAAACGGCTCATATTGCGGCTCAAACCAATATCTTTTTGACTTGGTAAAAAGGAACACTGGTTCGTAATCTACCGTGAATCTGTCCCTGACCGATGAAGGCATACAATTCGGTTTCCACCAGATTATAGTATTCCGCCAAGTCCAGTTCTGTTCGTCCACCATTCTTAGAGCTAATCTATAATTCTGCCCCAATAAGCATTTAGCGTATTGTTTCGGCTTTTTATGTTCGGGTATATTCTCTCCGAGTTTTAATTTTTGATCCGGCCAGCGAGCAAACTTTCCTTGGGGTCCTCCATAACCATCCCCGTGATTCCAAAACATTATTCCTGTTGGTTTCAAAATTCTCTTCAATTCAGCAGTAATCTTTAAAAGTTTATTAAGATATTCATCCAAAGTTTTCTCTAAACCGATCTGTCCTTTGACTTGATAATCTCTTAAACCCCAATAAGGCGGGGAAGTTGTAATCATATCCACGCACTCATCAGGCATTTCTTTTAAAACCTTTAAGCACCCGCCGCAGATTATCTTATTAACAAAATCGCTTGGAAATCTTCTCATAAATCCAGGAATTTCTACTGCCTAAATTTAATTTTTAGCCCTCCTCCCACCCGGCCGATTTCTCGGCCATCTTTGACTTTATTCTTCGTCCTCCTCTTCTTCGTCGCTCTCTTCTTCTTCTTTACCCTTTTCCGAGTCCTCTCCGGCTTCCTCCTTGCCGGAGGACCCTTCCTCTGCGCCACTCTCTGTGCTTTCTCCTTCAGGAGTTTTGGGGGTTTCTTCTCCGGCTCCGCTTTCTTCCGGACTCTCTGCCGGAGTTTGTCCTTCTTCAGGAGTATTCTCTTCTTGGTTTTTTAATTCTTCTGAAATCATAATGTTTTAATATTTAATCTTAATTAGTTTTAATCGACCTTTTACCCTTTAATTTTTTGCTTCTTCCTTATAACTCTGTATCTCCGGCGAGCCCTTCGCTTTTCGCCGGCTCTTCAAGTTTAATGTTCACTCTGGCGTGTTTTTTTATTCCCGCAATCTTAACTAAATTTCTAATCCCTGAGATAGTATCTCCCTTTCTACCAATTACTGTCCCCATATCTTTTGGAGAGATTTTCACGCTTAAAAGAACTCCCATTTCATCAACCTCCCGCGTAATTTTTATTTCATCAGGATACTCTGTAATTGCTTTGAGAATATCCTCTAAAAGCTCTTGATACTTTTCCATAGTAAATCAGTTTAATTTTGTTTATCTTTGCTCGACCTTTGTTTGGACCGCAAGGAAGCCCGTTTATCTTACTAATTTAGCCGCCACTTCCTTTAATCCGCCTTCTTTTTTGACCCACTCGCCGATCCAGTAAAGAAAAGGGGCCAGCCAAAGAGGTAATCCCAAATTAGTTACGGCGTCAGCAATGGCAAAAAGACAAACTACTAAAATTTTGAGACCAAGGTTTTTCCAATTCATATCTAATTTTTTTTTACTAATTTTACTTTCCACCATTTCCAGTTGTCGGCCGGAATATATTCTTCGGTTTGGATTTCCAGCTTAACCCCTGAATCTAAGGTGGTTATTACTCGACCTTTTAATGAGGGCAATGTCCTTATGTTCAATCTTGCGGTTGGAGTCACTAACTGGCCCGGGCTGAATTTATAAACAGGTTCAAGGTATTTTTCTGCCACCCAGCCTTCAATGGGCTGAAACGGAGGCTCGAAGTTAAAGCCTAATAATTCCTGAACATTCTGAATTTTATTCAAGATGCTCACCCGGTCGCTACCGGCAAACACCAAACCGACGGGATTGGGCGGATTCTTCATATTAAGGGCTAAACTCGAAGAATCTCCTCCTTCAACAAAGGGCTCGGTAAAAATCTGGTCTTTGAACTTAATTGTCTTTTTGTTTCCATCGGCCATTCCATAATTCACCATTGCGGTTACGTCCACGGCAATAACTTTTGCCTTCGTGTAAAGACTGGTTCTACCCCTCTTCTGAACTGTTTCCCCAGTTTTTATTTCAGTTGATACCGGATTTATTTCTCCAATATCAATAATTCTTTGTTCTGCGTGGTTTGAATTTATTACTTCTGCCAAAGCGGCGTCAATCAAATTGTATCCCCCTAAATCAAATTCAATTGTTTCTGAAGCGGCGGCAATTTGATCCTCAATTTTCCCGCCGTCGTATGGGGAAGGCTGAAGGATCGGCGCTCCTTCTTTAATTCCTTTGTATTTGGGCAGATAGCAGTGTTGGTTTCCCAAAAGATAGGTTTTCCCGTTTTTATAAACGACACAACCTAATGTGCAGGCCGTTCCCTTGGAGTGCATTGCCGAACATCCTCCCGGAGCCGGCCTGTATCTATTCCGGTCCTGCATTTCCCGAAGTTCGCCTGTTTCAATCACATCTGTGCGACACCCCTCAATTTTTTTAGGAATAACATCAGCCGCCATTAACCCCGGTAAATCTTTTTTCTTCTCTACAAACACCAGAATTGCCCTCGTTTTGGTCCATTTCCCTTTAACCTGCTTTAAACCTGTCCCCACGCCCAAAACATTGGCTCTCCCTAAAAGCTCTTCTTCGTGTTTCTCTTTAATTTTTTCGATATTTTTAAACCACCACATAATTAAAGACTTTATTAAGATTTATTCGTAAATACTCCATTTTTAAGTGTTAGACACTTCGATTTTTTACGAATTTTTGGACCTTTGCGTTGAAGATCGCCCCGTATGTTTTTTTCACCTCGCTGGCCGGGGTCTCCAGCGCCTCGGAAGCGAATTTGCGCAGAGTGGTCTCGTCAATTTTTCCGCTCCGGCAAATATCGAGATACCACTTAAAGCTCTTATAATCCCGGAGCTTTAAGCAGATGTCTTTTGCTAATAACTCTTCGCGAGTTTCGGGTTTAAAATTTTCTAATTTTTTAAAATCCGTTTCTCCAACAACGTTAACGGTATCTTTTGTAAAGTATCTTTTACTATCTTTTGTGTTTGCCTGTTCAGGCAACTTTTTGTTGCCTGTTTGGGCAACTTTGTTGCCTAAATGGGGAACTTCCTCGGTTGCCTGATTAGGCAACTCTTTGGGCTTTTCCCCACTTTTTCCAGTTGCCCGATTAGGCAACTCCTTCCATTCTTTGTAGTGCTTATTAAATGCTATTTTCCTGCTGTTTTTAATGATGATATTTCTTTCGATCAGCTTTTTTTCGGTCCGGCAGATATGAGACTTATCAATCCCAGTCATATCCACAAACTGAGAGTTGGTAATAACATCTGCCTTTTTGTGCCAGCCGTAGGTCTTTCTCCATAAAGCCCAGAGATACCGCTGTTCATAAGAACATAAATTGACTCTGGCCAGGGCTTCGGCAAGTTCGGTTGCTATCTGGATAAAACCATTTTCTATTTGGGGGCTTCCTTTTTCTTTTTTTGGTTTTTCTTGATGAGCCATATTAAAGGATTCCTTAAAATTATTCAGCGACTCAGAGGTGAGCGTGGCTCATCGGAAGAATCCCCGCCCACCTCTGAAGCGCCAAATAAAAAAGCAGGCTTAAAACAGCTTAGCCTGCGCTTCTTTTAACCTCTTTTCTTCTAATTTTTTAAGATCAAAAACCGGCGGAAGATTGAACATCCAGCTCGGCTTTTTGGTTGGATTAAGCGTATCTTCTGTTCTTGGGTATCCCATCATCACCCTCCACTCATCTTCTTTTATTCCTCTTCTCTTTGCTATTTCTCTTGAACTCGGGTAAGCCCAGCTTTTCTTTTCTTCGCAGAATTTTGCTCTGATCCGTTTAATATTATCTTCTCTGGGTAAATCATAAAGTTCTGAAAGCTGAATGCTTTCATTAACACCATAAAATCTCTGCCACATTCGAATGGTCAGAGTAATGTCCGAATTCCTAGTATCCGACTCCTCCCTTAAAACCCGTTCTACCTGTTTTTTAAGGGTAGAAACAGGATAAATGAAATTTTTGTCCTGATACACTTATCCATATGTAACGCCCTTAAAATTATTTTATTGAAGCCAATAGTCAGCTACGCACCGCTGAAAGTGTTTATCGACTTTATTTTTTGTGTTTAGCCTGACATCCTCTACAAAGCTCAAATCCATAGTTTTGGAGAGAATAGTCGGCTTCTGCTTTTGTGATTCCCTGCCCGCAGTCAGAACAGACTAAATTCTGGGCTTGGGATACTTCGGCTTTCGGCTGCTGATTTTGATTTACCTGAACTGCTTTCCTGTTCTGAACCAGCTTGGCCTTTATAAACTCCTTCAGCCAAGTTTGGGGAAGCAGAGATCTAATTGCATTTCTTTGAGCCTTTGACAGGGCTTTAACATCGGCAAACTCATCTTCAACCAAAGCCCCAGTCTTTAGCTTCATCATTTTAGGCTGTTTTGACCTTCCTAATCTTGAACTGCCGGTCCGGGTATCAACTGCCTCGACCGTAACAACAAAGTGGGTTTTAGTTTCTACTTCCTTCGTTTTATCTATTGAAACCTGAATGCCGCCGTACTCTCTGGCCGCTTCCTGGGTTCCAACCCAAGAAAGCCCGGTTACCTGCCTTCCCCCGGCTTCAAACTGATAAACGTATTCTTCTAGAAAGTTCCCCCTGATGGACTCCATAATTTGATGCTCATCTCTTCTTTCCATCAAGGCGTAAACCTCTTGGTCCTCGCTGTTATTATTGTTGTTTGGTTTGTTATTTTGATGGTTGTTCTCTTTTGGCAAAGCCACTTTTGGAACAACCACTTTTTGAGTTTTAGTTGCCATACTACTTTAAGTGCCATTTTTTGTGGCAGATGTCGTAATATCCACACCATTCGGGAGAACATTGCCAGTTCCCCGGGTGGCAGGGATAAAACATTTCGTTTTTAATGGCATTTGCCACATAGGCCATTGTTTTTAAGAACCTTTGAATATCTTCTTCGGTTCTTTGGGTAGCCAGAGAAACGACCTTTGGCTGCTGAGTTTTGACCATAAAGTCCATTCTCAGCTCTTTCTCCGGTATCCCGAATTTAACTCTGTGCCCCAATGCGTAGGCGCTTAACTGCAGATCCTTATTGATGTCTTTCTGGTTTGGGGTTCGGGAGCTGGTCTTGTGGTCTATTATCCTGTGCTTATCGTCAACCAGGTCCATAATTCCCTTAAAAAGGTAATCTACGTTCTCAAATTGAACCTCAAACCATTCTTCGACTTCCAGGGGCTGAACCGCCGGGCTGATTTCTTTGTGATAAACCTTTATAAGCCCGGCCCCCTCGTCTTTTACTTTCCCCGGCTTTTTTCCTTTTTCCCAAAGAGTCTCGGCTTTTAAGGTTTCGAAAACATTATCGTAATAGTTCAAAATCTCTTTTGTTTTCAGGTCTTTGCGGGTTTCTTTTTTCTGCCGGTAGTTATGGGCTATTCCCTGATGAACAGAGCTTCCAAGGGTCATTGCTGAATTTGGCGGAATTCTCAATCCTTCAACATAGCGGTAGTAATACTGCAAAGGGCACCTAAGATACATCTTTATCTGTGAAACCGATAAATATGGTTTCCCTTCTTTATCTGTTTGCATAACTTTTCGTTCTCTCTGGCGGCGAGCTTATAAGCGATCCGAATATCTAGCCTAAGGCAAGATATTGGGAGGGCGCCCGCCGCCACCAGAAAGAGCGATTTTTAATTTTTTGCTGACCTTTAATTTCAGTTTTTAATGTGCTATGTAACGCAAACCCCGAGACGTTCTCTTTCTTCTCTTCCCAAGCACTCCTGCCTGTATTCTTCTCCCGATCTTTCCTCTGCCTCTAATTTCCCTAAATCTCTTTTTCGGATAAAAGCGGGGATGTCGCCTTCTTCGTAATTTTCCCCGCACACCCGAATAACCCCCTTTTCTTCTTCTTCTTTGGTCATAATTGTATGGCTCTTACGAAAACCTCTTTGATTTTCTTCCTGCCATTCAGCTCCTTCCTGAACCTCCTAACCGCCCGGCCGATCGCTGTCCCCAGACTGCTTGCCTCTTGCCTGAATTCAAAGTCTTTCGGGTAAGGAATATGAACCGTAATCTTCACAAGATAGTTTTTCATAGGCCTCTTAATACCTTATTTTCTGGCGAGTCCGACCTTTAATGCCGGCTTAAAACAAAAGCCGACTGAGAAAGTTCTCAATCGGCTTTTTGCAATAATTTGTCAACTATTGCCTACTTTTTAGTCTCTTTGTGCATCGTGTGTCGTCTGCAGTACTTACAGAATTTCTTCAATTCTAACTTCTTCTCAGCTGTTGTTTTTGATTTGTGAGCATAGTAATTGATCCTTTTACAGATCTGGCACTGAATTTTAACAAATGGTTTTCTTGCCATATGAGCCAATGGTCGGATTTGAACCGACGACCTACTCCTTACCATGGAGTTGCTCTGCCGCTGAGCTACATTGGCACTTGTGGGCAGGGAGGGATTCGAACCCCCGAAGTCCAGAGGACGCTTGGTTTACAGCCAAGTGCATTTGACCACTCTGCCACCTACCCTTTTCACCAATTACTCTATCATGAATTAAGCTATTTTTCAATGACTTTGCCGTGTTTCTTGCGCCACTCCCCTATCTTTTTATGATTACCAGACATAAGCACCTTTGGTACTTGCCATTTTCTAAATACTTCGGGCCTGGTATATTGTGGATACTCTATAAAACCCTTTCTCTTGGTAATTCTTTCTTTTAACAACTGAGGTTTACCGAGTACTCCAGAAATAAGCCTTGATATTGTTTCAATAACAACCATAGCTGGCAACTCACCTCCCATTAAATCATAATCACCAATTGATATTTCTTCATCAGCAATGTATTTGGCCACTCTTTCATCAACTCCTTCATAGCGTCCGCAAATGAAAATCAATTGGTTTAATTTGCTCAAGCGAAAAGCCATCTTTTGATTGAATTTCTTGCCCCGAGGCGTAAATAAAACAACCTTGCTTTTGCCTTTTTTCAAAGAAGAAACTGCTTTAAAAATTGGCTCAACTTTCATGACCATGCCAAGCCCACCGCCAAAAGGCCTATCGTCAACTGTTTTGTGACGGTCTCGGGTCCACTTTCTTAAATTATGAACCTTAACTTTAATCAGGCGCTTTCTTTGAGCGCGTTGTATAAGCGATTCTTTAAAGTAAGAATCAAATATCTTGGGAAAAATAGTAATAATATCAAATTTAATCATTATAGTATATTAACGCAAAGCTGCGCTGAAAACCAGCGCAGCCTTGCTAAATATCAAGGATAGTTCTTTAGAGTTTCAACTCTTCAAGTCCTGATCCTGATTCTTCAGGTTTTCTGACTCGAGGACCTCTACCACCCTCTGGCTCTTCGATCTTTAAGTTAACCCTTGCGTGGTTCTTAATACCGATAATGCGAACCAGAGCTCTGATGGCTCGAGCAGTTGAACCTTGGCGACCAACAATCTGACCCATGTCTTCGGAGTGTACTTTCAAAGAAAGTAAAACTCCCATTTCGTCGACTTTTCTATCGACTTTGACATCTGTCGGATGGTCAACCAGAGCTTTAACAACATACTCAAGAAACTGCTCGTCAGTAGGTTTCTTTTCTGCCATAATCTTGCATCTAATTAATTCTTTGATAAACCGACCTTTATTATCTTGTATGTCAATTTTACTCTTACTTCAAAAAAATGTCAACATAGGGTGCGCGTGGTAGGAATCGAACCTACGACCTCTGTCTTATCAGGACAGCGTTCTAACCACTGAACTACACGCGCGTAACAATTCCTATTTTAGCTAAAAACAAAAAGCCTGTCAAAGGCTTCCTGTTTTAGTTTTTTAGAGTTACTCCGAAGATCGATCTATAAAGGTGTTCGATCAGTACCTCAGAATTAGTTTAAGAATTCTCGCAAACCAATTCAGGTCAACACTATTTCTTTTCTCAAATGAGAAAAAAAATTTAAATGTAGTGATCCATGCACAGCTTCCGCTACGCATGCCTTGTTACGACTTCATTCTTGTCACCGACTTTAGCTTAGGTCCATTTAAATGGAGCTTCGGCTACTGCCGGCTTCCCTAATGTGACGGGCGAATGTTCTCTGGAAACTCAGAGTTAACGTTCCCACCGTACATGCGGATTTCCCGCATACGGCGAGCTCTAATTAAATTAGAGAAATCCCTTCGTTCAAAAATGAACTACTATGGATTAGCTGACTTCTGATAAAGCAATGATTTCTTGTTCTTTATCAGATATCCCCGGGTCAACAAATAAACTATTCCTGACATCCTGAATCGAGCTATAAAATATAATCTTCTTCATGCTCACCACCCTGTCATGAATCGATTAGCTCTTTATGATTCGGGCTATCATTTGTCTTTGGATCCTTCACCATTTGCCTCGCGGTAAATGATTATCCTTTGACTACGCTCTGTTAGACCAACAGAGGAAGAGATTTTAACTCTTTGGTTTATTTATCTGCCGGGCGCATTTATTTGTGAGTACAAGATCTAGGAACGTATTCATCGCACCGTGGCTGATATGCGATTACTAGCGATTCCAGCTTCATGAGGTCGGGTTTCAGACCTCAATCCGAACTGGGAGACCGTTTGTTGCGATTAGCTCCGCCTTGCGGCTTCGCGACGCATTGTCGGCCCCATTGTATCATGTGTGCAGCCCAGGGCATCAAAGGGCCACGCTGATCTGGCGTCATCCCCACCTTCCTCCTGGTTGTCCCAGGCAGTTCTCTGTGACATATAAAACACAGAGTAAGGGTTGCGCATGTTACCCCATTTAAGGGTGCGTCTCAAGATACATGCTGACGACGACCGTGCAGCACCTGGGCTAATGTCCTTGTGGGTAGTCCCAACTTTCATTGGGGTTTCATTAGCCTGTCAAGCCCTGGTAAGGTTCCTCGTTTGTTGTCGAATTGAGCCACATGATCCACCGCTTGTGTAGATCCCCGTCTATTCCTTTGAGTTTTAGCGTTGCCGCCGTACTTCCCAGGCGGGACACTTAACGCGTTAGCTTCGCCACTTGAAGGGTCGACACTTCAAATAGCTAGTGTCCATCGTTTACAGTGTGGACTACAAGGGTATCTAATCCTTTTTGATCCCCACACTTTCGTCCCTCAGCGTCAGGGTCGTCCCAGCTGAATGCCTTCGCTTTTGGTGTTCCGGTCGATATCAACGGATATCACCCCTACACCGACCGTTCCATCAGCCTCTAACGCCCTCTAGCTAAGTAGTATCTCTAGCATCCCCAAAGTTAAGCTCTGGGTATTTAACCAAAGACTTTCATAGCCGCCTACGGACCCTTTACGCCCAATAAATCCGGATAACGCTTGAGGTCTCTGTATTACCGCTGCTGCTGGCACAGATGTTAGCAACCTCTTATTCCTGGAGTACTGTCACCCGAAGGTTCATCCTCCAGAAAAGCTCTTTACACCCCGAAGGGCTTCTTCAAGCACGCGACGTCGCTGGTTCAGGGTTTCCCCCATTGACCAATATTCTCGACTGCAGCCACCCGTAGGTGTTTGGGCAGTGTCTCAGTCCCAATGTTGGGGATCGCGCTCTCACGCCCCCTACCCGTCATTGCCTTGGTAGGCCATTACCCCACCAACAAGCTGATAGGCCGCAGACCCATCACTAACCGGTATCCTAAAAGGATACCCTTTACCCGTAAGGGACTATCAGGAATTAGCCCATCTTTCAATGGGTTATACCTGTGTTAGCGGTTGGTATCTACGTGTTACTAACCCGTTTGCCACTGCCATCCGAAGATGGCCGTATGACTTGCATGCCTTATCCACGTCGCCAGCGTTCATCCTGAGCTAGGATCAAACTCTCAAAAAATTTAAACTCGGAGCAACTCTAAAAAACTAAATTATTCGATTATTCAATTTTAAATGTTCTTCCTTCTTTCAAAACAAACCCCGAAGACATCCTTCGGGTAATCATGGGATTGTCTTCATTTATTCAGTTTGGTTATAATTATCCTGCCATATTTTTATCCTACGTCTTGATTATATCTCTTCCAGCGTCTATGTCAAGTACTGAGCCAGGAGAAAAATTTAGATTCATAAAATTTTCATTCGCTTAAAAATGGGCTATTTTTATATTCCCAATTTTTAATAAGATGTGAATATTTCTTTTCAAGTTCTAAATAATCTTTCTTTAAAAATAAAATTAAATTTAGGCTTGGATAAAGTTTCCTAAATTTCTTATCTCTTATTTTTGAGTATTTCCAAAGGAAATTTTTAACTTCAATGTAGATATCATCGTCTAATAGGTAAAAATCTGGAGTATAATTTTGTGAACCTAAATTAAATATCTTTGGTTGATGTATCCATTTTATGCCTAAGTAATTAAATAAACGTGCAAGATTTGCTTCCCAACGACTATAAAAATAAATTGTTTTACTAATATCTTTTCTGATACCCGCTTTTCCCCTAGCCGCCCTTGGTGAAGTAGGTCTTCCTCCTACGACTTCCATCGTACACTTATTACTACAAAATTTTCTTTTCGTCCAACGTTCACTTAAAAACACTTTTCCGCAATGAGGATTTGCGCATATGGTCTTTACTCTAGGTACTTTTATAACTCCCTTAAATGGGCTTTTTATTCCTTTTCTCTTTCTTTCTTTTAATGATTCCACTATCTTTAATTTGGTTTCTATAGATGGAGGTTCTCTCTTTGTATTATTAACTAGGGCCGCACAACTTTCACTACAATAGATTTTTGGATTGCTTGGAATAACCTCAAAAGTTTTTC
>Ga0268279_1000212_pt1 | contig 43325 bp, 37 predicted proteins | sample saktaG_6_FD_190142 | JGI IMG/M metagenome (GOLD analysis project Ga0268279, IMG submission 190142) | Saline water microbial communities from Sakinaw Lake, British Columbia, Canada - sak_2010_1_5_80m | ecosystem: Environmental > Aquatic > Non-marine Saline and Alkaline > Saline ...
AAAGAAATTAAGAAGGTTCAAAACATGTTGAATGAAAGACCAAGAAAAACCTTGAATTGGCTAACTCCTAAAGAGGTATTTAATAATTTAATTGTTGCAATAAAAACTTGAACCTACCATATATAAACTTGAATTAGGTAGAAATTCTTTATTTAAGCTAAATCGTATTATATGTTTTGGAGTGGGAGAAACATAATTCTGAATGAGTAAATCTCTGCATTCTCTGTGGTGAATAATATATTATATGTTCTTTCTTATCGGGTTGGTATATCGTTGCAAAATAATACCTGCGATGATAAAGACAAGTCCAATAATTGTTGAAAAAAGGATTTTTTCTCCAACAACAATGCTTACCAAAAATAGGGAAAGGAATGGTGTTATATATATAAAATTACTAACTTGAGCAGTTGTTTTTGCATATTTGAGTGCGCTAAGCCACACAATAAAGGGTAAGCCCATTTCAAAAAATCCCACATACGCAGAACCAAGAACACCTTTGATATTTGGTAGAGAAAAGCCCACGAAAGTCGAACGGACAATGATAAGTCCGATGCTGAAAAACAATCCGAAACAGAAACTCACAAACAGTTTCACGACAACATCATGCTTGTCCTTGAGACTGAATATCCAGAATAATGCCCATATCACAGCGCTACTCAGTGGAAGCAGGTCACCTTTTAAGTCCGAAAAGCTTAATCCAGCGATATTACCGCGAGTAGCAATTATGATCACACCAAAAAAGCTTATAATAATTGCTACAATGCTCAGAAGCTTTATTTTTTGTTTGAGTAAGGGAATGGAAAGAAGCACGAGCATCAGTGGCCACGTGTAATTGAGCGTGATCGCTTCCTGTGCAGGCAAGATCGAATATGCCTTGAAAAGCACGATATAATACAGAAATGGATTGAGAAAACCAAGAAATGCCGCAAAGAGTAAATCCTTTGTCGAATACGTTCTCAGCAGATACAGTTTTCTTTGGATAAGGAGAACAGCAAAAATAATGAATGTCGAAAAAAAAGAGGAATACAGCAGTAACTCGAGATAATCAACATAACGAAGACTTATCTTGAAAGCAGAAGCAACTGTTGACCAGAGTATTACTGCAAGGATCACAAAAGAATATGCTTTTTTTTGAGTATCCATTCCTGCTAACTGCGCTCTTTTGTGATACCCCTGACCTCTTTTTCTTTGAGATAGCGCCATTCGCCTTTTGGCATCTTCCCAATATTGATATCACCGATCTGCACGCGTTTGAGTTCGATCACAGAACTTCCAACAGTTTTGAGCATTCGCCGTATTTGCTGATTTCTCCCTTCATAGATCACCATGCGGAGTTTTGTAAGATTTTGAGCTTTGTTAAAACTTTTTATGAAGACTTTTGCAGGAAGTGTTTTCCCGTCTTCAAGCTGGACACCTTCGCGTAGTTCTCTTAGTTGGCGGAAGTAAATTCGTCCCTTTGCTTTCACAAGATATGTTTTGGGAAGTTTCTTACCTGGATGTGTGATCTTTTGAGCAAAATCTCCATCGTTCGAGAGAAGTAATAATCCCTCAGAATTCTTATCAAGGCGACCAATCGGGAAGACATGCTCTTTAAACTCAGGGAGCAGATCAAACACAGTTTTGCGCTTAAACGGATCCTCAGCCGTGACGAGATATCCAATGGGCTTATTCAGCATCAAATATATCTTGTTTGATGAAAACCGGAGCTTTTTATTTTTGTATTCCACAATATCATTCTGCGGGTCGATGTCAGTTGCGAGGTCTTTAATTATCTTTCCATTAACACGTATTTTACTGTCCAGCACAAGCTGTTCGCAGGAGCGCCGCGAGCCGAGTCCTGCCTGTGCAAGAAATTTATTGATCCTCATTTTCTACCATTGCTCGATCGTATTTGAAAGGATCACATTACAAAGCTCATATATGATGGATTTCTGAGCATCTTCTTCGGAGAAAAGCTCGATTCCCTGTCCGTCTTCCTCTTCTGCTGCCGTGCCTGTACCATAAAGTGCGGAGTGACTCAAATTATTATTCTGCCAGATCACCTCATCACGCACCATATCCTTTGCCTCGACCTGAAAGACGATCGTAACCTTCCATTCAAGTGGATTTTCCTGCATATCATAAGCATTGACTATCCTTTTATAGGAGCGGACAGTTCCCCGAATATCCATGTCGGCATCATCACCCTGCACGTCAAGGCGGTTATCTTCGATGAATGCATCAGTCAGATATTCTGAGACAAGTCCGGGTAGCTCGTATTGCTCGGTATCATTATCAAATTCTGCTATCATGACCGTCTTAAGATGCGGATTTGAGCGCGTGTAAAAAGAATAATGCCCGCATCCAAGAACGCAGAGAAAAATTATTGAGATCAAGAAATATTTTTTTATCATATGAACCTTCTTGAATAAGAAAATGCTGCCGGCATTTTCTGTGTCAAATAAAAAGAAATTTAACCACTAATTAACACTAATTAACACGAAAAGAAATTAAGAAAATGAAAAATTAATTTTGACTATTGATCTGCTCAATCTTCGTGTATCTGCGTGCTATTAATTTGAAATTTGAAAATTTATAATAAAAAGTTTGACTACAATTTCGTCATTTGTACTTTATTTATTGGAGGATAATCAAATGGCAAAAGATGAAATTTTAACTCTGGGTGAAGCTGCAAAATATTTAAACATGTCACCGGAAACAATAGTGAACTTAGTTTCTTTGAAAAAACTCAAAGGGATCAAAGTCGGGAATCAGTGGCGCTTTATCAAAGAGGATATTGAATCGTGGAAAGGTACGCAGGATAAACCAAATGTGGAGAAAATCGCGTTGGAAAATGTAGTCAGCCGATTTTTCTCGTTCATAAATTCGGATTTTATTCTCGGAGACCTGAATGCAAAACACCGCTTTGAAGTGCTCGCAACAATGTCACAATTTGCTAAGGAAAACAGTGTTTGCACCAATCAGAGCTGGCTCTTTGATATGCTCAGCAAACGGGAGCGTCTTATATCTACTGGTATAGGAAACGGCGTTGCATTTCTGCATCCACGAAGCGTTCACACTGATAAGATCAATTTTTCAGCAGTTCTGCTTGGCATTTCAAGAGAGGGTCTTGATTTCCGCTCTATGGACAGGGCGCAGGTAAATCTGTTCTTCCTATTACTATTGAAGACCGAGCAACAGCATCTTTTCGCACTTTCCTATTTAAGCCAGCTTTTCAGAGAAGACCATATTAAAGAAAAAATTGTACAAGCTCCTGACAATAAAACGATTCTCGATCTTCTCAAATTACAGGTTGGTTAAATTATAAAATTGTGCTATCTCAGTTCGAGAAAACCGAAACAAAATTTATATATAACCACAGAGAGCACAGAGGACATTGAGTAAAAATAAAAATAGCTATATAAAACATTATTTAGGAAGTTATAAAAAATATTATTTGCGATATCCCTCCAGTTAAGAAATTAAAATGGAATGATAGAAATAAATAAAAACCTATTTCTTAAATCGATCGTTAAATAGATGAGTGAATTTATATTTTCTGTTTGCTCTGTGTCCTCTGTGGTAAGTTATTTATGAATAAGTGTGAGATTCCACAAGACTATGTTGATAAAAAATGGTGGGCCCAAGAGGGATCGAACCTCTTACCGCCCGGTTATGAGCCGGGAGCTCTACCAACTGAGCTATGGGCCCTGATAAAATGGTAAGGTATTTGTCTTTCATGTAAAGGATAACCTGTCAAGTTTTACACAAAATCATGAAACACTTTGAATTAGTATCCGATTATGCTCCCCGAGGCGACCAACCTCAGGCAATTGAGGAAATTACAAAAAACATCAAAAAGAACGTTCCTTTCCAAACTCTTCTCGGTGTAACCGGTTCAGGAAAGACATTTACGATCGCAAATGTTATCAAAAATGTAGAAAAACCAGTGCTCATTATTTCTCATAATAAAACACTTGCAGCTCAGCTATTTGGTGAGATGAAGCAGCTTTTCCCAAAGAATGCTGTTGAATATTTTGTTAGTTATTATGATTACTATCAGCCGGAAGCTTACCTGCCTGTGAGCGATACATATATTGAAAAAGATGCGGATATCAACGAGCAGATAGATAAACTTCGGTTGCGTGCCACAATGTCTTTGATGGAGCGCAGAGATGTCATTATTGTTGCAAGCGTATCGTGTATTTACGGGTTGGGTGTGCCCGAGCAATACAGGGAATCGCTTATCGACCTGAAAGTTGGACAGGAACTGGAAAGGGATGAGCTTCTTCGCAAATTGGTGAATATTTATTATGCGCGAAATGATTTTGAATTTCAACGGGGAACCTTTCGTGTGCGTGGTGATGTAGTTGAGATATATCCTGCATATTTGGAGAATTCTATCAGAGTTGAGTTTGATATCAATGAGATCACAAAATTATATCGCATCAACCCTCTAACCGGTGAAATTCTGGAAGAGCTTGACGAGTATGCAGTCTATCCTGCGCGGCATTTCATTACCTCACCAGAAAATCTTGAAAACGCACTTAGAAAAATCAAAAAAGAGGTGGACGATCGTGTGAAGTATTTCAAATATAAAAAAATGTGGATCGAGGCACAGCGAATCCAGCAGAGAACAAGTTTTGACCTCGAGATGATGCGTGAAGTTGGATATGTATCCGGCATTGAGAATTATTCGCGCCATCTTTCAGGAAGAAAACAAGGGGAACGTCCCGCCTGCCTGCTGGATTATTTTCCCGATGATTATCTCATGATCATCGATGAATCTCATGCTTCGATCCCGCAAGTTCATGCCATGTTTGGAGGAGACTTCTCAAGAAAGAAATCGCTGGTTGATAATGGATTCCGCCTGCCTTCTGCTTATGATAATCGTCCTTTGAGATTTTATGAATTCGAGAATATGATGAACCAGGTCGTGTTCATGTCTGCCACGCCTGCTGCCTATGAGCTTGATAAATCACAAGGAGTGATCGTTGAACAGATTGTCCGACCAACAGGACTTATTGATCCGGAGATCGAACTGAAGAAAGCTAAATTTCAGGTCGATGACCTGCTCGAGGAAATACAAAAACATGCGGCAAAAGGACAGCGCGTGCTTGTGACAACACTGACTAAAAAAATGGCAGAAGATCTTACGAATTATGTATCACAAATTGGGGTGAGAGCAAAGTATCTGCATAGCGAAGTGCATACGCTGGACAGAATTGAGATCATCAGGGATTTGCGGTTAGGTGAGTTCGATGTGCTTATTGGTGTGAACCTGCTGCGGGAAGGACTCGATCTGCCCGAAGTGGCGCTTGTTGCGATTCTCGATGCTGATAAAGCTGGCTTTCTCCGTTCAACTCGCTCGCTTATTCAAACTGCGGGACGTGCAGCACGGCATATTGACGGTAAAGTGATTTTCTATGCTGATAAAGTATCCGAAGCAATGAAGTATGCGATCAGTGAAACGAACCGCCGCAGAAAAATCCAGAAAGAATACAATAAAAAGCACAATATTACACCCGAATCAATAAGTAAAACAATTGAAAGCATCATGAAGTCCACCTCTGTTGCCGAGTTCAAGAAGGAGCAGAAAAAGGGTTTCGGAGCTGCAGAACAGAAAAAACTTGATTTCAAAAAGTATCTCACAATAAATAGCAAAGAAGACGCAATCGAACTGCTGACAAAAGAGATGAACCGCCTGGCAAGGGATTTGCGCTTCGAAGAAGCTGCCGAGATCCGCGACAGGATACTCGAGCTCAAAGAAATGTAATGAGGTTTGTATGGAAGAACGAATAAACGATCCCGAAATAGTGGACGACGATGTTACTTATGACACAACACTGCGTCCGAAAACGCTGAAGGATTTTGTCGGACAGGAAAAAATAAAGGAAATCCTTTCAATCACAATTGAAGCGTGCAAACAGCGCAATGAGCCCATTGACCACATACTTTTTTACGGTCCTCCTGGGCTGGGAAAAACTACCCTTTCCATTATTATTGCAAATGAGCTGAAGACAGAACTCAAAACCACATCCGGACCTGCGATAGAGAAACCGTCCGATCTAGCGGGGATTCTGACAAATCTCAGCGCAAAGGATGTCTTTTTTATTGATGAGATACATCGCTTGAATCATGTGATTGAGGAATATCTATATCCTGCGATCGAGGATTTCAATCTTGAGATCATCATTGACCAGGGACCGAGCGCGAGAACTCTGCGACTTAACCTAGAACCATTTACACTTGTGGGTTCGACCACGCGTGCCGGTTTGATAAGCTCTCCGCTTCGCAGCAGGTTCGGACTTGTGCTTCGGCTTGATTATTATGACACAAAAGAGATTTTTAAGATAGTGCTGCGTTCTGCAAAATTGTTGAATGTAGAAATAACAAAAGATGGAGCGCAGGAAATTGCATGTCGTTCCCGCGGGACCCCGAGAATTGCAAACCGCCTTCTTCGACGTGTCCGTGATTACGCTCAGATTAAGGGCGATGGTGTGATTACAAAAGAGATCGCTGATGCTGCCCTCAAAATGCTGGAAGTTGACGAACTTGGTTTGGATGAAATGGATAAGAAACTTATCCAGACGATCATCGAGTTTTATCAGGGTGGTCCGGTCGGATTGAAAACCCTTTCAATGGCTATTGGTGAAGATGCGGGAACAATCGAAGAAATTTACGAGCCCTATCTTCTGCAAAAAGGATTTCTAAAAAGAACTCTTCGCGGAAGAGAAGCCACAGAAAAAGCATACAAGCATTTTGGCATAGAACAGACAGGAGAAAACTCAAAAAAACAAAGCGAACTATTTGAGAAGAGTTAAATTAGGAGTTTAGATGTTGAAAGAAGTGAAATGCCGAATTTGTTTGGTAAGATGATTTCGAATTTATATGGAAATTTATTTTATTTATCATTTGACATTACCTGAGTTTATTTATTTTTCTGGTTATAGATTTTTTGTCAAATTTAGGAGTAAATATGATTAAATCAATAAGGTTTAAAAACTTTTTTTGTTTTAAAGATGCAAAGGTTGAATTAGAAAAAGATACTAATGTTCTGATTGGTATAAATGGTTCGGGAAAGACTAATTTTTTAAAGGCGATAAAATTACTTTATGAAGGAGTCACTGGAATAGGACTGAAGAATCTCATTATCGATAATTGGGGAGGCTTTGATAATATATATTTTAGCGATTTAGAAAATGAGAAAAAGGATAGGAAGTACTTTATAATTGAATATGAGTTAAATAAAGACGTATTTTCCAAATTCGGTTACAATTTCAGAGAAGATTTTTATTATAAAATCATTGTCCATAAAAATCCCGGATTTAGTAATTATTATGTTACAGAGAAAATTTACGTTAAGAAGGAAAAAGAAGATGATTTTATCTATCTTGAATTTAATAATGGAAAGGGGTGCGTATGGGGAAAACCTGACGAAGAAGAACCAGATTCATCTTATGCAAGAAATCTTGGATTAATTAAATATAAAGATTTTGATCCCCAAGAATTAGCATTAAACAATATTAGTGATCCTGAAAGATTTTGGGTTCAGGATACAATAAAAAAAACTATTAGGGAATCGATAGTCTACTTTTATATTGATACTACTCCATACAGTAAGATTAGAAATGCAGTATTACCAACTTCCGAAAGAAGACTTGCTGCAGACGGAAGAAATCTAGCTCAAATATTGAATACTTTAAGAATGAATTTTATGACAAATCACAGAAAAATGTTGAAAAAATTAAACGATGTAAATCCTAATTATTTGGATGTTGCTTTTAATCAGGTTGGTTCAAATATCGAGCTTGTTTTAGAAGAAAAGGGACTTGATAAGGTAATCCATGTCAGTAATATTTCAGATGGAACATTACATTTCCTTTGTTTACTATCAATTTTTTATAATCCAAATAGAGGACAGCTTGTTTGTATCGATGAACCCGAAACTGGTCTTCATCCTGATATGATGTCACAAATTACAAGCGCGATTAAGGAATTTTCAACAGAAACTCAATTTATTATTGCTACTCACTCAGAAAATATTCTAAACGCATTTAATTTAGAAAATATTAGAGTTTTTGAAAAAAATGATAAAAATGAAACTGTTATAAATCAATTTTCAGATAAAGATTTTAAAGGATGGTATGATAAATTCAGCATTGGACAAATGTGGAGACAAGGTGATCTGGGAGGAAATCGTTGGTAAGAAAGATTTTGTTTATCGAAGGAACCAAAGATGACACGAATGGAAATTTAAGAGAAGGATTTCATAAGCTACTAGTACAGAAGTTAAAAGGAAATATGCCAAGAATTAAAATGGGGAACGGTGTAACAGAAGCAAAAAAAACCTTCATAAATAATTCTACAAATAAAAACTTATCTGAATACAGTTTTTTATTAATAGATTTAGATGATTGTGAATCTAATAAAAACAAAAAAATAGATGAATATCAACTAAATGATTTTTCAAATTTCGTTTTTTTTATGATTCAGGAAATGGAAGCCTGGTTTTTATCTCAACCAAAAATTCTTGATGATTTTTATAATGACGATATCTCTCAGAGAATAACCAAAAAAAATTATAAAGAGTTTGAGCATCCTGCTGAATATTTACAACAAATTACAAAAAACTCTAACGGGAAAAAATATCATAAAATAAAGCATGGGGTTGAATTATTAAAAAGACTTAATGCTCATGTTTTGGAGAAAGATTCAACTGAATTCAAAGAATTAATAAAACAACTTCAATCTGTTTAGTTGTTTTTGATTGTTAGTCGAGTATGCTATTAGATAAGTCATGCTCTCTAGTTTCAACAGACCCTGAGATAAATCCCGATATGTTTAATCTCTCTCATTTCCCCAATCCCATTAACACAAATGCAATTATACATTATTCTCTTAAACAAGAAGAACCAGTTAGTTTAGAAGTTTATAATATCAAAGGGCAGTTAGTGGAGACATTATTCGAAGGGAGCAAACAAGCGGGAGATCATACGCTTGAATGGGATTGCCATAATGTACCATCCGGGGTATATTTCCTGAAAATGAAAGCAGGTAGCGAAGAGAGCATTAGGAAACTGATCTTGCTGAGATAAGGTTTTTTAATATTTTAAACCTTGCGAATTACTTGTCACAAGCTCTTCTCCCAGTTTTCTCCAGATAAATAATGATACACCAAAGCAGACTTATGACAAGATAATTCGTGTTTCCATACCGACAGGATAAACCCGTCTCTACACCTTTTCCTCTAGCTACTAAGCCCCAGTTTACCAAGGCGTAATGCAATGAAGACTGGCTTGGTAGACCATAAATATAAGACAAAAAACCATGTCATTCCTGACCTGATCAGGAATCCTCGTTCCTTACTCACTTAATTCTATAATTCTGCTATATTTTGGCAAAATAATTTCATCTAATTCTGTGAAGCCTTTATTGATAAGTGTTTATACCATTTAAATTTTATCCCAACTTTTTATATATTATTTTTTATCTTTCTCTGTGCTCTCTGTGTTCTCTGTGGCGAATTCTTTTTGGTTTCGGTTTATCCGAGTTAGGATTCCTTAATTACATTAATATTTAAAATTGTAGGCAAACTTCTTGACAGGATAATAATCGATTACTCAAAAAGAAATGCAAATAAAATTATTATGAAAACAGAAGAAATAAGGCAACTATTCACACATTACGTCATAGTTCTACCACTCATTTGCTAGAACATGGAACTGATCTTAGATATGTCCAACACCTTCTGGGATATAAGAATTCAAAAATCCCGATACATTTTTTCAAAACTGCGGGGCAGGCAATCGAAATTATAACAACATAATATAGAATGCAAAAAAAAATTGTGAGTCCGTTAGATAATTTGGAATTAAGTAATACATTTATAGGAAATAAAATAATTTGATAAATCTAAAACTAAAATTCACGCAATATTTTGCAGATATAAACAAAATAAGCAGTATTAACGTAATAGGTATTCGTGGATACAAATGTTAGTGGAAATTGCCTTAAAACAGAGAGGAGATAAAAATGGATTATGATGGAGAAAAGAAACGGTTTATGTCGTTCTGTGGTTCGTATTGTCATACTTGTGATTGGTTCACAGGAAAGATAAGAAAAACATTTCAATCAGCGTTGGATATGATAGAAGGATATGGATTTAGGCGGCTTCTTGAGAAAAAAATCGACATAGAAAATTTGAAAAAAGGTTTGAAAATTCTATCGAACTCAGGAATATGTTCAGGTTGCAAAACAGAGATAGCCAAAAATCCTAAAGAAGATAGATGTAAAATTCGACAATGTTGTTCGCAAAAGGGTTACAACTTATGCATTGAATGTGCTGATTTTCCATGCGGTTTGTTAAAAAGTAATCCTGGAGTTATAAAATTTCATTGCATTGAAAACTTAATGGAAATTAAAGAAAAAGGTATTGAAAACTGGATTAATAAGCAATGGAAAGATTTTGTGAAGGAGGCGAAAGAATGATGTTGAAGGCAAATTCCGCTAAAAGCGTGTTTGCGCTTCGCTCACACGAATGCCTTTGGCACTTTGCAAACACACAGGATGTTACACGAAAGCAAATGAATTTCAAAGCAAGATAGGAGGGTGTAAATATGAAAATCGAAGATATATTTAGCAATATTCCAATATTATATACCAAGTCTTTGATTTTAAAAAAGATGACCTTAAAAGATGCAGAGGATTTGTTTGAATATGCCTCAGATCCTGAAGTAACAAAATATGTTACTTGGGCGCCTCATAAATCTATAGATGATTCAATAGACTTTCTTAAATCTGTGCTTCGTAGATATGAGAATAACGAGGTGAGCGAATGGGGAATAGTTTATAAAGAAAATAATAAATTTATTGGCACCTGTGGTTATGTTTTATGGGTGCCAGTACATTCTCTTGCAGAAATTGCTTTTGCTTTGTCTAGGGAGTATTGGGGAAAAGGGCTCATGACAGAGGCGGTAAAGGAAGTAATTAAGTATGGGTTTGAAAAGATGAATTTGAATAGGATTTATGCGAAATGTTTTGTGGAGAATATAGGTTCTCAAAAGGTTTTAGAAAAAGTAGGAATGAAATTTGAAGGTATTCTAAGGGAACAGATGTTCATTAAGAGTAAATTCAGTGATATGAAGATATATTCCATATTGAGCAAAGAATATCATGAACAAAGTTTTGAGAGTAAGGAATAAATCCCTATTGTTGCCTTCGCCTAACTTCGGGTTTGCGACGCTTCGCTAAATCCTTCAGCTGACGGACTTCACAAACACGCAAACCGTTAGTGAAAATTAAAATTAATAAATATGTGAGGTGAAAATGGTAAAAATTAATTATCCTTTTACTGCAATTGTCGGACAGGAAGAACTGCTTCTCGGAATTATCCTGAATATCATCAATCCCAAGTTGGGCGGATTGCTGATCAAAGGTGTCAAAGGTTCGGGGAAAAGCACAGCAGTTTATTCTATGACAGATATCATCCCGGGAATTGATGTTTTAAAGGACTGTAAATTCAATTGTAATCCGGAAAAACCGGAATATTGGTGTGAAGATTGCCGGAAAAAATATTCTGAAGAAAAAAAGGAAATTATATCCAAAGAAGTCGTGAATGTTCCGGTTCCGTTGAGCATTACAGAAGACAGACTTCTGGGAAATGTCGATGTCGAACTGCTTTTAAAGGAAGGAAAACATCGTTTTATTCCGGGAATTCTGGCAAAAGCACATCGTCAAATTCTTTATATCGATGAAGTGAATCTGCTTCCGGATCATATTGTCGATGATATTCTCGATGTTTCGGCAATGGGTTGGAATCGCATCGAACGAGAAGGATTTTCCATTTCTCATCCATCAGAATTTCTCTTGATCGGAACGATGAACCCAGAAGAAGGTGAATTACGACCACAAATATTGGATCGATTCCCACTCTCGGTTATGCTCGATTCAGTAACAGATGAAATTCTTAGAAAAGAAATAATTAACCGCAATCTAGCTTATGAAAAGGATCCTGCAAAATTCAGAGAACAATTTCAACAAGAAACGGAAAATCTGAAAAATTTTATCAATATCAGCAGAACACTTCTGGATGAGATCGAAGTGAAATCGGAATTTTATGATATTGTCGTGAAATTCTGTGCAAACAATAAAGTCGATGGACATCGAGCAGATATTGGGATCATCAAAACAGCCAGAACTCATGCTGCTTTCGAGATGAAAAAACATGTTGAACTACGTCATATCAAACAAGCAGCGAAATTCGTTCTCGGACATCGAACACGGGAAGGCGGACTTTCCAAACCTTTGACAAAAGTGGAAATAGACGAGTTTTTCGCAAATATCAAAGAAGAGAAATATCCAAAAAAAACAGAGAATAAAACCGCCGAAATAAATAAAAATATCAATCTATTTTCCGAAGGAGGTTTGATCCAACAGGAAAAAAAATGATTCGGGCTTTGAGTGATGTTGTACATTGGCTCGAATCTCAAAGCCCTGAAAATTTAGAGTCCGATATTCCCAAACTTCCGGTTAGGTTTGCTGAAGAAGAGGAATTGACCAAAGAACAAATTATTCTCTTGAAAGAAATGATCAAGATGTTCGATAGGTATCACGATTCCAAAATGAGTTTACAATATCTGAAAGGAATTCTTAATCTCTTATCCAATCCTGACTCAGAAATTATAATTCCACCATCAGAGCGAGGAGCAGGTAAATCATTATTCCTCTTTGAAGAAAAAATGTCGGTCCGACAGATAATTGAACTCATACTGGGATTAGTTAAGCTTAGAAATATAAAAACGGATCCAAAATATCTTCCTAAGTACAGAACAATTATCAAAAAAAATATTTTAAAAAAGGAAGCTGAAACAAAATTTTCTATCGATGCAAAAGCTCTACAGAAAGTGCGGATGAATTTTGCCAAAAGAGAGAAAACAAAACATTCGGTTAGAGGAAAGAACAATCTTTCTTTCGATAAAGGTAGAATTATCAGGTTTTCCAAAGAGCGATCAGGGAATATCGCATTCACACCAACGATATTCAATGCCATCCAAAACGGGAATTATTCTTTGCAGGAAAGAAAATTCAATATTCAGACAAAAAATTTTCTTTATCCGAAATATGAAGAAAGTGTTATTTATAATATTATGCTCGTGCTCGATACGAGCAAATCGATTTCGTGGGTGATTCCACACATTGAAAAATTCATTTCTTACATTACTTCCAATGTTTCAAATGCTAGAGATAAATTGGGTTTGATAACTTTTAATAACGATCTTGCTCAAATCTATCATTATCCAACCTTAAATGTGAAGCAGGTTATCGGAACAATCAATGAGATGGAAGCAAAAGGTCAGACACCGCTGGGAGAAGGATTGAATCTCGCTTTGCAGGTTTTTTCCAAAGATCAATATAAACTTCCCGGAATGAAAAATCTGCTGATCTTGATCTCTGATTGTTTCCCCGAACCTTTGGAAGGTGGTCATAAAGATTTGTTGGAAGAACCTTCTTATAAATTGGTTTTATCTGCATCGAAAAAAATTCGTGATGAAAAACTCGGCTTCATCATTATCAATCCGGCAGCAAAAGATGAAGAAAAAGTTAATTGGGGCAAAAAACTGATCGAGAAAATAATCGACATCACAAAAGCAAAATATATAGAAGTTCATCCCAAAACAAAATTTAACCTGCTTAAAGTAGAAAAAGCTTTTATTGACGAAGAGAAGTTGACTGATTTTTTTGATGCTATAAATGATGTTAAAGTGAATTTATGAATTCAACATAGATTTGCTATAAAAAGAAATTAAATTCCAGGACATGCCATCCGGAGTGTATTTCCTGAAAATGAAAGCAGGTAGTGAAGAGAGCATTAGGAAACTGATCTTGCTGAGATAAGGTTTTTTAATATTTTAAACCTTGCGAATTACTTGTCACAAGCTCTTCTCCCAGTTTTCTCCAGATAAATAATGATACACCAAAGCAGACTTATGACAAGATAATTCGTGTTTCCATACCGACAGGATAAACCCGTCTCTACACCTTTTCCTCTAGCTACTAAGCCCCAGTTTACCAAGGCGTAATGCAATGAAGACTGGCTTGGTAGACCATAAATATAAGACAAAAAACCATGTCATTCCTGACCTGATCAGGAATCCTCGTTCCTTAGGATTCATTAATTACATTAATATTTAAAATTGTAGGCAAACTTCTTGACAGGATAATTTATGATGATAAAAAGAAAAGCATAAAGAATTTTTTAGGATTATTATGAAAACTAAACTAAGAAAAAAGGCAACAGGTTGCACAAGTAGGTTTTTTGCAGTATTTTCCCATATTACGTCAGCGACAAATATTATAATTTTTTTCTTAATTGTACTGATGATGTGTTACGGTTGTAGTAAATCGACTTCACCGAATGAAAAATCTATGATTACGATTGAAATATTACAAAATGGGTCGATCCAGGAAACCTTTATTGTGACCGAAGAAAATGATGGAGATGTCTATCCTGTCTATGACAGCAAAACACAAATCGGAGAAATCGAAATCGATTATGTTGAATTTATTCTTCAACCATGCGTAGATCCGCATAAATATTTTTTTATCGTTGCACGAAAAAACCAATCGTATTCGCTATTTAATTCTGTAGAACCTTTTGATACATTAAGATTCGATTATCAACTTGATTTTGATGCGGTTAACGACAGCTTAAATTGCGGTACGATGTATCAACGTGGTTTTGGATATGTTCACGATGCTCATTTTTCAGTATGGAAAGACTCTGTATTTGTGGATTCCCTGTTCACAGACAGTCTCGGAAGATTTGAAACTACCCTCGAACCGGACAGTTTTTCGTTGAGAACTTCATGGCCGGACGTTCCTGAGATTGAATTTATTCTAATAGAAGGATATGGAGATTATTTTATTCAGTTTTATTACATATATGTTGATAAACCCAATATTTATCTCTATCCCGAAAATCCAATTGAGCTTGATGTGAGCATTTTATTTCCTCAAACAGGGGAGGTTGTTAGTTCCATACCGGAATATCCAGATAATTGGAAAAATATAAAGGTTGAGCCCGACGGCACGATAGACGGGCAATATGGATTTTTATTTTATGAAAGCAAACAGCCGAATTTTGTCCAGAGAACAAAGGGATGGGTTGTAGAATGTAAGGATTTAGAGGTTTTTTTTAGAAAAGATTTAAAGGAATCCGGTTTTATACAAACTGAGATCGATGATTTTGTCGAGTACTGGATTCCGATCTTGACGGATTCAGAATATTTTGCACTATTCCCTCAATACAACGAGCAGCTCGATCCGCTTATTCAATTGAACTTTTCAAAACAGCCGGACAGTATCCTGCGACTGACCTATGTGATAGAAAAAATAGACTCTGATGAAAACAAGTTTGAAGAGCCCGAAATCCCGCCTTTCGAGCGAATAAGTTTTGTTGTTGCGGAGTGGGGTGTGGTGCTTGATCGAGAAGAATAAATGAAAGCAAAGAACAATTACTATCGTGATAAATATAAGGACGACGAGTACTACTGGGGCTTGAAATCATCTCCCCCCTGTTTTGAAGTTAAAATACATGCCGCCTGTCAAACCCTTAAAATTGCTGGATATCGGCTGCGGGGAGGGAAGAAATGCAATCTTCTTTGCGCGGAATGGTTATGAGGTAACCGCTTTCGATCTCGCAAAAGACGGCGTGGAAAAAACGAAGAAATTCGCAGAAAAGATCGGTGTTAATGTAAAGGTTTTCAAGGCAGATATAAATAAATTTAGATTAGAGGAAAATTTTGATATTCTCTTTTCCACAGGAACGCTTCATTATATACAGCATGAGTTGCGGGAAGAAATATTTAACAACTACAAAGATTTCACGAATGTAGATGGAATACATATGTTCACCACATTTGTAGATAAGCCCTTTATTCCGCCGGCACCGGAAAATGAAACGAATGCATATAAATGGCTGTCGGGAGAATTGTTTAGATTTTATCATGATTGGAAAATTGAGTTGTGTGAAGAAAAGATTTTTGATTGTATGTCCAGCGGTATTCCACATAAACATGCAGTAAATTGTGTGCTGGCAAGGAGGGTGGTGTGAGGGTTTGTAGCACTTTCCCCAATAATATGGAATTTAAATTATAAACCTAATAATTAATCATATATACTGATGGAGGATCCTATGCCAGATTATATTATTATTCTTATAAGCACTATTGTTGGTGCTTTTTTAGGTGGTGGGATTACATGGTTTGTGAGTAGGGACACTGTTAAATTCAGTAGAATAGCAGAAATAGCTAATACAATCAGGGATATTTTTATTGATGACTTGGAACGTATCAGAAAACTTGAGTCCAATAAAAACGATGAGGCCAACAGAATAACAGTAGAAAATATAAATAGAACAGATTTTCTTATTAGAAAATATTTTTGTTATATCAGTAAAAGCAAAAGAAGGAAGATTGAAAGACACTATTTAGAATATAAAGAACCTTACAAAGCAACTCCGACTGAAATTAATCCATTCAATGCTTTTCCATCTAAAGAGGAAATATATTATCCAGATACATATATAAGAAAACAAATTCCAGACGCTATAACAAGAACAAAACACTATATCGAAAAGTTGATTAATGATTTTTAGAATAATTACTATATCTATCCATCAAGGGATTTATTGTGTCAAAAGTACTGTATTAATGCAGTTTTTTTGTACACTGTTTGTTGAAAATATAAAAAAATAGGAGTAAAAATGAAAAAATTTATGTTTGTCTTATTAATAACATTTATATCTGTAATTTTATATGCAACAGAGAATATTTATGTTAATAGTGAGACATTGAATGTTAGAGAAGCACCTGATGGTAAGAAAATAGGAGTTGTTAATTTTGGGACAAAAATGGAAATAGTTGAACAAGAAGGAGAATGGGCAAGAGTAATAATTGAAGGTTGGGTTTGGAAACCGTTAACACTTTCAGAAAACCCGAATAAAGAAAATCTCAACAAAAATGTAGTTAAACCTAAAATCTTCAGAATTGTTATGTGGTATTCATCTTTATATTCGGGTGCGGGTTCGAATAACAGTAAAATAGGTTCAATACAAAAAGGTGAGAAATTGGAAATTCTAAAAGAAAAAAAACTTACTTTTAATGGGATAACAGTTCCATGGTTCTATGTGAAAAAAAGTAATGGGGAAAAGGGTTGGGTTTCAGATGCTGATTTAGAACTACAATAATTTTCTCTATCGTTTCTCCTCGTTCCTAAGTTTCACTTGGGAACGAAAGCTGATAGATTTTTCCAGTAAATATGTTTGTGCGTCACCAAGCAGGGGCTTGGTAACGAGAATAGACGGAATAAATTTGTAATATCGTTTTTTTTCTCTCTGTGTTTTCTGCTTGTCGTGTCGTAGTGTAACGAAGACAGATGTCCTCTGCTTGGCAGGGCGTAGTGAAACGAAGACTGGTGGTGAACTAAGCCTGTTTTGGTTTATTCGGGTTCAGGCGTTATCAGCTGTATCCTGTGCGGTAAAATCTTCACATAAATATTCTTTTTGTCCTTAATAATTGGAATCTCACCATCAAGATAGAGCGGCAGGTCGCGCTGGGCTTCAATGAAAATTTCTTTGCCCCTGTAGAGGTGAGCTGCAGAAAGTTCGGTATGCGTGCCTTTCACTGCCTTGGGAATGAATTTCAATATTTTTCTTCGTGAGAGTTTATCAATAATACAAAAATCAAGTTCCTCATCATCTATCTTCGCATCAGGAGTAAGGTAAAATCTGCCGCCGCAGCAGATGCCGTTTCCCACCGTGACAAAGAGTGCATCCTGCGTAAAAGTCTCGCCATTTATCGTGACAGTGACATAATAGCTGTCTTTTCTTATAAGAGCTTTCATCACCGCATACATATATCCGGGAAATCCGTTGAGCCAGGTATTCTTTATGTAGGAGATCGCAACTTGTGCGTCAAAGCCGACGCCGAGAGTATTGATAAAATAATAATCTTCAACCACTCCGATATCAACACGCCGCACATGGTTTTCTTTTATCACTTCTATGATGTCATGCAATTTATGAGGGAGATCAAGGTTCTTTGCAAAATCATTCCCGCCGCCAATTGGGATAATGCCAAGATTCACATTTTCAGGATAGCCGGACTTCATTATGCCGTTGACCACTTCATTGATCGTGCCGTCCCCGCCTGCTGCAATAATATTTTCCACGCCTTGAACAACAGCTTCATGTGCAAAATCAATTGCCTGTCGTGAGCAGTTTGTCAGCACCATTTCGTAAGGCATATTGAATTTTTTAAAGTAGTGCTCGATAGAACGGGCGCTCTTGAATGCTTTCCCTTTTCCCGCAAATGGATTAAGTATTATTTTATACATTATTATTCTCCATACAATACCGCGTTTCGGAATTTGTAGAAGCTAAACTGAGATATTTCAATTTTTGTGAGAATCGCGTATCAGTTCAGGAATTTTCTGGAAAAGAGTCTGCGCCTTCTCGATGTCTTTTCCGCCAGCCATTGCCATATCGGGCTTTCCGCCGCCTTTTCCGCCGATGAATGCCGCAGCTCGGTTCACGATCTTGCCAGCATGAAAGCGTTGTATAAGGTCAGGTGTTACGATACAAATGAGCGATATCTTGTCATCAAATTTAGATCCGAGAATGCCTATGCCCGAGCCGATTTTTTGCCTGAGCATATCTGCAGCTTCTTTAAGCTGATGTATGTCTTTGACATTGAGTAATCCTGAGACAACGAAGATGCCGTCGATCGTCTGCTTGTTGTTTATTAATTCCGCGACAATGTCTTTCAAAGATGCCCGTTCGAGTTCTTCGATGTGTTTTCGCAACTCTTTATTTTCCGTATGCAATTTATCGATCTTTTTGGGAATTTCTATAATTTTAGTATTTAACTGATGTTGTAGGTCGTGAAGAATATTTTCATGCTGTTTTACAAACTGGGATGCATATAATCCAGTCACAGCTTCGATCCTGCGGACACCTGCAGCAATTGAGCTTTCAGAAATGATTTTAAAAAACCCGATATCTCCGGTGCGCTGACTGTGAAGCCCTCCGCAGAGTTCCATCGAGTAATCTCCAATTTCGATGACACGTACTTTTTTCTCGTATTTTTCACCGAAAAGTGCCATTGCGCCTTTTTTTCTTGCATCATCGAGATTTTCAATTGAAGGACTCACGGGAATGTTCATTATGATCTTTTCATTCACGATCAGTTCCACTTTATCCAGCTCATCTTGTGTCACCTGCTGGAAATGAGTGAAGTCAAAACGTAATCTGTCCGGTGCAACATGCGAACCTTTTTGATGAAGATGAGTTCCCAGTATCTGCCGAAGCGCAGCATGCAGAAGGTGGGATGCCGTGTGATTTCGCGCAATATTATTTCTTCTTTCAAGATCGACTATCGCTTTAACATTTTTATCTTTAATGACACCCTTAACAAGTTTGCCGAAGTGAAATATTACATCATTTTGCTTCTGAACGTCCTCAACTTCTATCTCAAATTCATTGTTGAAAATCTTTCCCGTATCAGCGATCTCGCCGCCGGATTCCGCATAGAAGGGTGTCTTGTTCAAAACAAATACTGTATTGTTTTCTTCATCGACATAATAATGTTCAATCACACAATTTGCTGCATCTTCTTCATAACCGATGAATTCACTTTTATGCTCTGGAGGTATATCGAGTTTTGAGAATGAGTCACTTTGCCGGTCGAATTTTGCATCGTCACGAGCCCGGGATTTTTGAGCCTCCATCTCTTTGTGAAAGCCTGCTTCATCGACCGTTAAACCTTTTTCTTCCGCCATTATTTTGGTCAGATCAAGAGGGAAACCATAGGTGTCGTAAAGTTGGAAAGCATCTTTATAAGATATTTTACTAGCAGCATTATATTTTTTTATTATTTCATCAAATGTGAGTTTGTTTAATTCTTTTATTATCTTATCTTTCTTTCTTTGGTCATTCAATAATTGAGTTTGAATTTGCATTGAGACTTCAGTAAGCTTTGTAGCAATGCTATAAATTTTATTGAAGTAATCTTTAACTTTAGGATTTTCAATTATTAATTTCATTATCATTACTTGAGTTGCAACAATATCATTGAATTTGTTGATGCCCATATCGAGCGTTTGATTAAAGCGCTCTTCTTCAGCATTGATAACCATCTGAATATGCATTTTCTTTTCTATGATCTCGGGGTATTTATCTCCAAGAATGCCACATACTGTGTCTACGAGTTCAGCAAGAAATGGCTTTTGTATGTTGATTATTCTCCCAAAGCGAGTTGCTCTGCGCAGTATTCTTCTGATAACATACCCTCTTCCCACATTTGATGGGAGCACGCCGTCTGCTATAGAAAAAGTCAATGCGCGGATATGGTCTGAGATCACGCGGAATGCATGTTTATTATCTTCAAATTTGATGTGAGCTATTTTCTCAAGATGCTGTATTATCGGCATGAAGAGATCGGTTTCGTAGTTGGAAGTTTTCCCCTGAAGGATCGCAACCAAACGCTCGAATCCGGCGCCTGTATCCACATGTTTTTTCGGAAGATCGATCAGCTCACCGTTGTCCAGTCGGTTGAATTGGATAAAAACCAGATTCCATATCTCGACAAACCGACCACACGAACCGTTTAATTCGCAGTGATGTTTTGGATCATCCTTTTGTGAGCAGTGCTCGATTCCTCTGTCGTAATGAATTTCAGAGCATGGTCCGCAGGGACCTGTATCTGCCATTTCCCAGAAATTGTCTTTATCTCCGAATTTGAAAATATGAGCTTTATCAATGTCGGTTACTTTATTCCACAGCTCGAAGGATTCTTCATCTTCATAATGTACAGTTGCAAAGAGTTTTTCTTTGGGAATTTTCCAGATGGAATTTATGAGTTCCCACGCCCACTGGATAGCTTCTTTCTTATAATAATCACCAAAAGACCAGTTCCCGAGCATCTCAAAAAAGGTGTGATGATATTTATCTTTTCCCACTTCTTCGAGATCGTTATGTTTTCCACCTGCTCGCAGGCATTTTTGGCTGTTAACTGCGCGTGTATAATCCCGTGAACCAGTCCCAAGAAAGATATCTTTGAATTGGTTCATTCCGGCATTGGTAAAAAGCAGGGAAGGGTCATTGATTGGCACAAGCGGTGCTGAAGGAACGACCTCGTGTTCTTTTGCAGCAAAGAAGTCTATAAAACTTTTTCTTATTTCTGAACTAGAAAGCATAGTGAGACGATTTCCTTTTTTTGAGGTATAGAAAAAACAAGCCATACACTGTCAAGAAAAACGAAGGCATTATGCAGTGGCCAAAAAATTTGACAAAGAAAAGGGCACTAAGAAATGTAGCGAACTCACGGGCCAGTAACTCAGTGGTAGAGTATCGCCCTTTTAAGGCGAGAGTCGAAGGTTCGAATCCTTCCTGGCTCACCATTTTGAAACATCTTTTTGAGGCCCCATCGTCTAACGGTTAGGACTCAGGATTTTCATTCCTGCAATAGGGGTTCGATTCCCCTTGGGGTCACCATTTGTGGTTTTTGCTCCGAAATATTCTGTAAGTGCTTGATAATGGGAAGGTTAGAGGTGTTCGACAAGTGTTTTTCTTGATAGGCACTCCTTCAAGGAACAAAAATAGTATTGAATGTCAATTTCAGATGTAAGTAGAAAATGGCATGAAATACTTGACATCAAATATTTTAACTGAATTTATGTTCATTAATATTGGCTGTTCATTAATAATGAACGGAGGAAAATAATGAACAAAGGTGATTATTATATTGCCACTCAGGCAATCGAATCGGTTAATAAGCAGGTTGAACATTTAAATTTGAATTTGAAATTAACGGAGATAGAATATTCTCATAGTAACTATATAAATGATTTTAATCTGGAGTTGAGATATAATGATAAACTATACAACTTTGATGTAGAAGTAAAAAGGAATTTGATAAATAAAACCGCATTGTTATCCTTCCATGAACTTATTACTAATAGAGAAAATAAAATTCTTTTTGTGTCGGACTATATATCTAATGAGATAAAGAAATATTTTAGAAAACACTCAATTTCTTATATCAGTGGGTCTGGTAATGCTTTTATTTCACAGAATGAACTTCTACTTTATTTTGATTTTCCAAAGATCGAAAAAGAACCAGAGAGTATTGGTAAAGCATTTGAGAAAGCCGGTATTAGGCTTATTTCACAACTTCTATTTAATAAAGAATTAATTAATATGAGTTATGATGAAATTGCTGAAATTGTTGATATCTCTAAAGGTTCGATAAGCAATATTTTCAAGGATTTACAACGGGAGGGTTTTTTATACACAGTTGATAAAAAAAGAATCCTTCGAAATAAAAAGGATCTGCTTGATAAATGGGTGACTGCCTATGATAGAAAGCTGCGTCCTAGTATTTTAATCGGAAAATATCGTCAATTGGACTCAAGTGTATCCATACAATTAACTGAGAATAGCTTGTGGAGTGGAGAAAAAGCAGCAGAGATCATGCATCTTAACATCAAGCCACAGCATAAAATAATCTATACACAATTGGATAGTGTTCATATAATAAAGAAGCTGAAGTTAATTCCAGATGATATGGGTAATATTGAGCTGCTAAATATTTTTTGGAATTCTGCAAAACTGCAAAACAATGACAGCACGATCGTACCAGCAATATTGGTCTATGCCGATCTGATATTGAGTAAAAACGATAGGAACCATGAAATTGCAAAAGAGTTGTATGAGCACAGTATACAAAATAACTGGTGACGAATATTCTTATCTGCTTCCCGTATTAAAAGCGATAATCGATGTGACGAATGAGTCGGGGATTGATTTTGTTGTAATAGGAGCAACAGCGCGGGACTTTTTGATCGAGTCCGTTTTTCAAGTAAACCTAAATTGTCGGACAACCAAAGATGTTGATTTTGCAATTATGATAGATGACTGGGAAGCATATGAAAATGTAGTGCAAATATTAAAGGAGAAATTTAACTTTGAGGATCATCCTCAAAAACAAAGATTGTTGTTTAATTCGCTTCCTGTTGACATTATACCCTTTGGTAACATTGCGATAGATGGGGAAATTTCTTGGCCTCCTGATGGTTCAATACAGATGAATGTTTCTGGCTTTGAAGAGGTTTTTGAAAGTTCATTAATATGTGAACTTGCCGGAATACAGTTCTATGTCGCAAATTTAGAAGGTTTCTTTATTAGTAAGATCATAGCATGGTCGGACAGAAAAGTTAAGATGACCAAGGATGCGGAGGACATCGGTGTTATTTTGTATAATTATAATGATTTCTATACGGGGGATTTATTTGAAGACAACATAGAACTCATCGACAGACCAGATTATGATTACATAAAAACGGGAGCAATTTTGCTGGGTAAAAGACTCAAGAGAATATTGAATAATTCTTCTCGGTTGAAAGAAGAAATAATAGCAATTTTACAGCAAGAGATAGTTGATAAAGAGGGATCATTATTAGCACAGAATTTAAGTAATAATAAATCCTTCGATGAGAATTTTGAGATGATAGAATTGTTTTATAAGGAAATAATAACCTAACCTGGACAAGCCCCAGTTAAATAGAAACGAAAATTTAACCCGAATGAAATGATAGAAAAAAAGATTTCATCCCGATGAAATAATCCGCCAGTTGGCGGACATTGGGCAGGCAGAACCAAACAGGAAATATTAATCATTAATAAAGCCAATAATTTCTTCCCGACAAGTCGGGAGTAATTAGTCATTTAAATAGCCTTTATAAAAGCGTTTTTAGACATAGTAAATATTTTTCTGCCAAAAAAAACCCCAGTTAAATAGAAAATAAATTTAACAGGGCAGGCATCAAATTTATTGAATAGGAGTTACTAATAAATTTAACAAACCAACTGTCCGAAAACGCTCAAATTTGCATCAATCCGGATTTGGTGAAAATACTTATATCCCCTTATAACAGCAACTTAAGCTTTTGGCACTTTTTTTGCATACAAAATATAATAATATGAGATATAAAATAGTTGGATATATAAAAATTGACAGTATATTGAATTTTCTAATTAAATCTTCTTTTAAACAAGTAATTATTCGGAGGAAAATGGAAGCAGGTGATGAAATGGCTGTGTTTGATGGAGACCTTATAAAAGAGCAGAAAGTTAAAACCTTGGTGAATGATGTGTTAGACGCGAATAAGTATGAGGTTGTTTGGGATGGGAAGGATGATTCAGGCAAGCAAGAAAGTAATGAGTTGTATTTCTATAAAATACCTTCTGAAAATTTAAATCAAACTAAAAAGATTATTATAATAAACTAAATGTAGGAGCAACAATGAAAAAATCAATATGTATTATATTTATAATAATATCTTTGAGCTTTATTACAAATAATATTTTTGCCCAGCAAATTTCTAATGTTGAAGATGATGAACAAATATTATCGGAGAAAATAGAGAATATTACGAAAGATCAAAGTTTTAACTTACATCAGGATGAGGAAGTTACTGTTTCGATAACAGGTAATGCCCCTGCTGATCTTGGAGAATTTGAAACCTTTATTAATGTTAATTCAAACATTGATAATGAAACAGTTTATGTCCATGGATATACGGTAACTACGGGGATTATTTTTACTTTTGCTAATGATGAAGTTAAAATTGAGGATGATGATATATTGTTAGACTTTGATGTGATGATACAAGCTTCTGAGAGTGGTACAAGATTCGGTTCAGGGATGGTATATGTTGATTATAATGCGGATGCATTTGGAGAAAATATTTACGCAGATAGCAATATTACTGTAACAAAGGGCGAAATACTTTTGGGTGAACTCGTCCCGGGTGCCGATTTATATAGCATACTTGCTGTTGTAGACAACAATGCTTCAAAATTTGCGATCGCAACATGTTATGAATGGTCTATTTTACCGGATTATGCAAACGAATTAACTATAGAGCCCATTCAATATCTTCATATTTCGATGTGCATTAGTGATACTCTCAGTCATTCTGGTTTATTCTTTGATAATGATCTAATGGTGAATCAGCAATACTTTTCTGATGAAACAACTTTCTATATTCCGGTTATTGCTGATGATTCTCTTGATGTTCCTCTCAATCCTGATACACCTCCAAGCCCTGAGAATGTCATTATTGAAATTGTCGGAACAAATATTCTGATAACTTGGGACGAAGTTTCTGTAGCAACATCATATAAAATCTATTCTTCAGATGATCCTTATGCTGCTTATCCCTGGAATTTTGAAGAAGAAGTTACTGATACAAACTGGAGTGAACCAGCAACTGGAATTAAGAAATTCTATTATATTAAAGCATTGAATTAATTTAGATCAGTTTAATAATATGTAAGAATTTCACGCGTTGTTTACACTTTTAAGGAAGAAATAGGTTATTAATTTCTCCATTGGAGTCATGCCGTCAATACTTTTATGTGGTATCAATAATTATATTCCGTAGGGGCTGAACATGTTCAGCCCCTTTTATTTATCGCGGCGAAGCGCAGCGTAGATGGACTTGTCACGGCGAAGTGTAAAGAAGACGGATATTTATCTTGTTTTCAAACTCTCTTTCTACATTTCTTTTTAAGTCATCTATTTATACTGAAACGATAAATATTGACTATTTATATCAAGGTGAATTTTTCAAGATACGTTAAAGAAATAAAATGATAATATCTAAATCAACAGAAGCGAGATGAATTTGAAAAAAGTATAATAAATAAATGAAAGGAGCAATCATGAAATATCATCTGTTATCTAATAGTGAAATCAAAGCAATGGATGCATTGAAAGAATATTTTGGAGGTGCAAAAAAGATCAGCGAAACAATAGAGAATATGAGGAAATATGAAATTAGAAAACGAATCCTTACGGAAAAGGGTTATGGTGAAATGATCGAAGATGCAGAAAAGTTAGTAATGAAATTTCCCAAAGTCGAAGATTTCGAGAAAGAGAATAATATATCTTACAATAGCAATTTGGGAGTTGCTACTGCACAGGTTTCCGGATGGCAGGGTGCAAAAGTTACCCATCATGCAATGAAGCGGATTGCTGAAAGCGCTTCTACAGATGGGCAATGTTTCGTCCCTTCTGAGTTTATTTCTGTCGTAGCCCTGACGGATAATTATGTTCACAATGGAGACCTCATGGCGACCCTTATGATGGCTGAGAACATAATGAAGGGTTCAAAATTTTGCAGCACAAATCTGATCGGTATCCCTCAACCTGAAAGTAGATTTTTGGAACTTGAGAATGTTACAGGCAGCACATTTGAACGCGCTGATGCTGGTAACGGATTATCCAATTTAATATTAAAAAATCAGGGAACCGGCTTTGGGAATTTTGGTGGAATAGAAGTTGCAAATGACAACCATCTGGTTTATTTAGAGGGTATAACAAGAACAGCAATGGCAACCGGAGCGAATTTCTTCCTTAATCCTAGCTGGAGTACAATAATTGCAATTTGCTATTATGGAAGGGATATTCCCAATCTTCATATTAAAATTTCTATGTTACTCTCCACTCAAAATACAATGCAATTCCGAATGCTCCTGAATATTATGAATGAATATCTTAGAGAAGACGGTACTTCTCCACTTTATGAGATCAATATTGGAAACGGCGCTGATGCAAAAACATTTATACAATGTGCAAAAGAGCTTGAACAAAGTGGCATTAAAGGTGTCAGTCTTGCTGCTCATATTTATATAAATCCTGATCTTGGGATGGCGGGTTTCAATTGGACTGATAATGCATTCAAAGTTCTGGAAAGTGGTACCAATATGACTTTCAAGTATGAAAGCGACGGCACAGCACGTGAAATGGATACGATGGAAGCATATTTCCTGCCTGAAGATGAGAGAGAAGCAAATGCAGAGAAAATTGGCGATGTCATTTATTATAAATCTTTACGTGCCACAAAAGACGGTAAAGAGTTTATGAAAAAAGGTATTAAAACTATTTTCGGCGGTGCTTCTTATCGAGAATAAATATAGTATGAATATAACCACAGAGAACACAGAGAGCACAGAGAAACTTGGCGTAATAACAAAAAGAGATTCACATGGCTCTTATTCTCATTTTAATGAGACTTCCAAATATAGGTACAGGATTGTTGATAAACTTTAATGCTCATTCCGTGAAATCCTGCTGTGCAGAAACAGTCCCGATACGATATGTTGGGATTATTTCGCAAGATAAAGCAATTGAAAGACGGGATTGAAAGATTTAATTTTTAAACCTCTGTGTCCTCGGTGTTCTCTGTGGTGAGATAGAAATGTGTACTATGATGAAAAATATGGAAAGGTGGAAAGATGATCAATAATTGGATTAATTTGTTTTCGGATAATATTAAAAATTATGGCGGCTATTCAATAGGAAAATTATTCAAATTACTAGATGACCCGGAGATAATATCTTTGGCTGGAGGATTACCCTCACCCGACATATTTTTGAAAGAGGAAACGAGAATCGCATCTCATAATAGACTCGAGGAAGATATAGAAACAATAATGCAATACACTTCTATACCTGGCGAACCCTTACTCATTAATGCAGTAATAGACTTTATGAAAAGAGAAAATATTGATATCTCAGAAGAAAATATTTTGATAACTTCCTCAGGTCAGCATGGGCTGGATATTACAGGAAGGCTCTTCCTTAATCCGGGTGATATTGTGTTATTGGATCGCCCGACGTTTGCTGGAGCTATTGTAGCATTTCAACTCCAGAATCCAACATTTGTGGGTGTAGATATCCAGGATGATGGTCCTAATGTAAAAGAATATAAAGAGAAAATTAAAGAATTAGCTAAAGATAATAAAAAACCAAAATTCATATATGTAGTTCCCGACTTTCAGAATCCATCAGGTATCACAATGAGTTTAAAAAAGAGAGAAGAACTTTTGGATTTGAGTTATGAATATGATATTCCAATTCTGGAAGACAGCCCTTATCGAGATCTGCGTTATTATGGAGAGCCGATTCCATCAATATTTTATCTTGATCAAAAAAGAAAAGGTAATAATGTGATTGGGTTATATACATTTTCAAAGCTGTTTTGCCCTGGAATTAGAGTTGGATATAATATAGGACATCCTGAAGTAATTGCAAAAATGACAAATATTAAAGAAGGAAATGTACTTAATACGCCCAAATATAATCAGGATCTATGCACAGCTTTTCTTACAGAAATGAACTTTAACAAACATATTGAAAAATGTATAAAATATTACAGGAAAAAGCTCGAGGTATTTCTGAATACAATGGATGAATGCTTCCCCGAAGAAATGGGAGTCACGTGGACAAAGCCGGAAGGCGGATTATTTTTATGGATGACTGTTCCGGAACATATTGATACTAAAGAACTATTTTATAAAGCTATTAAATTTAAAGTTGCATTTGTTCCGGGAGAGGTTTTTTATGGAGAAAATCCCAGCAAAAACCACATGCGGATAAACTTCTCTTATGCATCAGAAGAACAGCTTGCCGAAGCAGTCAGACGGCTTTCAAAATGTATTAAAAATCAATTATGAATAAACAAATATCTATAAAGAAAAATGCTTAACCACGAAATACACCCGTCTCCATTGCATTACGCCGAGGCAGGCACGAAATTAATAAAATAACGTTTAGAAAAATATTTTCTCTTAAAATCTGTTTTCGTGCTTTTAGTGCTTTTCGTGGTAAAAATATTTATATAAAAGGAGAAACGAAAAATGAATAAACCAAAACTCATGATCATAGGTTGTGGAGTTGTTGGGCAGGGCTTGTTAAAAATTATTAAAAGTAAAAAATTGGATATCTTAGTCGTAGCAATTTCCGATTTCAAAAAGGGCTCTATCTGTTGTACAGACGGACTATGCCTAACAACGGTTCTTGAATTGTTGGAATCCGGGAAATCACTTGAAGATTATGATCCTGATTGTTGTGAGGGAAAAATGTATAAAGGTTGGGATGCTCTCGAAACAATACGTAGATGTGATGCAGATATTATGGCAGAGATGACCTATACTGATATTAAAACAGGACAACCTGCAACACAACACATTGAAGAAGCATTGAAAAAAGGCATGCATGTTACCACATCAAACAAAGGACCGGCTGCATTGCAGTACAACAGACTTTCCAAATTGGCAGCAGAAAATGGTGTTAAATTTCTTATAGAGGGAACTGTTATGAGCGGGACACCTGTTTTTGATCTTGCCAGAGAATGCCTTACAGGGTGCAAAATAACCGAAGTAAAAGGTATTCTAAACGGCACTACAAATTACATTTTGACAAAAATGGAACAGGAGGGTTGGTCGTATGATGATGCACTGAAAAAAGCACAGGAACTCGGTTACGCAGAAGCAGATCCTACCGCTGACGTAGAAGGTTATGATGCTCTCGCAAAAGTCGTGATCCTCAGCAATGTGCTTCTTGGCGGAAATGTTACTCCCGATGATGTGCCCTGCGAAGGAATCAGTAAGGTCTCTCTCGAAGATGTAAAATCAGCTGCTGATGAAGGAATGCGATATAAACTTATTGGCTCCACCAGAATCGAGGGAGATAAAATTATCGCTTCTGTAAAACCGGTGAAACTGCCTTTGTCTGATCCACTCACTGGAGTTGATGGTGCAAATAATGCCCTTACTTTTGATACAGATTTAATGGGAAAAATAACAATACAGGGTGCCGGTGCAGGAAAAATTGAAACCGGATACTCAATATTTGTGGATATTTTAAATATTCTTGGATAAATAAATAATAGGAGGAATAAAATGAAAATGCTCATTAATGGTAAATGGATTGATAAAGACGAGAAAATCGAAGTCAAAAATCCATTTAATGGAGAAGTAATAGACACAGTTCCGGCAGGAACACCTGAAGATGTAAAAAAAGCTATAGATGCCGCAGTTGAGGGTTATGAGATCAATAGAAATCTGCCTGTCCACAAACGGGTGGATATTTTATTGAAAGCAGCCGAACTAATGAGAGGACGGCATGAAGAATTATCAAGAACTATCGCAACAGAAGGTAGTAAAACTATTAAAGAAGCACGAGGAGAAGTGACCAGAGCAATAAATACTATTACGCTTTCCGGTGAGGAAGCTAAAAGAATTCTTGGAGAGACGATTCCTTTCGATAGTATGCCGGGAGCAGAAAATCGTGTGGGTTACTATTACCGTTTCCCAATTGGGGTGATTGCTGCCATCACACCTTTCAACGACCCGTTGAATCTGGTGGCTCATAAACTTGGTCCTATAATAGCTGGTGGGAATTCAGTTGTTCTAAAACCTGCTACAGTCACACCGCTGTCTGCTCTAAAGCTCGGAGAGATCTTACTCGATGCAGGTCTTCCTCCCAAAATATTGAACATTGTTACCGGTTACGGACATGTCATCGGAGATGCGCTGGTTACAGATGAAAGAATCAGGATGATCACATTTACGGGTGGACCCGAAGCAGGAAAAGAAATTATCAAAAAAGCCGGGCTTAAGAAGATCGGAATGGAACTTGGCTCAAACTGCCCGGTTATCGTAATGGATGATTGTGACCTTGAAAAAGCTGTGGAAAGCTGTGTCTCAGGTGCTTTCTGGGCTGTTGGACAAAATTGTATCGGGGTTCAAAGACTGTTTGTTCAAAAAAATATTTATGATAAATTTGAAGAAAAATTCCTGGAACGAACAAAAAAAATGAAGGTAGGTTTTCAGCTTGATGAAGATACAGATATGGGTCCGATGATCACGGAAGGCGAAGCTAAAAGAGTGGAAGAGTGGATAAAAGAAGCGGTGAAAGCAGGTGGAACACTTCTCACAGGCGGACAAAGAGAAGGATCAGTTGTTCAGCCCACAGTTATGAAAGATGTTCCCAAAACCTGCCGTCTTGGACATGAAGAAGTCTTTGGCCCTGTCGTTATTCTTTATAAGATCGACAATCTTGATGAAGCTATAGGGAAAGCAAATGATGTTGATTATGGATTACATGCCGGTATATTTACGAGCAATCTAAGTACTGCATTCAAGGCGATCAAAGAAATCGATGTTGGCGGAATAATGATCAACGATTCTTCGGACTATCGAATTGATGGTATGCCTTTTGGTGGTGTGAAAAACTCCGGACTTGGTCGAGAAGGTATAAAATTCTCTCTTCAGGAAATGACCGAGCCAAAAGTGGTGTGTTTTAATCTATAAACCCAATATTTATTTCTGAATTTTATTCATAAATATGAAAACCAGAACATATACGGTTAGAGATTTGCCAGTTGAAGACCGACCAAGAGAGCGTTTGCAAAAAGTTGGTGTTGATAATCTTTCCACTCAAGAATTACTGGCATTAATAATTGAAAAAGGTGGTAGAGGACAGACTGTATTAACACTTGCTCAAAATCTTCTCGCTCATTTTGGTAATCTTCAAAATATAAAAAACGCCAGCATCGAAGAATTAAAAAAAGTAAAAGGTATCGGTTTTGCAACTGCCTGCAAGATTCAAGCTGCCTTCAAATTGGGAGAAAAGGCAGAATTGCATATCCCAAAATTCGGAGAAAAAATAAAAAAACCAGAAACTGTTTTCAATCTCTTGAAAAATGAAATTGGAAATAAAATGAAAGAGAACTTTTATATCCTTTCATTAACTACTCGAAATAATCTGATAGGTGTGGATAAAGTATCAACTGGAACATTAAGCGCAAGTTTAGCACATCCGAGAGAAGTTTTTCTGCCGGCAATTAAAAATTCGGCATCAACCGTGATCATTGTTCATAATCATCCTTCAGGAGATACTCAACCTTCCGAAGATGATCTGGAAATTACTAAAAGATTGGTTGAAGCCGGTAAGATTTTGGGAATCGATGTGGTTGACCATATTATTGTAGCAAAAGATAACTATTTTAGTTTTAAGGATAAAGGGCTGATATAAATATGAAAGAATTATTATCAAAGCGGGAAAGTAAAACATTAGAATTCAAAAGAGAATTTAATAATTCCAATAAAGAAAAAATTCTACAGACTATTATTGCTTTTGCTAATGGAAGTGGGGGAAATTTGATCTTTGGTATAGATGATGATAGAAAGATCATTGGAGTAGCAAATCCTTTTGAATTGGAAGAAAAATTATCAAATATCACCTTTGACAGCATTAAACCGACAATCCGCATCGATCCTGTTTTCACCACAGAACAGGATAAAACATTGGTAATAATAAAAGTTCCATTAGGTATTGAAACTCCATATTATCAAAAGAATAAGGGTTTGGAAAAAGGAACTTATATTCGAGTTGGTTCTACTACTAGACTCGCCGGCAAAGAGATAATAAAATCCTTACAATTAAGAGGTGAAAATATTAGTTATGATTCTCAAGTCGATTATAGATTTTCAAAAGATGACGTGGATTTTCCAAGAATAAAAAAGGTATTTAAAGAGAAGAAGGATATTCAGATAAAAGAAGAACATCTTTTTATGTTCAATCTTTTAGCAAAGAGAGATGAAAAAATTTATCCAACTGTAGCAGGAATGTTACTGTTCCCAAAGAAAGAATATATTGAATATGATTTTGCCCAGATAAAATGTGCTCATTTCAAAGGAAATACTAAAGAAATATTTATCGATAAGGCTGAATTCAGAGGAAGTATCATCGACCAGATTGAATCAGCATTAAAATTCCTGAAATCGAATATAAAACTCTCTGCTGTAATTGGTGATGTTTATAGAGAAGAAAAATACGAATATCCGATTCCTGCATTGCGAGAAGCAATTGTCAATGCAGTAACCCATAGAAATTATCTTTTGAAAGGACAGGATATAAAAGTTGCTGTTTTCGATAACAGGATCGAGATAAGCAGTCCCGGTGATTTGCCAGCCGGTTATTCCGTAGATGACATTGGAAAAATGGATTTCTCCAAATTGCGTAATATTACGATCGGCAGAATTTTTTCCGAATTAAAGATTATCGAGCAGTGGGGACGGGGATTTTCTAATATTATTAAATTATGTAAACAGTATGAAAATATTGTTCCGGAATTTAAAGAAGAATTGATGCAGTTTAAGATTATTTTTTGGAATAAGAAAATTTATAAAAAAGTCGGTGATAAAGTCGGTGATAAGGTCAGTGAAAAGGGGGTCAGTGAAAAGGTGGTCAGAAAAGGTGGTCAGAAAAGGTGGTCAGAAAAGGTGGTCAGAAAAGGTGGTCAGAAAAGGTGGTCAGAATTATCTCAACGACAAGTGCAAATATTGCAAATAATTGGAAAAAATCCTAGAATAACAAGGAAAATGTTATCAGAAGAGCTTGGGATAAATCCTTCTATTATCCAAAAACATATAAATAAACTAAAACAAAAAGGTCTCTTAAAAAGAATCGGTCCAGCAAAAGGCGGATATTGGGAGATTATTTCTAATGCCCAGTAAATACCCAGAAACTACCCAGGAAAATTGCAACTAATGGTTTTAGTTCGCAGAAAAATTCTAATGATAGTTCGGAGATTGTTCGGAGAAAAGATATTAGAAAGGTCGAGAAAAGTTCAGAGACAAGATTATGGAAGAGGATTTGATGAGTCAAACTTAAGAAATATGAGAATGTTCTACCTAACTTTTCCAAAATGTGACGCATGCGTCACGAATTGAGTTGTACCCATTACCGTTTACTTCTTCGAGTTGAAAAAGAAAAAATGGGATAATTTATGATTAAAAAGTGAAATATTTGGGATATTTTATGATTGACAATGTGATATTTTGGGATAATATATAAATATGAAATATAGAACATTGTTCAAAACATTATGGAATCACCTTTCTAAAAAGCAGATAACTCTACTTGTAGGCGCTCGCCAAACGGGTAAGACAACCTTGATGCAACAGATGCAATCCAAATTAGAAAATGAAGAAAAACGTACATTTTTTATTTCACTTGAAGATCCAGAAATATTAAAATTATTAGATGATCATCCACGAAATTTATTTCAAATAATCCCACCATTTAATAATAATAAAAAAGTTATTCTATTTTTGGATGAAATACAATATTTAAGCAATCCAACTAATTTTCTCAAATACCATTATGATTTAAATCAAGATTCAATAAAATTTGTTGTAAGCGGTTCATCTGCTTTTTATATTGATGAAAAGTTTAAGGACAGTTTAGCCGGACGAAAGCGTATTTTTATATTACCAACTTTAACTTTTGAAGAATTTTTAATATTTAAGAATAGAGGTGAAATTTCTTCCTTTATTAATTCTGGTTCAATACCGGAAATTTATAAATTAGAATTACAGAAATGGCTTAATGAATATTTATTATTTGGTGGTTATCCGGAGGTTGTTGTGGAAGAAGAACTGTCAGAAAAAAAATTAATTTTAAAGGAAATTGCTGATTCATACATCAAAAAAGATGCTTTAGAAGCCAACATTAGATATCCTGATATGTATTGCAAGATTTTGAAAATTCTATCTTCTAGAAAAGGACTATTTAATTCAAATAACATTGCTAAACATCTTAAAATAAAATATCAAACTATTAATACTTATGTAAAACTTATGGAAAGTTCTTTTCATATAACAAAAATTTTACCCTTTTATAGAAATGTAGAAAAAGAACTAAGGAAAATGCCCAAGATATATTTAAACGATTTAGGTCTTAGAAATTATTTTCTCGGAAATTTTGAACCGATTTCATTGAGAAATGATAGAGGTGAACTTTTGGAAAATTTTGTATTCAGGCGCTTTTATGACTTTTATTCCGTTGATGATATACGTTTTTGGAGAACTCAAAAAAAACAAGAAGTTGATTTTATAATTCAGGAATCAAAAGCTTATGAAGTGAAATTCTCAAAAAAAACATTCAATCCCCAAAAGTATAGTTATTTTAAGAAAAAATATACGGATTTGTCTTTTAATTTGATTCATTTTGATAATGTGTTAGAGATTAATCTCAAACCAAAACAATAATTTATTTGAATTTGTATGACAAAAAATTACTTAGAACAAGATTTTGAAAAGCATATCGAGATTAATATACTTAATTCTGGTTACAGAAGAAATATTTCAGAAACCTACGATAAAAACGAAACAATGGTTAAATATACTTTACTTGAAGATAATAAACAGATATTCGCTTCAAAATATAAACTATATTTACCAACAGTAGAAGAATTAAAAAGAGAATTAACCAGAGATAGAGAAATGATTGAAATGGAAAGAAGATTGGGATAAAAAGATGAATAATAAAGAACTATCTTTGATATTGCAAGAAGGTGAAGGATACTTCACTGAATTCAAAGAAGGTCTTTCGGGTGTTGATAAAGATTTCGTTGCATTTGCGAATTCTTCTGGAGGTAAAGTACTAATAGGTGTAACCGATGACGGAAAAGTTAAGGGCATTACAATAACAAATAGAATAAAATCTGAAATCCAAAATATTGCCCGAAATTGTGATCCGGAAGTAAAACTTTTCGTTAAATCCTTTGAAAACATTCTTATTGTAGATGTAAGAGAAGGTGAGGATAAAGCATATAAATGTTCATCAGGATTTTATAAACGGATAGGTGCAACATCTCAAAAAATGACAAGAAATGAAATCTTAAGTTTCTTTAAAACTGAAGGCAAAGTAAGATTTGATGAACTTTTGAATACAGAATTTAAATATCCCAAAGATTTTAACAGAGATAGACTAAATATGTTTTTGGAATTAGCAGGACTTTCTAAAACATTATCAATTGATAAAATTCTCACAAGCTTAGGAGTGGTAGAGAATCAAAAAGGAAATTTATATTTTAATAATGCAGGTGTTCTTTTCTTTGCAAAAGAACCGCAGAGTTTTACATCATGGTCAGTCTTTACAGTTGTTTTATTCAGAGATAAGGAAGGGGTTGATGTAATTGATAGAAAAGAAATTACCGGTTCTTTATTTGAAATCGTCGAACAAGTGATGGATTTCGTTAAACTATACTCAAAAGTTGCTTACAGAATTACTGGAAAACCTCAAAGAGAAAATATCTATGAATATCCATTTGAAGCAATACGAGAAGCAGTAATAAATTCTGTTATGCATAAAGATTATTTTGAACGTGGACATAATAATATATTAAAATTTTTTCCGGACAGAATTCAGATAGAAAATATCTGGGTCAAACCACGAAACTTTATTCTGGGTAAAACTGTTTTTAGAAGAAATCACCTTATTGCAGATTTATTCTCTCGTATAAGTTTTGGAGAGAAACTGGGTTCAGGTATGAAAAGAATGAGGGATGTCTGCAAGAAAGAAAATTCTCCCTATCCTGAAATAGAATATACTAACACACATTTTTATATTGTTTTTAAGCAGAGTAAAGAATATTTGAAATTAGAGAGTACTACCCTAAAAACTATGGTGAAAATTAGGGTAAAAACTAGGGTGAAAATAATTGTCCTTATCAAAGAGAATCCTTCAATAACCATACTTGAACTTGCTGATAAGATAGGTTTGACAGTTAAGGGAATTGAATGGAATATTAAAAAACTTAAGGAAGATGGAAAATTAAAAAGAATCGGACCAGCTAAAGGCGGCTATTGGGAAGTGATAAAATAATTTTCTATGTGTGAAGAGAAAGAGAAATGATTGAAATGGAAAGAAGGTTGAAAGAAAATAATAAATGAATAATTTTTTTAAAGAGATAATCTCTAAGGCAACTAACAATGAAAGAAATAAAGGTTAAATCTGAAGGACACCGCAGAAGACTGCGAGAAAAATTTATAAAATCCGGTATTTCAGGCTTTCACGATTATGAAATAATTGAATTGCTTCTGACTCTTGGAACTCCACGAAAAGATTGTAAACAACAAGCAAAAAAGGCAATAAAGAAATTCAAATCATTGAAAGGTGTACTTGAAGCTCCAATGGACAAACTTCAGGAAATAGATGGAATTGGACCTCATAATTCCTTTGGCATAAAAGTTTTCCAGGAGATATCAGAACGATATCTAAAAGAAAGAATTATTGGAAAAAAAATACAATTAAAATCATCAAAAGCAGTTTATGATTATTTATTCCAGTCTATGCAAAAAAATGAAAGGGAAATTTTTAAAGTATTATTTTTAGATGCAAAAAATAAGATAATAAATACAGAAGATCTTTTTGAAGGAAGCTTGGACTCTAGCGTTGTTTATCCTCGTGAAATAATGAAAAAAGCAATTAATTATAATTCAGTTAGTTTAATTTTCGTTCATAACCATCCCTCAGGAAATCCGGAACCTTCTCAAAGTGATAAAGATATTACCAAAAATTTAGTAAATGCTGGTAATGTTATGCAGATTAAAATCCTTGACCATATTATCATAGGCGATAATAAATATTACAGTTTTGCTGATGAGGGTTTAATTGACGAATATAACCTAAATTTATTAAGTGTCCAAAGAGGAAATAAAAATGAATAAATTAAGCAAAGAAGAAATTGAATTTATTACAAAATACTTAAATGAAGGTAAACCATTGCCAGACAGTTACAGGTATATAATCCCATTTGAAACTAAAAAAGAGTATGAATTAACTTATGAAGGGAAAGAACGAGAAGAAGACATACTTGCTGATACTATGGCAGTTCCTTTACAACCCGTGAAAACTTTTGGAAACGGAAATGACGGTTGGACTAATAAACTTATATTTGGTGATAATCTTCAAGTTCTTAAAGCCTTAATGGATGTCACTGAGGTTTATGACAAAAATACTGGTAGAGGGAAAGTAAGGCTAATTTATATTGATCCACCTTTTGGCACAGGAGATATTTATGATGCTAAAGGTAATGCTCCAGCTTATTCTGCAAAACTTCAAGGTGCTAAATTTATAGAATTCTTAAGAAAGCGACTTGTATTTTTGAGGGAAATTTTAGCTGATGATGGAACTATTTATGTGAGAATAGATTACCATTTTGGACATTATATTAAGGCTGTGATGGATGAAATATTTGAAAAAAATAATTTTCAGAATGAGCTCATAGTCAATAGAATATGTAAAAAGGGGTTTGGTGCTAATAGATTTCCCACAGCTACGGATTCAATATTTTACTATAAAAAATCTAAACAATTTATTTTTAAAGGGTTTAGAAAAAAGATTAACGAAAAAAGAGGAGTTCGATGGCATTCAATGGACTCTATGACTGGCTCTAGAACGACTGGGGTCCCAAGGATAATTTTAGGAAAAAAAATGGTACCACCGATGGGAAGAGTTTGGACCTTTAGCCAAGAAAGAATTTACAAAATGGAAAAAGAAGGAAAGATAAAATTAAATAAATCTGGAAGACCCGTTTATAAAATTGAAGCAACTGATACAGAATCCATTGATTCTAATTGGACAGATATTCCTGGATATACATTTAAATGGAAATATCCCACAGAGAATTCTGAACAACTCCTTGAACGGATAATCGTAGCTTCCTCCAATCCTGGAGACATTGTCCTTGATATCTTTGCTGGTTCAGGAACAACAGGAGCAGTGGCAGAAAAACTTGGCAGAAGATGGATAATGGTTGACTGCGGAAAACTTGCTATTTACACAATGCAAAAAAGGTTACTCAATCTTAAGGAAAAGATTGGAAATAAAGGAAAACTACTAAAACCAAAACCTTTTACAATTTATAATGCTGGTCTTTATGATTATAAAATGGTAAAAGAATTACTATGGGAAAAATACAGAGAATTTGTGCTTAAACTTTTCCAATGCAGGGATGAAAAACATAGAATTACTGGAGTAGAATTGGACGGTTATCTTGGTGAAGATAATGTAATGGTATTCAATTATAAAAAACATAAAGATGTGATTTTGGATAGAGGCTTTATTGACGACCTACATAAAATTCTTGGAGACAAAATAGGTTATAAATTCTTTATTATTGTTCCAGCAGCAAGCGTTATGTTCTTTGAAGATTATATAGAGAAAGGAAAAACAAAATATTTTGCTCTAAGAATTCCTTATTCCATAATTGATGAACTTCACCGTAAAGGATTCACTCATATCATACAACCAATTCGTGAAGCAGATGTAAATGCAACAATAGATTCTGTTGGTTTTGACTTTATAAGAACCCCAGATGTGGAATGTGACTATTTCATAAGTAAATCCAATGAAGAACTTTTTAACAAAGCAATTATTAGTATAATAAAATTCACAAGTACTATTTTATCAAAGAAACCGCTTAAGTTTGAAAATAGAGAAACACTTTCAATGATTATGATAGATTATGATTATGATGGCAATGTATTTGATTTTGATAATGTATTTTATGCTGAAGATATTAAGAAACAAGACTGGGAAGTTCGTTTAGATACGGATAAAATAACTAATCAAATAATGATTATTTATATTGATATTTTTGGGAATGAGAAGAGGGAAGTTAAAAGTCTAAAGGATTTTAAGGACTAATCTATGTTTACGCCAATACATTTACTACCACAATTCAATACAAAAGAGTTAAATATATATCGGGATCGATGGAACGATACTGATGGTCAACGTCTTCGAGATAAAGTTCTTGAGATGATTAGGAATGGAGCAGGAGAAGACTTTCTACAGAGGGACTTTGAACAAGGGAAACTAGGGTTCTTAGAGAATATGTGTGACTTGAAGGGAATAGATATTTTTAAAGAAGATATAAATTTTCCCGCGAGTGACAATTTTGAAGGAATAAATTTTTCTTATGCCAAATTCTATCATTCAAAATTGAAAAACGCAGTTTTCCTCAATACCACTTTTAACTTTATAAAGATGTATAACTGCGAATTCATTAATTGTATTTTTTTATGTACGAGTTTTTATGGTGCTAGCTTGGAGAAAATTAAATTTATAAATTGTGATTTTATTGAGGGCGACAAGATGACTAACTGCGACTTCAGAGATTCAAAATTTAAGAAATGTTTTTATATTGAGAGGCTGTTTTTCGACTGTAGATTTGATGAGACAACTTCTATAGAAAACCCAATAAATGAACCCTTGACCTCAAGCACGATAGTACTCAATAAGTCTGAACTTGCAGAGATATACAAGGGAATTAAAGAAAATTACGTTGCAGGCAATGTCTTTAAGCAATCCAGACAATATTTTTTCAAACAAAAACAATGTATTACACGCCATAACGCAAAGAATTTACGAGAAAAAATTTTAGGCTATTTTCTTGAATTAATTGCAGGTTATGGCATTAAGCCAATTCGCACTCTACTGAGTATGCTGGTAATGTTTCTTTTTTATTCCTCAATTTTTGTGGTTAAGATAGGAACTGCTGAAGGACTTATATTAAGTGCAGGTGCTTTTTTCACCTTTGGTGCAAGTACCAATTATCTGCAAACTCTAGGGGTTTTCTTTAAGATTATCTATATAGCAGAAGCTTTCACTGGGATATCGTTGATAACACTATTTATTACTGTTATAGCTAAACTTTGGTTTGGGGAGAAATAAAGTTATGCTTGATAAAAAAGTCTTCAAAAATCAAGACCTCGTTCTCAAGGTTTCTCCAAATATTGATCCAAACAAATTTGATATTAATAAGTATGAAGCATTTCTTGATGCACTTTGCGGAGAGAGGGAATATCAAAAAGAGGCCATAAGGGTGACCTTGCGTTTTCTTCTGGGATGCCAATATAATAATCTTAAAGAATTAGCAGAAGAGAATTACCATCAGAATCCAGTTCTTCAGGAAAGATATGACTCTTTAGAAGATTTCTACAAATACTTACAATTACCTGATAAACTTTATTGCACTATTGACTTAGCAACTGCTACCGGGAAAAGTTATGTTCTTTATGGAATTGCCCGAATTATGCTTGCAGAAGGAGTTGTTGACCAAGTATTAGTTCTTTGCCCATCAAACACAATAGAGACAGGCCTTACAGAAAAATTTCGTTCATTATCAGCAGATGGAATTCTAAAGGATTTACTGCCTGATTCTGCAAAGATTCTAAATCCACGAATAATTAATGCCACACAAACAATAAGAAAAGGTGATATTTGCATAGAAAACATACATGCAACTTATAAACGAACCAAATCTGCTATAGAAGATAGTCTTGGGGGAAAAGGTGAGAGAACCCTTGTGCTTAATGATGAAGTTCATCATATGGCAAATCCTCCTGCTCGAGATATGGCTATAAAAAAATGGAAGGAATTTCTTCTTGATACAAAATACAATTTCAGATATATTGTTGGAGATTCAGGAACTTGTTATGTTGATAATGATTATTTTGCAGATGTAATCTATCGTTTTTCTCTAAGAGATTCAATAGAAGAAAAGTTTGTTAAAACAATAGATTATGTTGCTGAGGATATTTCTCATTCTAAAGAAGAGAAATTCCAGAAAATTTATGATAATCATATTCAGAATAAAACAGTTAAATATAGACTAATCAAGCCAATTACAATTTTAATTACAAAGGATATTAGTACTTGCAAAAAATTAACGATTGATTTAATAAATTTTATAGCAGAGAAAGAAGATATTACTGTAGAAGCTGCTTACCAAAAAGTCTTAATAGTTACCTCTTCAAATGAACATAAGAATAATATACCTAAACTAAAAAATGTGGATGATTATAATGACCCAGTAGAATGGATAACATCAGTAAGTATGCTTTCTGAGGGTTGGGATGTAAAAAATGTTTGTCAGATTGTACCTCATGAGGAGAGAGCCTTTAATTCTAAACTTCTAATAGCTCAAGTACTTGGAAGAGGTTTAAGAATACCACATGAATATAAAGGTGAACAACCTGTTGTAACTGTATTTAACCATGATAAATGGTCAAGCGGTATCAGACATTTAGTAAACGAAGTTTTAGAGATTGAAAAACGAATTCATAGTTATGCTATTCCTAAAGATATAGATTACAATTTTAAAATTCACCATATTGATTACATAAAATCCGAAGAGCTTGTAGAGACTCCAATGATTAAAGATTATGATTTTAGTAAAGGATTTATTACCTTAAGTACACAACGACAAGTAATCGAAGAATCAACCACTTATGAAAGAGTAATTACTGAATATAGACGGGAAAAGAGAACACGTATTGAGTTCAAAATGTATACTGCTGAAGAGGTTGCACAGGATGTTCACAACAGATTTATTACTTGGGATATGGATGAAGGAACAAGTTATGCAAAAAAATATCAATACGATAAAATCTTCGCGATTATCAAAAACTCCTTTAAAAATATTAATGAAAAGGAAGATTATCTTAACCAAAGTAATAAACAAAAAATACTTCAAGCTTTTGGTGTTGTGAAAAGAAAAAGAAGTAAAAGTCTAAGATATAAAATAGAAGCTGAAAATTTCTTTGTAATTAATACGGAAGACATAAAGAAAAATAGTTTGGGCATTGGAGCATTAAGGAGAGAGAACAGTATTTTCTTTGATGATTATTCCTTGAAAAATGGTGAGGAAGAAGATAAAAAATTATTAAAAGACTTGCTTGATGATGAAACTCTACCAAGATATGCTTTGCAAGAGGTTGAAAACACTTTTAATTACAAAACTCCATTGAATGTAAATTTTGCTTCTCACAAACCAGAAAGAGATTTTATTAAAAAATTAGTGAAAGATGAAAATGTTAAAGCATTAGATTCGTGGATAAAATCTCTTGATGTTGGATTTTATAGTATTGAATATTCCTGGAGAAAAGGTGAACATCCAAAACAAGGAAGTTTTAATCCTGACTTTTTTATAAAGCTTGGAAAGGATATATTAGTAGTTGAAATAAAAGCTGATAATGATGTCAATAAAGAAAACAAAGCCAAATTAAAATATGCAAAAGAACATTTCAATCGTGTGAATAAACTACAATCTGATTTTCGGTATTATTTCAAGTTCCTTTCCCCTTCAAGTTATGATCTCTTTTTTCAAGTTTTAAGAGAAGGGAAATATAAAACATTTAAGTCAAAAATTGAAGCTGAATTAGAAACTTAATATAATTTTAAAAACTCGAGTCGGGTTCAACAAACTAGACTTGGGTTTTTCAATGGCAGTATAGATGATAATACAATCTCTTTAATTTTCCCTTTACAGAAAAAATCTAATTTTGAATAGACAACTTTAAAGTAGACTAATATTTGAAAGGATAAATAGTGCAGTTTATTAATAGAGAAAGAGCATTAAAACAATTTATAAAGAAAATTGATGTTTAAATCTCAGAAATTACGGAGTATTTAAAAAGAAGAATGCAGAAAGCAGAGAGATTGCAAAAGGAAGCAAAACAATTTCTACAAGAATCAAAAGAAAAAGTGGAGAAGGTGATTTTAAATGCAAAAAATGGATAAAACATTTATAGAATTTCTTGACATTAATACATTTGTTGATTGTTAAGAAATAAATAA
>Ga0268279_1000216_pt1 | contig 42542 bp, 44 predicted proteins | sample saktaG_6_FD_190142 | JGI IMG/M metagenome (GOLD analysis project Ga0268279, IMG submission 190142) | Saline water microbial communities from Sakinaw Lake, British Columbia, Canada - sak_2010_1_5_80m | ecosystem: Environmental > Aquatic > Non-marine Saline and Alkaline > Saline ...
CATCCCAGAATGAAGACACAAGATATTATGAAGTGACGCCTTCTCTGAATTACATGATTACAGAGAATCATTCGCTGGCACTTGGATACAGTTATTCAAACGAACATGACAAAATGTTAACAGATGACCGTGATCTGGATCGAAACATGGCATGGCTCACCCTGAATTTCAATTTCCCGCAAAAGTGGTAGTTTTCTGTAAATCACGGATAAATGATCAAATATTCGGCCTTGAGCATTGGTCATGGCACCATTGTTGCTTATTAAAACCTATTGCCTTGAGGCAATCGGCCCGGTATTAAGTGAAACTGCGCAATATGAATAAAGGAACATCTTTTAATGGAAAACATTAGTGAACTAAAAGGATTAATCAGAAGACGGATAAAAATTTTCCTGTTATCTTCCATACCGGTTTTTATAATCGTGGTTATAGTAGCCTTTACCCTGCCGCCGATTTATGTTTCCAAGTCAACGATTCTCGTTGAGTCACAACAGATTCCCCAGGAATATGTAAAGTCCACAGTGACGGGTTATGTGGAACAGCGTCTTCAGTCTATTACCCAGCAGATTCTAAGCCGCTCCAATCTGATAAAAATTATCAATCAATTTAACCTGTACCCTGACATGGGGGAAAAATACGCCACGGAAGTAGTTCTCACAAAAATGCGGAAAGATATTATTCTGGAAACTATCCAGGCCGGCGGAAGAGGGAGTAGAGATGCCACCATTGCCTTTACCCTTTCATATGAGGGTAAAGACCCGACAACTGTTCAGAAGGTCGCCAATGTCATTGCTTCCCTCTACCTCGAGGAAAATCTGAAAAAAAGAGAAGCCCAGGCCACACGCACAACCGAGTTCCTGCAGCAGGAATTGAATCACCTCAAAGAGCAAATTAATGGATACGGGAGCAAAATCAGTAAATTCAAGGAAGCCCATCTTGGTGAACTTCCTGAGTACAACACCATCAATGTTCGTGCAATGGATCAGTTGAGCCGGGACATTGACCAGGCTAATATGCAGCTCAGCTCCCTCAAGGAAAGAAAGGTTTACCTGGAAGGGCAAATTGCCAATGTAGATCTTTCGGGACCCGTTGTGACGGCAGGAGGAACAATAGTATCCGGGGGAACCCGGGAAGAACGTCTTAAGTCTCTTCGTCTGCAGCTTATCAACCTTCAGACCAGCTTATCAGACAAACATCCCGATATTGTAAGGCTAAAGAAAGAGGTCCATGAACTGGAAGCCCGGGAAGGGGAAACGAAAGTCTCTTCCGGTGATACGGAACGCCTCAATGATTTAAAAAATCGTCTTGTAACTATGAAAACCAGGTTAGGTCCACAACATCCTGATGTTGTCAAGATTTCAAGAGAAGTGGCAAGCCTTTCCAGAGAAATACAGAATTCTGAAAAAGACAAGGCGGCCTCCGGGCTTACTAATCAAAGGGAGAGAAGTCCCGCCTATATGAGTCTTAAAACACAGATAGAATCGATCAATATAGAGATCAATCACCTCTTCGATGAAAGAATCCGCATCAAGAAAAAAATGAATTATTATCAGAAAAAAATTGAAAACGCTCCACGTGTCGAAAAAGAATATGCCAGTCTGACGGCTGATTACGAAAATTCAAAGCAAAAGTACAATGAAGTCATGAGCAAGCTGATGGAGGCACGGGTTTCCAAGGGAATGGAAGAAACCCAGCATGGTGAACGTTTTACCATCATAGAACCGGCCGCGAAACCGGAAGCTCCTGAAAAACCGGACAGGCGAAAAATTATGCTCATGGGGTTGTTTCTCTCCCTCGGTGCCGGCGCGGGTCTCGCGTTCGTTCAGGAAAATATGGACCACTCAATCAAGAAGGCAAGCGAGCTTGACGGCCTTGGAGATATCCCTGTATTATCTGTCATTCCTTTAATAGAAAGCGAAGAAGAAATAAAGCGCAAGCGAAAAAAGATGATTATAGGTGGTTTGTCAGCCGTTGGTGTAATGATTGCGGCATTAATCGTAATACATATATTTGTCATGCCTCTGGATATTATATGGTTGAAAATCCAGCGGAAAGTAATGATAAAAATGTAAACCAACCGGATCCCCTTTAACTAATATTTTGAAGGAAGCCTTACATGAGTAAACTCAAAAAAGCCCTGGAAAAAGCTAAGGAAGCCAGGAAGGATCATTTTGAAGATCTTGTAATAGACGAAGGAAGGTCAACTCCTGTGACAAGCCTGCCGGTCATAAAACAGGAAAAACCCTTTGAAAAGGTAGATCCTTCTTATGTCCATACAAAAATTAAACATATTGATTTTCAAAACCTTGAGAAAAACAAAATAATCTCCATCTGTCATGGAAATGTAGTTGCGGATCAGCTAAAAATTCTCCGTACCCGGATATTAACTTACTTAAGGGATGCAGGCGGGAACAGCCTCCTTATTGCCAGCGCAAACCCCGGTGAGGGACGAACGGTCACAGCCATCAATCTCGCCATCGCTCTTTCTCAACAGATAGATGGTACTGTCCTTCTCGTAGATGCCGACCTGAGGAAACCTTCCATACATAATCTACTGGGTTTTGACAGCGATAAAGGACTCTCCGATTATCTGCGAGGAAAAGCAGAAATTCATGATCTTCTGGTAAATCCGGGAATGCCAAGACTGGTTGTCCTTCCCGGTGGCAAACCGTTACCAAACTCTTCCGAGTATTTAGGCTCTCCCCGGATGGAGTCTCTGGTCAGGGAACTGAAGGAACGTTATTCCGACCGGTTTATTATCTTCGATAGTTCTCCTCTTCTGACCAGCGCGGATCCATTGGTTCTTTCCCGTTTCGTTGATGGTATTTTAATGGTAGTCGAAGCGGAGAAAACGACCAGGGAGGAGCTGAAAGGTGCCATGGATCTTTTACGGGACAGGCCAATAATCGGAACAATGCTCAATAAAACAAAACAGTAATCACACAAGAATTGGCACATGTACAAATCGTATTACGGCTTCAAGGAAAAACCATTTAACCTGACACCTGATCCCGATTATCTCTTCATGAGTCGGGGCCACGAGGAGGCGTACACCCACCTTGAATACGCCATCACCGAAAACAAAGGTTTTGTCGTCATTACAGGTGAAATCGGCTCCGGTAAAACAACACTGATCAATTTTCTCTTACGCAAACTCGGGCGAAATATCCAGGTTGCTGTCGTCAATCATACTCTTGTCCAGCCCAAACAGTTTCTCAAAATGATATGCCATGAATTCGAAATCCCGGTAGACGGCATGGATAAAGCTGAAATGCTCAATGTTTTTCAGGAGTTCCTGCTGAAACAATTTGCCGAGAGGAGGCGCATCGCGTTAATCATCGATGAGTCTCAAAATCTGCCGGACAAAACAATCGAAGAAATCAGATTGCTTTCTAACCTGGAGTCCGAAAAACAGCACTTAATCCAGATTTTACTATTGGGACAACCTGATCTGAAACAGAAGCTTCAAAGAAAGAGCCTGGAACAATTTATCCAGAGAGTAACAGTTTACTGGCACCTGAATGGTCTTGACAAAGATGAGGTTGACCAGTATATTCGCCATCGTTTGTGGGTGGCAGGAACAGAAAACCTTGACATTTTTGATCAGCAAGCCATTGAGGCTATCCACAAGTATTCCCGGGGTATTCCCCGCCTTATTAATATCTTATGCGATTCCGCCCTTGTTTATGGTTATGCCGATGAACTAAAAATCATTGATGAAAAAGTTATTGATGAAGTAATAAAGGTCAGGAACATAGGGGGAGTTTTCGCTGAAGGCACAGGGGATGACAAAAAAGCCCATTCTACTTTCATTAAGAAAGAACACTTTGGACAATTGAATCAACGGATCAAAGCCATGGAAAAGAAGGTAATTTCCCTTGAAAACACCCTCGCTAATTTAAATAAGGCATTAGATATATCCTCTTCCACCAAGAAAAAGCGTGATGAACTCGTTCTTGAACTTACAAAAATGTTAAAACAAAGCATGGAAAGTCAGACAAACTTAATACTGGAAATCATTGAGTTAAAACACAGAGAAAAAGGAGGTGATAATAAAAAGCATTCCGTTAAAACAAGCGGCCGGGCAGCCTCGATATCAAATCCATCTCCAGACCAGCCCGAGAACAATTCCAAGAATTAGCCAGATCGGTATAGATATAATCAGTCCCCACATTACTCCATTTACCTTTTTCAGTGACTTTTCCAAGCTCTTCGCGTATAACGCCCTTTCCAGTTTTATCCTGACGTCTTCAAACTTGAAAGGCTTGGTGACATAATCATACGCGCCCTCTTTCATCGCTTCGATCGCGCTTTCAAGGCTCGGATATCCTGTGATCATTAAAAACACAACCCTGGTATCCTTTTGCCTGATTTTTTTTAATAATTCCATACCATCTATTTTCGGCATTACAAGATCAGAAATAACACTATCAAATTTGCCAGGCATGAATTTTTGAAGCGCGTCTTCCCCGCTATCAGCCGTTACTACCGCATATCCAACGCTTCCCAGGTAATCCTTTAATACGGACCTCACACTTTCATCATCGTCAACAACCAATATATTTCCCTTACTCATTATCAGTACCTCTCTCAACAGCCAGTATCGGCCCGTTCAGGGGAACGGACCCTACAACTTTATTCACAACAACTGCGTTTTTACGCAGATGTTGGCAGAAAATAAATTCGAAATCCGAAGTACTAAATTCGAAACAATATCAAAACCCTAAATTCGAATGTCCAAAACTGTTTCGAAAATTTGCTATTTGATATTCGAATTTGTTTCGTATTTCGAAATTCTAATTTCGGATTTGCGGCTTTGCCGCCTTAGGTTATTGTAGGGGCCGATGCCCTCATCGGCCCGTTCGGGGGAACGGGCCCTACATGTTTCTATATGTTTGTTTTATATTTAACATCTTTTATATTTTTCAACAAAAGATATTTCGCCATGGAACCACAAAAAGACGTTAGACCGATACAAAACGCGAAAACATATACCAACATAAAGTGTAAATTGCGGAATGCATCAACATAAAGTGTAGAACTGTAAAAATAACCGACCCAAAAGGCAGCAATTTTAATCAACATAAAATGTAGGAGCGCAATATAAGCCAACACAATGCGTTGAACGTTATTTCAATCAACCATATCTGTGGCTTTAGATCTATTACAACTTTAAAAACAGATGAAGGAACAATTCAACTTGCTGATTAAACAGCATAATAAATTATTCTATTTTTTATTATCCCGATGGCACACGTCATGCAATTAAAACTTCTAAGACTAAGAATTTAAATGGACTCTGTGGATTAAAAACTTAGCTTAAAAACTTAACTTAAGTTAATGACATTGAGGCTAAAACAATTTAATATGAGGACACAAAAGTGTCAGAGGGAAAACTATGATGCCGGACAGGTCGATGTCAAATAATAGAGTTATAAACCTCAGCGAATGGGTGGATTTTGAGCAGAACTTTCATGATGAGGGTTTCTTTCAGGCAGCGCTTGGCATAGAGAGAAAAAGATCAGAGCGTTCAGGAAGACCGTTCCTGTTAATGCTTATCGACATTAAGAAACCCATCCATAGCAAAAGCGGAAAAGCAATATTCAGAAAATTAGTGGCTCAATTAAATTCGCACACAAGAGAAACAGATATAAAGGGCTGGCATACACATAAATCTGTCATCGGTGTCATTTTTACCGAGATAGGCGACGAACTTGGGTTTGGGATCAGTAAGTAAACGAATCGACAGATAGTTTGCAATAACATATAGATACACCGGTATTAAAAAACAGGCGTGTGTCTACAAAAAACAGGGGTGTTTTTACAGTTTTTCGAGTTCAGTGACCAGGGTTGGAGTTGGAATCTTTAGTTTGTTCAATAGGTTGCGGACATTGGACGTTATTTCGTTGTGCCTGAAGAATTTATGAGAATTTGTTCGAAATTCTGAGACCTGAAGACCCTCAAGATTGTGCTGAATCCTGCTCCATGTATCATTGCATTCGATCTCGGCAACACGTTCTATCAGAAGAGAAAGAACACACAGCTTCACATGGGCTTCGATACGGCGGGGCGCCCAGTGGTACATGGGACACATCTTGATCTGAGTTCTTTTCATTGAGCGGAAACACCGTTCGATAACCATTAATCCCTTGTATCCGCAGGCCGCATCTTCGAGGGTTATGGTGTCATCATTGGTCTCAATGACCCACTTGCCGTCATACTTTTCGGATTCCTTGATCTTATTGCGGTCAATCCGGATATTGTCGCTCTTTGTAATAGTGAGATAACGCTTATATCGTTTGGATGCCAGAAGCTCTATGGCCCACTTGGCCGTGGCTTTTCTGTTTTGATGTTTATCGAGTTCCTTCTCCAGGAATGCAACAACCTCTTCGCGGTGCTTCTTCTGTCTTCTTGCCTCAGAGGGATTGTAACAGAGGATGTAGCGTCTTCTTCTTTCGCCATCTCCTATGATAACTTCCTTGGCATGAAGGTTGTCGCTGATAACAGTGTAACGTCCCCTTTTAGAAAGCACGGTATCCCGTATCTCAGATACAGAAGCCATGCGTGACGCGAGAAGATACTTTCCGCAGGCCTTCGAGAGCTCCTTTTTATTTTCAATGGAGTTCATACCTGAATCGGCAACAAAAAGTGCACGACCAAGCTTCCATCCCCTCAGGTCATCTCTTATCTTTTTGATGGTTGCGGCATCGGATGTGTTTCCCGGAAAGACCCAACTCCTTACAGGTAATCCTTCACGTGTGACGGCAAGGGCAACTACTATCTGAGGAGACCAGGTTCCTTCTTTGGAATGGCCGAAGGCACGGAAAGAATCTTCATAATCTATGGAAAAGGAAGCGGTGGTTGTATCGTAGAAGACAAGATCTACCTCGAGGTTGAGAAGATTCGCGGTCTGAAAGAATATCTGTTCTTCCACTTCTGACATGTGATCATAGAAGAGGTCCATTGCTTCGTAGAGCTGTTCGAGCTTCAGTAACCGGCAGGAGGGAATATATACCCTTGACAGCCATCGTTCCCATAGCCCCAGTTTTGAATCGGGATCGGTGAGCCTATTGGCAACCATGGCAAAGATTGCCCTTTCATATGGAACCTTAAGCTTCTTTGACTTGCAGATATCGCGGAAGATCTGTCCAATGCCCAGTCGTTCCCACAGTGCTTCAATGACCAGAGGTGTTCCCAGTGTTTGTGTCCCTATGAGTTTGAGGTCTTTCGGAAAACCGGATAGATCTGATGAACTGTCGTTATCCCCGGCAATGGGATCGGTTACTTTTAGACCGCAGACCCTGGCGATAGACCTGCACAGGCGTACGAGGTGATCTCTGTCCAGTTCGTCTGTTCTTCCGAAGCTGTGTATTATATTGGCAACCGGCTTTCCCGTTTCCGGGTGTCTTTTATTGTGAGCGAGCTGGTAATACTCGACGACAGATCCGTCTTTGTTTTTTCGTTTGGTCGTTCTTAGATACATGCTTACTCATATATCATGTACTAAATACTATGTAAAGAAAAATGATCATATCCGTGTGCCTACACGTTTTGAAGGTGAACACCAAGCGAAAAACCATAAGTGCTTGATTTTATGTGATGCGATCTGGTATTCTTGATGAAATTGGGACGATATGAGCCTACAGATCCCAAACGCAAGACGAACAGGAGAAAGAATTTATACTGGAGAGAATAACGCAGAGAGTACGGAACAGCTTATTTTACGTTATTGAATCAAAATATTTTCATGAGATGAAACTCTCCCTGCAGTGGTTCCCGGACGAAGATAACGGGGCAGAAAACAACTATGAACCGGATCCTCTCTTCTATCCCGATGTTATAGAAAAGGCAATTCATAAAGTCTTTTCCCTTGCCATTAAAAGGATCTTTGATATTATAGGCAGTATTGTTGCCTTCATCGTCTTCTCTCCACTATTTCTTGCTATTCCAGTCCTGATTAAAATGACTTCAAAAGGCCCTGTATTCTTCAGGCAGGAAAGGCTGGGCATGTTCGGGAAAAAGTTCACCTTTCTAAAATTCAGATCTATGCGGGTGGGCAGTGATGATAGCGTACACCGTGAGTACATCAAGGATCTAATTACAAATGGAAATGGTGAAAGCGGAAAAGGCGACAAACCGGGAGAGAACGGCCTTTATAAGATACAAAGCGACCCGAGAGTCACCTTTATAGGAAAGTTTTTACGCAAAACAAGTCTCGATGAACTTCCGCAGTTCATAAACGTATTAAGAGGGGACATGTCTCTCGTAGGACCAAGGCCTCCCATACCATATGAATACGATGAATACAAAATCTGGCACACGCGGCGCGTCATCGAGGTAAAACCCGGCATCACAGGACTCTGGCAGGTCGAGGGACGGAGCTCTACCAGCTTCGATGAAATGGTGCGCCTTGATCTCAAATACGTAAGAGAATGGTCCCTCTGGATGGATATAAAGATTATCCTCAAAACACCCTGGGTGGTATTAACAGGCAAAGGAGCCTATTAAAGACAAAGGATCAAGGATAAAAACAAAGGTCCAAGGTTCAAGGATAAAGGTTCAAGGTAAAAATACAAAGGAACAAGGTAAAGGCAATTCTTAATTCTGAATTGAGAAACAAGGTGGGTGGCATGGACAAACTTGTTTGTCCGTGCATATGATGACGACACGGACAAATTCCACCATTTGCGGTATTCCATGCCATCGCTTAAAGTAAAGGATAAAATATGGAAAAGGTTCTTATAAAAAAGTCTGATCTGGTCGGCGTTCAAGCTATTTATCGCGGTGGTGAACTGATTTTCAAAGATCACCAGACCAGGACAGAAACAAAAATCGATCTGGAGCGCGTCGTAGATAAAAAGAGGAGGACTTGGAAATGATAAATATCAGCGTTATCGGATACGGCTACTGGGGCCCCAACCTGGTAAGAAATTTTAGCGGCACCGACGGTGTACACCTCGTGTCTGTCTGTGACAAAGACCCTGAATCTCTAAAAAGGGTGGCTAAAGCTTATAATAACGGTATTGCAACAACCACGAACATTACCAGTGTTTTAACATCTCCCGATATCGATGCAATCGCCATTGCAACACCTGTTTATACACACTATGAAATTGCCAAAAAGGCACTTGAAAACGGAAAACATGTATTTGTTGAAAAACCTTTTACGTCCACCGTCGCCCAGGCAGAGGAATTGGTTGAACTTGCAGACAGGAAAAATCTCACAATCATGGTCGATCACACCTTCCTCTTTACAGGCGCGGTACGGAAAATCAAGGAACTGATCAGCGATGGCGTCCTGGGCAACTTGTATTATTTCGATTCGACGAGAGTCAATTTAGGACTCTTCCAGCACGATGTCAATGTAATCTGGGATCTCGCGCCCCATGACTTCTCAATCATGGATTATGTTGTCGAGGAAAAACCTGTGGCTGTCGCGGCAACAGGCGCGGCACACTTCAATGGAAAGGAAAACATCGCATACGTCACGGTCTATTTCCCCAACAACATGATTGCCCACTTTAACGTGAACTGGACGTCTCCCGTGAAACTGAGAAGCACCCTCATCGGCGGCGACAAGAAAATGCTCGTATGGAATGATCTCGAATCTGATGAAAAAATAAAAATCTACGACAAGGGTGTCGAGGTGGTAACACAGGAAAGCATATATGATCTCCTCGTAAGTTATCGCTCTGGTGATGTGTGGGTCCCGAAGGTTAACCCGTTAGAGGCACTCAAGGTAGAGGCGGATTATTTTGTCGATTGCGTTACAAATAACAACAAGACCCCGATTAATGATGGAATGGCGGGTCTGAGAGTTGTCAAGATCCTTGAAGCAACCGACAAATCACTCAAAAATAGAGGCGAAACGATAGAATTATAAGGGGTTAATAGGGGACGGTTCACATTTATTATAAATAAATGTGAACCGTCCCCTATTACAATACGATTCATCCTGAGCCTGTCGAAGGATACAATTATGAGTAAATACCTTTCTATAGCCGATGACGTCAAGCTCGGGGAGAACGTTAAACTCTCTAAATTCATTAATCTGTACGGCTGTGCCATAGGTGACAACACAAAAATCGGAGCCTTCGTCGAAATTCAGAAGAACGCAACGGTAGGTAAAAACTGCAAAATCTCGAGCCATACCTTCATCTGCGAAGGCGTAACCATTGAAGACAACGTATTCATCGGGCACAGTGTAACATTTACCAATGATACCTACCCCAGGGCAACTAACCCTGACGGAACACTGCAGACGGATAACGATTGGAAAGTCGAGCCGACCCTGATAAAGAAAGGAGCTTCCATCGGATCAGGCTCAACTATTTTGAGCAATTTGACGATAGGTAATAATGCGATCGTCGGCGCCGGAAGCGTCGTAACAAAAGACGTCCCCCCCGACACCATCGTCGCAGGAAACCCCTCAAGAGCAAAAGAAAAGGATCAAGGTAAAAACAAAGGTTCAAGGATCAAGGTTCAAGGATCAAGGTAAAAACAAAGGTTCAAGGATCAAGGTTCAAGGATCAAGGTAAAAACAAAGGATAAAGGGCCAAGGATAAAAATAAAGGATCAAAGAATGAGATTTGAGGATCTTGAGGTTTGGAAACGATCAAGGAAGTTAAGTGCAAGCATATATAGGGAATTTAAAGAATTAAAAGACTATGGATTTAAGGATCAGATAACACGATCAGGACTATCCGTACCAAGCAATATCGCCGAAGGATTTGAAAGGGAATCTCAGAAGGAGTCTATGGTATTCCTATCATACGCAAAAGGTTCTTGCGGTGAATTGAGAACTCAGATCTACATCGGTATGGACATTGGATACATTGGCAAAGAAACTGGACAAGCCTGGCTAAAGGAAGCAAACGAAATATCATCGATGCTCAACGGCTTAATCAAAACAAGGCGAAATTTCCTCAAAAATACAAAAAAGTAGATTCGCCTTTTTCACCTTGAACCTTGCTCCTTGATCCTTTGTTTTCTACCTTGAACCTTTATCCTTTGTCCTTGAACCTAAGTTTGTAACTCAGGGGGCGGAGCTGTATCTGAAATACACTTTTTAACGTTAAAGATTGGACTTCTCATCGCTTTTAATTCAAAATTCAAAATTCAAAATTATTTTTTCCGGAGGAAAAAATGAACGTTCCGTTTTTAAATTTAAAGATACAATATGAATCGATAAAAGATGAAATCAATGCGGCAATAAATGACGTGATCGAAAAAACCGCTTTTGCGGGTGGTCCTTTTGTCGCGCAATTTGAAGAGGAATTTGCCGAATTCTGCCGGTGTCAACACGCCATCGGAGTCGGCAACGGAACGGACGCGCTCTGGCTCCCCCTCCTGGCCCTTGGAACAGGCCAGGGAGATGAAGTTATAACAGTTCCCAGCACCTTTATCGCAACGGCGGAAGCTATCAGCTTTTGCGGCGCCACACCGGTGTTTGTCGATATAGACGAACAGACATATAACATGAATCCGGATCTACTCGAAGCAGCCATTACTCCGAAAACAAAGGCCATTATACCCGTTCATCTTTTCGGGCAAACAGCCGACATGGACCCGATCATGGATATCGCGAAAAAACATAACCTGTATGTGATTGAAGACGCATGCCAGGCCCATGGAAGTGAATACAAGGGAAAACGGGCAGGATCTATTGGTGAGGCAAGCGCTTTCAGCTTTTATCCCGGGAAAAATCTCGGAGCATACGGCGAGGCCGGAGCGATTGTAACTAATAATGCCGATTTAACAAGCAAGACGAAGATGTTTCGCGACCATGGACAGGCCCGGAAATACTATCACGGAATGATCGGGTGGAATGCCCGCATGGATGGAATCCAGGGAGCAATCCTCAGCACAAAACTCAAGCATCTTGAATCATGGACTGAAGCACGCAGAAAAAACGCAAGCTTATACAACGAACTTTTATCAAATGTTGACGGCATCATTACACCCCGGGAAGCCGATTACACCAGACACGTATATCATATCTATGCCATCCGTGTTCAAAACCGCGACGAACTGATAGAGAAGCTTGCCGAAAAAGAAATATTCTGCGGAATCCACTACCCCGTTCCCCTTCATTTACAAGAAGCTTACAACTTTCTCGGACTAAACAAAGGCAGCTTCCCCGTAGCCGAAAAATGCGCCTCTGAATTCGTCTCCTTACCCATGTTCCCCGAACTAACCGAAGCCCAAATCAAATACACCACAGACAACATAAAGCAACTGCTTTAAGCAAATTGTCTTTACCCTGAACCTTGTGTTCCTTGAACCTTCGGTTTTTACCTTGATCCTTGAACCTTGATCCTTGTTCCTTCCTCTTTTACCTTGAACCTTGTTCCTTCATCCTTGAACCTTGATCCTTTGTCCTTGAACCTTGAACCTTTGTCCTTTTACCTTGATCCTCGTTTTTTCTTGACACGACCATTTAGGCGATGTATTGTCTTATGAAAAGTAAGACACAAGGAGGCCTCTCATGAGAACCAAGAAAAAGATGAGTGTGACCATAGACGCGGAAATATTTGAGGCCATTGAGGAGGCCGCGGAAAGCTGTAACATGGCTAAGAGCCAGTTGGCACAGGAGGCCTTCAGGTTGTGGTTCAAAAAAAGGACCGAAGAATCGATGGCTGCGGGATATGTTGAAATGGCCAGGGAAGACAGGGAATTTGCCGATACAACCCTTGACGCCCAAAAGGAGATTCTGTCGTGACGGATTTTCCCGCGCGTGGCGAGGTGTGGCTGGTGAACTGGAACCCTGCCAGGGGAAGCGAACAGGCAGGCAAAAGACCGGCGCTTGTCATCCAGAACGACATTGGCAATGAAAAATCTTCCACCACTATCGTGGCAGCCATTTCCGGTTCCGTTAAGATCTATCCTATGAACGTTAAAATTGATCCCCCGGAAGGAGGATTAGAACGACCCTCTATCGTAAAAACAGGCCAGATACTTACCGTATCCAAAGAGAGGCTGGAAAAAAGCCTCGGCAAAATCAGCGCAAAAAAGATGGAAGAAGTCAATCGCGCCATCGAACTAAGCTTAGACCTTTTATGATCCACCAAACAGACCCCAGCAAAAAATTCATCCCATATTCAAAATTGCCTTTATATCCTTGATCCTTGATCCTTGATCCTTTGTCCTTAACTTAATTCAAAATTATCTTCATCCTTGACCGGCAAGCAGTGAAAGCATATAATTGGGTTAATATAATGAAAACAACTCAATATTTTCAATACATAAAAAAGAGGAAGGATCGATCTTTTAAGGAGGGTTAAAGTATGAAAGTGAAATATTTTTCTGATACTGACACAGCTCATGTGGAATTCACAGACAGAGAAGTCTATGAGACGAAAGAGATAAGTGAGAATATCTACATAGATGTTGATGATAAGGGCAATATTGTAAGTATGACTATTGAACATGCAAAAGCTAATGCAGGGCTATGGGAATTTTCATATCAGGAAATGTCTCGCCAGATTGCATAAAAATACCGAACATCAGCCGGGAAATAGTACAGGGGGAAAAGGGGACGTTTCCATTTTTTACGGTTGGAGGATTTTTTTATATTTATTTAGTGGGTCGGTTGGACAGAAATATGTATTGGGAGCAGTTCGATACGGAATTATCTTTTTAAAAGCTGATCCACCGGAAAGACCAGGCCATGGAAGATTCAAAAAAGATCCAAACAGTTATCACGGATTATTTAAGCAGGTATGCTGACATACGGCTCGCGTTTCTTTTTGGGTCAATCGCCGAGGGACAGCATTCAGAGGCAAGTGATATTGATCTTGCCATATTATTTCAGACCGAACCCGATTTTTATTTCCTGGATAACATTAAGAATGCTCTCTCCGGATTCATTAAAAGAGAGATAGACATTGTTGTGCTCAATGATGCTTCCCCTATCATCAAGATGCAGGCGCTCAAAAAGGGCATCCCATTGATCAGAAGAGATAAAGCATATGAGGAATTTTTCACCCGCACCGTCGAAGAATATGCCGACTTGAAGATTGTAAGAAAAGAAATAGAAGATAATATCCTCAAGGGGAGATTGTATGCCTGACAAAGATATCATCATGGCAAAGACAGCAATCGTCCAGAGATGCTTACGGCGAATCAAAGAAGTGACCGGCCTCGATCCGAACAGCCTGGAGAATATCGATAAAGAAGACATCTTCATTCTTAATTTACAAAGGGGCGTTCAGGCGACTATTGACCTTGCGACACACGTAGTGGCTTCAGAAGGTCTGGGGCTTCCTGAAACAATCAAGGACAATTTCGCGCTTCTGAAAAACGCGGGTATAATTGCCCCGAAAATTGAGACCAGAATGAAAGCAATGACAGGTTTCAGAAATATTGCAGTCCACAATTATCAGCAGATCAACAGGGACATATTAAAGTCAATTTTGCAAAATAACCTGCAAGACCTGGAAGAATTCTATACAGCCGTACTACTCCACTTCGGCTTTACCAAATAAACCAGAAAATTGTCCTTATATCCTTGAACCTTTGTCCTTGATCCTTGTTTTTACCTTGCTCCTTGCTCCTTGATCCTTGAACCTTTGTCCCTTGTCCTTGGTCCTTCAATTCAAAATTAAAAATTCAAAATTAAAAATTGCCTTTACCCATGCCGCCCTTAAACTTTGAGATCATCAACCCACTCGAACACAAAGACTGGGACGATTTAATACTTTCAAACGAGGAAAGCTCTTTCTTCCACACCACGGCCTGGGCAAAGACAATTTGCGAATCATACGACTATAATCCCATATGTTTTACACAGATCAATGATAACCGCCTATTGACCCTAATTCCAGTAATGGAAATAAACAGCATTCTGACAGGCAAAAGAGGCGTCGCCCTCCCCTTCACCGATTATTGTGAACCCATAATCGATGGAAGCATCCCCTTTCAGGACGTCTTTAATCATATGATCACATACGGCAAAAAAAAAGCCTGGAAATACATTGAAATAAGAGGCGGAGAAAAATTATTAGATGACCCGGAACCTTCGAGACAATATTTCGGCCACATTCTCGATCTGTCACAAGACGAGGAACAGATCTTCTCCAGCTTCAGAAACAGCACAAAAAGAAACATAAAAAAGGCACAAAAAGAAAGAGTAAAGGTTGACTTCTTCAATACACCGGAATCAATCAGGGAATATTACAGGCTCCACTGCATAACAAGAAAAAGGCAGGGTATCCCGCCCCAGCCATTTAAATTTTTTAAAAAAATATACGACCATGTTATATCCACAAACATGGGATTTGTTGCCCTTGGCTCTTATCTCGACAAGAATATCGCCGGAGCTGTTTTTTTCCATTTTGGGGAAAAAGTATTCTTCAAATACGGCGCTTCCGACACAAAGAAGCATCACGTAAGAACAAACAACCTCGTCATGTGGGAAGCAATAAAATGGAGCTGCCGGAATGGATACAAAAGCTTCTGCTTCGGCAGAACAGACCTGGAAAACCAAGGCCTCAGACAATTCAAATCAGGCTGGGGCACAACAGAAAACACAATAAAATATTACAAATACGACCTGCAAAAAGACACCTTTATTAAAGACACACAGACAATCAAACCCATATATAACAAGATCCTGAAAAAAATGCCCATACCAATCCTCAAAACCACAGGCACATTATTATACAAACATATAGGATAAGTAGGGCCCGTTCCTCGAACGGGCTAACATTAACGTGAGCTTGTCGAACTCTACCAACACATGGACTAAAAAATTTCTACCTTGAACCTCGTTCCTTGAACCGTGCTCCTTGTTCCTTTGTTTTTAATTCAAAATTATCTTCATCCTTGACCGGCAAGCAGTGAAGGCGTATAATTGTAGCGATATAATGAAAACAACTCAATATTTTCAATACATGAAAAAAGGGAAGGATCGATCTTCAATAAAAGAAGAATGGATAAGATTTGTTGTCGAGAATCCTCAGAAAACCGAGATCCAATCGGATGGGCGAATAAGAAAATGGGCAAAGATACAAGAGGTTGATAAATATCTTCGAGTAATTTTATTGGAGGACGGTGAAACGGTTCACAACTCCTTCTTTGATCGATCTTTTAAGGAGGGTTAAAGTATGAAAGTGAAATATTTTTCTGATACTGACACAGCTCATGTGGAATTCACAGACAGAGAAGTCTATGAGACGAAAGAGATAAGTGAGAATATCTACATAGATGTTGATGATAAAGGTAATATTGTAAGTATGACTATTGAACATGCAAAAGCTAATGCAGGGCTATGGGAATTTTCATATCAGGAAATGTCTCGCCAGATTGCATAAATAATGATTATATTTCTTTGTTAAGAGTTTTAAAAATGCAACAAGTTTTCAGGTTCCCAGGGAGAAAGTAATGGAAAGAAAAAAGTTTGTTTATTGGCAGGATAATGACATGTGGCTTGGATATATGGAAGAATATCCCGATTACATGACCCAGGGTGAAACATTTGAAGAATTAAAGGAAAATCTTAAAGATATTTATGCAGAACTCTGTAGTGACAGGATTCCTTGTGTTCGTAAGATTGCTGAACTGGAAGTTGCATGAAAAGGCAGGAATTAATAAAGGAATTGGAAAAGATGGGATGCATTTTGATTCGCCATGGAGGGAAGCATGACTGGTATCAAAACCCCAGCACGAAAATATCCCAACCAGTTCCCCGGCATAGAAAAATCAATAAATACCTGGCCAGACACATCATCAATATGTTAGAAAACGAGAGCTAACCATAGCCTCACCGTTAATTTCCCTGAACCTTGATCCTTCGTCTTTTACCTTGAACCTTGTTCCTCGTTCCTTGATCCTTTGTTTTTATCCTTGTTCCTTGATCCTTTGTCCTTGATCCTTCGTATTTTCATCCTTGACCGGCAAGCAGTGAAGGCGTATAATGAGGGCACCATGAAGTCATAATGTGAATCCACGATATCCATGACAGGAAGTGTACTATGAAAACTATGACAATTCGGGGCTTTGATCCTGAGCTTGCCGAGAAGATTAGACAAACAGCCGAAAAGGAAAAAAAGAGCATCAATCAATTGGTAATTGATATAATGAAAAAACATCTCGGCTTGGAAAAAGAAAAGAAATTTACAAGATCATACAATGATCTGGATAATCTGTTCGGAAAATGGTCACAGGAACAACTTGATCATGTCCAGAGTAAAATTGATTCAGAAAGAAAAATCGACAGAGAGCTCTGGACATGACAGATCTGCTCATTGATACAAATATCTATTCTTACGCCCTCAGAGGGACTGCCGATGTGGTCAGTGTTCTGCGAAAAGCGCATTCGATCGGAATAAGTTCAGTTTCAATAGGAGAACTCCTTTACGGATTCAAGGGCGGGTCTAAAGAACGACAGAATATCGAAGAACTTGAAGATTTTCTCGACTCGCCCCGCGTTCAGATATACTGTGTTGATGAAAATACGGCCGAATTTTATGCTGAAATTTTAAGTGGTTTAAAAACAAGAGGAACACCGATACCGACAAACGATATCTGGATAGCGGCAGTAGCCTTTCAACATGGATTAAAGCTTTTCACCAGGGACAGGCATTTTGAAAAGATAGCGGGTATTGTGATGTTATAATATAATTCCGCGGATAATTCCGGGCATACGGAAACAGCCCAAAAGAACCATGAAAACACAGAGAGAGGAAATAATTAAGTATCATGTCCCCCGAATTTCCTCTTTGGAGGTTAATCCATGAAGATTAAAGAAACAATATTTCTTGTAGAGGAAGATCCGGAAGGCGGATATACCGCTCAAGCTCTCGGACACTCCATCTTCACAGAAGGTGACACCCTGGAAAAACTGAAGGAAAATATCAAAGACGCCTTAAAATGTCATTTTGACGAAGCAGAAATACCTCATCTGGTGCGTCTCCACATCGTTAAAGAAGAAAAGTTTGCGTATGCATAAAATTCCAAGAGATCTTTCCGGCAGAGAACTCGCCAGATTGCTGGAAAAATATGGATATAAAATCAGAAGAGAAACAGGAAGTCATATAAGACTTGTTTCCACGTTAAAAGATGAAGAACATAAAATAACTATTCCTGACCATATAACAATCAAAATCGGAACGCTGAACAGTATCCTGAACGACATAGCTGATTATCTCAAAATGGACAAAAAAGAGCTAATAAACAAATTATTCTGACATTAATGAAACCCGAACATCATTCAAAATTCAAAATTAAGAATTCAAAATTGTATTTATATCCTTGATCCTTTAACCTTTATCCTTGATCCTATGTTTTTATGCGAAGCATCTATTACACCCTAAAACCCTTCATCCCCAGATGGTTTCAAATCGCTTTGAGACGCAGACTGGTTCTCCGCAAGCGTTCATCCGTCTCAAACATCTGGCCCATCGATCAAAGGGCATGCAAACCACCCGATGGCTGGTCCGGGTGGCCGGAACAGAAACAGTTTGCCCTGATCCTGATGCATGATGTGGACACAGCGAAGGGACATGATAAAGCCCGCAATTTGATGGAGCTTGAAAAGCGGCTGGGCTTTCGATCTATCTTCAATTTTGTTCCCGAGCGCTACAATGTTTCTCCCGACCTTCGCCACGAGCTTAAAGAAAACGGCTTTGAAGTAGGCGTGCACGGCCTGATCCACGATGGAAAGCTATTTTCATCTAAACAAATATTCCAGGCAAGGGCTCCCCTGATCAATAATTATCTGAAAGAATGGAACTCTGTCGGCTTCAGCTCCCCATCCATGCACCGCAACCTGGACTGGATGAAACTTTTAAAGATGGAACATGCCACGTCCACTTTCGACACAGACCCGTTTGAGCCACAGCCCGAAGGTGTTTCCACAATCTTTCCGTTTACTGTGAATAATACTTATATTGAACTCCCCTATACCCTCCCCCAGGACTTCACATTATTTATACTGATGAGAGAAAAAAACATAGACATCTGGAAAAAGAAGCTGGATTGGATCGCTGAAAAAGGCGGCATGGCCCTTTTAAACACCCATCCCGATTACATGAACTGCAATGGAGAAAAACTCTCAATAGAAGAATATCCGTCGAAATACTACGAAGAATTCCTCAATTACGTAAAGGAAAAATACGAAGGCCAATACTGGCACGCATTACCAAGAAACATGGCCCGATTCTGGGGAAATAGGGGGACAGTATACTAAATTCTTTTTTATCTTGTAATCCGGACAACTCTTTTCCGCAGAAATTAGTATACTGTCCCCCTATTTCACCGCAGAAATTAGTATACTGTCCCCCTATTTCTTTCGATACCATCAACATAATCAACTAATAGAGGAGCCCCCCATGCTCACAAAATTTTCCCTTTATAACGAATCGGAAATGAACCAGTGGGACAACTTCGTCAAATCCCACCCTGCAGGCACCACATTTCATCTGTCATGCTGGATGAAAGCCATTCAGGAAACCTACGCGTTAGAACCATTATTATATGTTGTTAAGAACGAACGCGATGAAATAACCGGCATTGTACCTTTCTTCCTTATCAAAAGTCCTTTTATAGGATCGAGAATCGTTTCCCTCCCCTTCTCTGATTACTGCGGACCTCTGAGCAGCGACAAAGACCAGGAAGAAAAAATGCTCACAACGATCATTGGCGAACATAAAAATCAAGTCAAATACATCGAAATCAGAGGCAATTTAAAAGACAACAGCGAACTGATCTGCCACAATTATTATAAATGCCACACACTTGAACTACTGCCGGACCCCGCGGAAGTGTTGACTAAACTGGACAGAAAAACCATCAGATACGGCATCAGAAAAGCCCAGAAATCTGAAATAGAAATAAGAGAGGAAAACACACAATCCGGAATCGAGGAATTCTATCGCTTAAACAGACTAACCCGAAAAAAGCACGGCATACCTTCACAGCCGGTGAAATTTTTTCAGAAATTCTTCGATCATATGGTCTTAAGTGGAAACTCTTATATCCTGCTGGCTATAGACGATTCGAAGGTTGTCGCAACGGGAGTTTTCTCAAAATTAAACGATACTATTTATTATAAATACAACGCGTCCGATACAGAATACCTCGCCACAACAAAAAAAACACCAAATCATTTATTGACATGGCATGCCATCGAAAAAGCATGTCTGGAAGGATATAAATTCTTTGACTTTGGCCGCACATCACCCAACAACACCGGACTTGTACGATATAAAGAAATGTGGGGGTGCAAACCATACGATTTACCATATTATTATTATCCTGAAATCAAAGGCTCAGGGTCCAAGGAAGAGAGTAGTCTATCATACCGTATTCTAACATCAGCCTGGAGATCACTACCGGATTCATGGCAGGAAATCATAGAACAAAAAATCTATAAACACATAGCCTGATGTATTTTATATGATAAAAAACAAAATCGGCCTAATACCCCGTTATAACTGGGACTATGGACTTTCAGATCTCACCGGGGCATATAGGGGAATCCTTGCGTCTTCACTGAATGCCGAAGATAGATTAGAAAAAGTATTCGGTCAAAAACCTGTTCTCACCACATCAGGAAGATCATCCCTGTATGTGATCTTAAAATCCCTGAATCTTCCTGAAGGATCACACGTAGGAGTGCCTCTGTTTTGTTGTTCGGTTGTATTTGACGCCATCAGGCAGGCAAATCTGATTCCCGTATTCATTGACATTAACTTGGATGATTATAACCTGTCTGCATCCGATTTAGAGAAAAAAACAAGCAATCTGTCTGCCATTGTTGTGGTACACATGTTCGGTCATCCTGCTGACATGGATTCGATCTCCGCGCTCACCGATGATATTCCCCTTATAGAAGATTGCGCCCAATCTTTATTCAGCAAATACAAAGGTCATTATACCGGTTTTATGTCAACCGCCTCGTTTTTTTCATTCAGGTCCGGCAAATATATTTCCGCGGGGGAAGGAAGCGCGATTTTCACGCAAGTACCCTACCTCAGAGAAACCATAAAAAAACATGTTGAAACGCTTGATCAATGGAGCACCCGACAGGAGTTATTGCACTCGACGGCGACTTACATCAAATCCACCCTCTATAAAAGACCATGGTACGGAACACTCGGATATCCAATTGGAATGCGTATTGACCGGAAGCTTAATCTGACTGCTAAAACCGGTTTCAAACAAAGTAAAATATCAAACGGCGATCTCTCGATATTAAATGACAGAATAGAAACATTTCATGAAAAAGTGAATAAACAAAAAGAAAACGCCCTTTATCTTCTCAAAAATATAAGGCTGGAAAATGTTTCTCTCCCTCATGAAAGGGAAAATTGCTGGAGCAATTACTACCAGTTTGTAATCAGATTCCAGGACAGCAAACAGAGGGATACAATGGCCGATTATCTCTTTAGAAAGGGAATAGACACAGCGAAATACCTTGATGAAATTATAGATGTGGCCAGAGAAAATTACAACTACAACGGAGACTGTCCCAACGCGGAACTCTGCTCAAAAACAGTCCTCGTAATCCCAAACCATTACACATTATCAAAAAAAGACCTGGACCACATCATAAATTCCCTGAACTCAACCAACCCAAGTAACCCAATCAACTCAACAAACCCAAGCAACCCAAGCAACCCAAGTAACCCTATGAACCCAACAATAACCATGATCAAAAAGAAGGCGTTCAAATACATCGCAAAATTCTCACCCGGATATGCCTTCAGAATCTGGCTTCTAAGAAAATGCAATTATAAAATCGGCCAGAATGTTTTTATAGGAGAAGACCTCATCATTATCGATGATCTCAGAGATATACAGACAAACCTGATCATAGGAGATCGCGCCTCAATTTCACCACGGGTCACATTAGTTCTCCATACTAAACCAAACTGGTCAAAAATTGCAGATTATGTAAATTCAAGAAAAGGCAAAATTAACATCGGGCAGGACGCATGGATCGGAACAGGCGCTGTTATTTTGCCCGATGTCCATATCGGAGAAGGAGCCGTAGTAGGCGCTAACTCAGTCGTAACAAGTGATGTGCCCCCCTATACAGTAGTCGGAGGCGCACCCGCCAGGAAAATTAAAAATGTAGAAGTACCCTGGCATTCCCACCCAACAAATATAAAAAATCCAAACATGTAGGGGCCGATACCCTCATCGGCCCGTTGATATCCCACACACCACCAATACTATGAAAAAAACCCAGCGCTGCACCAAATGTTTAATCCCCTCCACCTATCCCGGAACAACCTTCAATGAGTCCGGGGTGTGCAATCACTGCCTGGAATATAAAGCCCAAGAACTACTCGGAGAAGATCAATTTCTCGCGAAAATAAAATCAAAGCAAGGCAGTCAATACGATTGCGTTCTGGGAATCAGCGGGGGCAAAGACAGTTGTTACGTCGCCTATCTGGCAAAAGAAAAATACAATCTCAGGGCATTGGCAGTTTGCTATGATTTCCCCTTTCTGGTTGATCTGGCCAGGCAAAACATAAAAAATGTATGCGAAAGCCTTAACCTCGATCTGATAATAATAAAAAGCAAAAACAACCTGGAATATAATCTTCTCCGTAATCACCTCATATCTTTATCAGGTACAGGAACAACCTGGGGCCAATGCATGTTCTGCCATTATGGTATAGATGCTGTTCTTTACAATGTCGCAAATGAGAAAAATATCCCTTTTATTTTAAGCGGCATTACAAGCGATGAACTCTGGAACCCGGGAAATAGAACTAAATTCTTATTAAAAAGAGTCAAAAAATTGCCCACAAATGAGTTATTACAATTCCTTTACTACCAGACGAAGGCGTATCGGCAACTCGTCGATCAAAGAAGGCAATTTAAAATACCGACCAATAGCTGTTTCAATGTTTATAAGAGGGCAGAAATGCCGGGCAACACCCCGGAAACAATACATGTTTTTGATTATATTAAATGGGACCAGGAAGAAATAGAAAAAACATTAAAAGAACAAACGGGATGGATAAAACCTTCTAAACCCACAAGCTGGAGATATGATTGCATCCTGGAACCTCTTCTGGATTATACATATAAAAAAGAATTTAACATCTCAACGGTCGGCCTTTATCTGTCCGGTTTAATACGTTCAGGCCTTATCAACAGACCAGACGCTCTAAAGATAACGGAACAAAGCGAAGACGAAGAATACCTGAAAAATCATCTCAAATTCGTATTCAATTATTTAAACATCCCAAAAGAAACCCAAACCAAATTCTTCAACAACTGATTTTTAAAATATGCTTAGGGCTCATAACAAACCCAATAAGCTCAATTAACTAACACAACATAGTAATCCAAACTAACTAATTTACTTAATAACATATTCAACATAATCAACTTTTGTTATCCCTATGGTTCTCATCACAAAAGAAGAAAAAGACATTAAAAAATCAATCAGAAAAATCATAGACACTTTCGAAGAAAAACTTGATTTCTCCAAAGGGTTTTTTCTCAAACCAAACATTGTTTTCCCTGTCAGTGAAAAAAGCGGCCAATTAACCCGTCATAAAATAGTCAAAGGTTTAATCGAAGTATTAAGAGAAAAAGATAATAAGGTTAAGATTGTTCTTGCGGAAGGCACCGCCGCGGGATCGAATCCCGAGGAGAATTTCAGGATTTCCGGGTATTCGAGATTAGCCCAAAAACTGGGGGTTGAACTGTTAGACCTCAACAAAGTCGAACATACAAAGGTAAAATGGAAATATGGAACAATACAGCTTCCCAAACTGGTATTTGAAAAAACATATATTAACCTGCCAATTCTGAAAGCCAGCAGCGCGGCAGGAATTTCCGGCGCCATGAAGAACCAGAAAGGCCTTCTTAAACCTAATATGAAAAAGGGATTTCATAAACTTGATCTCCATGACCCAATCGCACAGCTTAATAAAACTATTCAACCGGATTTAACAATTCTGGATGGACATAATTTCTTTAACAAAAACATCCTCATTTCAGGAGATAATACATACGAAATTGATACGCTGGCAATTAAGCTCCTCGGGGCTATTGAACCTGATTACATGAAAATATCAAGGGATATAGGGGTAGGAAACGACGATTTCACAACCCTGGGAGATGAGACAGGAGATATCAGAAGTACTTTCAAATACCAACACAAGGAATATAAGAAAGTATTTCGCATTCGGTTATGGTCAAATCCAAGGGCCTGCTCGATGTGCCGTTTTCTATTTCACGACATTAATACATTTCCACCAAATAATTTGAGATATACAATTTTAATGTATCTAAAGTTATTAAAATATGCTTTTACCGGCGCGGAAATTGTTTTCGGTTCCAAACCTGAACTTAAACAAAAATACAAAAAGGTAATCTGCATTGGTGACTGTACAAAAAAGCTGGCAACAGAAAAGGGATATATAAATATCCCGGGCTGCCCACCAACAAAAGAACAAATGCTTAAATATTTTTAATAAAATCAGCGAACATCACAATTTCACACAATAACTTTTGTGAAAAAAATTGAAAGGACCAAAGAATATGTCAGTCTCCAAATCAAAAAAAATATGGATCGATTTAGATAATTCACCCCACGTACCATTTTTTAAGCCCATAATAGGTGAATTTCAAAAACGCCAGTATTCCGTATTTGTAACAGTCCGTGATTGCTTTCAAGTTTGTGGGCTTGCAGACTTACACAAATTAAAATATCAAAGCATCGGAAAGCATTACGGAAAGAATGTATTTTTAAAGGGTTTTGGACTATTAATACGATCCGGCCAATTAGCGCCTGCTGTGTCTAAGTACAAACCTGACATATCATTATCACACGGTTCCAGATCTCAGATTCTTCTATCATCAATACTTAGAATCCCATCTATTGCGATAGCCGATTACGAATTTACTCAAAAGATTGCCCAGCCATCTTATATCATGGTACCCGAGTTAATACCTGACAGCGCTTTTAGTTCTTATACCGGGTCTATTTTGAAATATCCCGGAATAAAAGAAGACGTTTATGTTCCCTCATTCAAGCCGGATCCCGGCATCCTCAATGAATTGGGAATAAAAAAAGAGGGTATTGTGGTAACTATACGCCCTCCCGCCACTGAAGCGCACTATCATAATCCCGAAAGTGAGAAACTATTTTCTGCTGTTGTTGATTTGCTGGGACACAATCCGGATACACAGATTGTAATATTGCCCCGAAACGAAAAAAAACAGACAGCGTTGATAAAGGACACATGGCCGGAATGGTGTACCTCGAAAAAGATACTTATTCCTGAGCACGCAGTCAACGGTCTCGACTTAATTTGGTACTCTGACTTCGTGGTTAGTGGTGGTGGTACAATGAACAGAGAAGCCGCTGCTTTGGGAGTTCCCGTCTACAGCATATTCCGAGGTAAGATCGGAGCGGTTGACCATTATTTATCAACTAATGGGCGCCTTACTCTTTTAGAAAGCACTGAAGATGTAAAAACAAAGGTGAAAATAGTTAGACGAGATAAATCGGATAACATAGAACAACATGACAAGAATGCTCTAAATACAATTGTAAAGCACGTAATAGATATTCTTGAAAAACAATAGCATGTAATAGGGGCACTATAAAAGGCTCACGCCTAAATTCCTTATTCGGAGTTTACCCGTAAGGGTTTTACCCTGATTTGTTGAGCTATTACCAATAACATATTGAAACGAGAGACAATGTTAATACATTTAATTTGTGCTGCAAGACCTAACTTTATGAAAATTGCCCCTCTTTATCATGCTTTGAGAAAAGAGGATTGGGCTGTCCCTTTTATCGTGCACACCGGGCAGCACTATGATCTGAATATGTCTGATGCCTTTTTCCATGATCTTTCACTTCCAAAACCTGATCTCCATCTTGGTGTGGGAAGCGGCACCCATGCTGAGCAGACAGGGAAAGTCATGATCTCTTATGAAAGGGCCATAATGGAAAAAAGGCCTGATCTTGTGGTGGTTGTAGGAGATGTTAATTCCACCATGGCTGCAACCCTGGCAGCTTCAAAACTGGGAATTAAGGTTGCTCATCTTGAAGCGGGCCTTCGCGCATATGATAGAACTATGCCGGAAGAGATCAATAGAGTAGTTACGGATAGTCTGGCAGACATACTTTGGACACCTTCACAAGATGCGGTTGAAAATCTCATCAGGGAAGGTATCTCGCCTGACAAAATTCAGAATGTTGGAAATATAATGATAGATTCTCTTGAAATGCTTAGGGAAAAAATCGAAAAGCAAAATGTTTATCGTGACTTTGGTGTGGAACCAAAAGGCTATGGCCTTGTCACCTTACATCGCCCTTCAAATGTAGATGACACTGAATCCTTGAGCCAGTTATGCGAAATTCTCGTCCAAATTGCAGAAGATATTCCCCTTGTATTTCCAATTCATCCAAGGACGCGAAAAAATTTGGAACAAAATCATTTGTTGCCTATTTTAAATAATAGCAAAGGATTATTTTTACCTGACCCTATAAGTTACATTCGTTTTATGAACATGGTATTCAATTGTCGTTTTGTAATCACAGATTCTGGCGGAATCCAGGAGGAAACAACCTATCTCGGGATACCATGCTTGACTGTAAGGCCCAACACTGAGAGACCTATCACCATAACTGACGGTACGAATCAACTTTGCCAATTGGAAGAGCTGACAGATAAAACCGAGGTAATTCTGTCAGGATCCGTGCCTCAGGGAAAAAAGATTGAATTTTGGGATGGGAAAACTGCTGAAAGAATCGTTGAGTTTTTGAAAAGCATTTAAAATGAGACATTCGTAAAAAGTCAAAAAATCCCCCTCTCCCTTGAAGGGAGAGGGTTGGGTGAGGGTGAATACAGCATCATTTCGTGCACTTACGCCCCCTCCCATTTATCTCCTCCCGCCAGGGGAGGAGAAATCCGACTTTTTACGAAGCCATCAAGCTTCAAGGAGCTATATTTTGACAGTTGATTCTGACACGAAGCAGACAATCAAAGATTCTATTATTAGCTTACTTGATTATTGCCAAAAAAATGATTGGGCCGGATTTGATCCGTTCGACGGGCTGAACAGTCGTGTTTTTACCGCCCTTCCCTTTTTACAAAATAAACTTTGCAAGCTCATCTTCATACAGTCGATGAAGCGGGCACCTATAAATCTCCGCCATATCTTTCTTGTACCCAAGGGCCAAAACCCCAAAGGCATTGCCCTTTTTTGCTCGGCCCTGCTCAAGCTTTCTAATCTCCGATTATTACATAATGATGAACCAGTCCCACAACTATTACGGCGGTTGATTGAGCTAAGAAGCCCAAAACGGCCTTATTATTGCTGGGGATACAATTTTGACTGGCAAAATCGCGCGTTCCTTTTGCCTAAGTTCGAACCTAATATTATATGCACAACTTTTGCGGGAAATGCACTCATTGACGCATACGAAAAATACACAAATACCGCATACTTGAATATGGCAATCAGTGCCGGACAGTTCCTCCTTCACGGTTTAAATATTACAAGCAATAAGGATGAGCTATGTTTCAGTTATACGCCATTTGACCGCGGTCAAGTCCATAATGCAAATCTTTTGGGCGCTGCATTCTTATCCAGGCTTTATAGCATAACAGGAAAGACAGAATTCCTTGATCCTGCGCTCCGGGCTGTGCAGTTCTCTGTTGCCCGGCAGAATGAAGATGGATCATGGCCTTATGGGGAAAGCAAAACACAAAGATGGGTAGACAATTTTCACACTGGATATAACCTGCTCGCATTAAAAAAGTTCTCTCAATACACTGGGGATAAAAGTTTTACAGACACCATCCGGAAAGGCTACCAATTTTACAGGAATAATTTTTTCACAGCCGCCGGCCTGCCAAAATATTATCATAATCGATTGTATCCGATCGATATCCACTCCATCGCGTACAGTATAATCACCCTGACTGAGCTAAACACTTTTGACGAAAGCGCAAAGGATCTTGCAATGCTTATCTGCAAATGGGGATTAGAGAATATGCAAAGCGAGAAAGGATACTTTTACTATCAGCAAAAACGATGTTTCAAGAATCGAATTTCTTATATGAGATGGTCTCAGGCATGGATGTTATACGGATTGGCAATCTTTGCAGAAAACATATATGCCCCCAATAAGACAAATATATGTCATCCGGACAACACAAATTCTGTTGTTTGAATTTGACCGGATTCTAACATAAAATTAAGTATTTATAAAGTATTATCATACAGTCAGTGCATGTTTCGGTCTCTAAAATGCTGATTTCTCGAGAGTGAATTATGCAAAGCTTTTAAGCCGGTAACATCTTTTGTTAACAAGGAATGACACAATATGAAAACCATGGTAGTAGTAGGTTTTGCGGAAGCGTTATCAGCACCTGAAGTAGTGTATAGCTTGGTTGACCAAGGATTTCGTGTAATAGCCTTTTCACGGAGGGGACGGCGTTCTGCTTTGCACCACAGTCGCCATGTCGTATGTTGTGAAATCACCCCTCCAGAGGTGGATCTGCAGTCGACGCTTTCAGATTTGCGTTCATTCTTGGTTTCACTGAATGTATCGACTAATGAACGTCGATGTGTTCTGTTACCATTGGATGACAACGCGGTATGGTTATGCAGCAGGGTACAACTCGATTCGGATTGGATCTTGGCTGGTCCTTACGGAGATAATGTCGATTTGGCTTTGGACAAATATGTGCAAGTTCAGGTGGCACTCGATGCCGGGTTTAACGTGCCGAAGACAATGCTTGTAGAAACTTCGAGTAACATATTGAATACGATGGAATCTTTTCCGCTCATCCTTAAACCCGCAAAGAGCGTCTCGCTACTTCAGAACCGTTTGTATAAAGGTCGCAGTTGGATATGTGAAAATCAAGGAGAGCTAGAACGCGCAGTTGTTGAGTGGGCGAACCGAGTGCCACTCTTGGTACAACCCTTTATCTTAGGAATTGGGGAAGGAATTTTCGGGCTCGCAACATCTGAGGGGGTTCGGGCGTGGAGTGCTCATAGGAGATTGCGGATGATGAATCCTCATGGTTCCGGATCCAGCGCGTGTATCTCTCAGATGGTACCCGAGGAACTTAAGCCTCCGATTGAACGACTAATTAGAAAAACCGGGTGGTGTGGTTTATTTATGATTGAACTTTTGCGTGACCATTCAGGAACCGCTTGGTTTATGGAGTTAAATGGCAGGCCTTGGGGTAGCATGGCCCTCGCTCGGCGGCAGGGATTAGAATATCCAGCTTGGACCGTGAGGCTCGCAATAGATGCACAATCACGCATCGTAATAGACCAGACTAGCATGGCAGAACTCGTTTGCAGACATTTGGGTCGTGAACTTATGTATCCGTTGTTCGTGTTACGCGGCCCAAAGTCCAAAGCGCTGAGCAACTGGCCTTCGTTTTGGAAAGCAATCGGTGACATTATACGGGTTCGATGCGTAGATTCTATTTACAATTGGCGGAAAGACGACCCGAAGGTTTTGATAAGTGATTGCTACTACACATTCCGTGATCAGGTATTTAAGCCCAAAAGATGAAAGCAAAAGAGTTCATAGCTGCCTGTCACATACATTCTAGTTGGTCATACGACGGAAAGTGGTCACTGGAAGCGCTCGCCGCCGAATTTGGGCGTCGAGGTTACCGGATACTGATGATGTCGGAACACGATCGGGGATTCACTGAATCACGTCTCGTTCAGTATCGAGAGTCTTGTGCTCGTGCGAGTTCCGACCAGATACTCGTTTTGCCTGGCATCGAATATAGCGACGCGAGCAACACCGTTCATGTCCTGGTTTGGGGAGCAGTCCCTTTTTTGGGAGAAGGTTTGCCGACGAGCGTGGTATTAGAAACTGTTAAGTCCAAAAACGGGGTGGCTGTTCTCGCACATCCTTCCCGACGTAATGCGTGGAGATGTTTCGACCCCACTTGGGCAGGTGGCGTCGTGGGGATTGAGCTTTGGAACCGGAAGACGGATGGGTGGGCTCCGAGTCAAAAGGCATTGCAACTTCTCAAGGCGACGGATGCAATCCCATTCGTAGCGATGGACTTTCACGACCGACAACAGTTATTTCCGCTATCCATGGCACTTGATATACAAACTTGTCTCACGGAGGAATCAATACTGGATTGCTTAAGGTCGCGTCGCTGCTACGCATGTGCATTTAGAATCCAGCTTAAGCAGAATCTGCTAAGCAGAGTATTACCGATCTTGAGAGCGGCCGAGCTAAGCAGACGGACTTTGGCATGGTTTTATAGATATTTTATGAATCCGAGAGCCTAATGAAGGGGATTCAAAGCAGTTTCCCCTCGTTTATGAATCTTACTCGTGAAATTTGAACTAAGGGGACTGGGCAGAAAAAAACAAAATGGCATTGAAATCGAATCGCTTGACCGCTAAAGCGGGGGTGGTCTGAAAACAATTTGTAAAGAATTCTAAAGGAACCGTCCATCGAAACCACAGTGATATCTGGTGCAAACTTTACTCGGCACTGCAAAGAAATACAATCTTCGATCATTGTGTGAGCGAATAACAAAGTTAACTTCCTGTACCATGTTTGATTATGAAACTTAGACGCATTTGAATCGGTATGATGACGGAAGCCAAGCACATTAGCGTATGCATTTGCACGTACAAAAGGCCAGAACTGCTCGGACGATTGTTGTCAAAGCTGGAAGAACAAGAGACCGAAGGCCTTTTTGACTACTCAATTGTCATTGTGGATAACGACAGGTTTGAATCTGCACGGCAAACCGCGGAATCCTGTGCTCGGCAATCAAAGATTTCTATCAGCTATTATGTGGAACCGGAACAAAACATCGCCCTTGCAAGAAACAAGGCTATAGAGAATGCTAAGGGTGACTTTTTGGGTTTCATTGATGACGATGAGTTTCCTCAACAAGATTGGCTTGGCTGCTTGTATAAAACATGTAAGAAGTACAATGCCGATGGTGCCCTGGGTCCGGTACTTCCATATTTTAATGGAACCCCTCCAAAATGGATCTTGAGGGGTAATTTCTACGAACGTCCGACACATGAAACGGGAACGATTCTTCAATGGAGATTTACAAGGACGGGAAACGTTTTACTTAGCGTCGATATTCTGCGAGGTGATAGGATAATATTCAACCCAAAGCTGGGCAGTGGAGGAGAAGATAGGGACTTTTTCAGAAGAATGATTGAGAAAGGACATAATTTTGTTTGGTGTAATGAAGCTCCAGTATATGAGGTCATCCCACCTCATCGCTGGAAAAAATCATTTATGCTGAGAAGAGCATTACTCAGAGGACAAGGGATTCTCGCAAATCCATCTTACAGTAGGTCGAGTGTCGTTATATCTCTTCTTGCAATCCCCGTTTACACTTTCATTTTACCATTTCTACTATTGATTGGTGAACATGTATTCATGAAGTACTTGATAAAGGATTGTGATCATTTAGGGAAAATCCTAGCTTTCTTAGGAATAAGTGTGATCAAAGAGAAGTACATAACCGAATAGTAGACCTGAAGGAATCGTAATGAAAACTGACCCCATAATTACGCACAATGACAGGATACTGATAACTGGCGCAAGCGGTTACATAGGTCCAAGAGTAGTTGAAAAGATGTTGGAATATGGTTTCTCCAAACTAAGATGTTTCGTTAGACCATCAAGTGATATAACTAAACTTGAAGTAATCGTCGATAAAAATAGAGATTTGGATATCCAAATTATTAAAGGTAATTTACTAAAGCCGGAGGATTGCAGAAGAGCAATGGATGGAGTGGATGTTGTTTACCATTTAGCGGCCGGAACAGGTGATAAATCTTATCCCGACGCATTTCTCAACTCCGTTGTAACTACAAAAAACTTACTCGAGTCTCTTAAAAGCAACCGGGATCTGAAGAGGTTCGTAAGCATCAGTTCCTTTTCAGTATATTCCAGCATGAAGATTAGGAGTGGTGCATTGCTCGACGAAACTTGCTCATTGGAATCAGAACCTCAGCTTCGATACGAAGCATATTGTTACGGAAAGCTGAAACAGGATGAACTGGTTATGGAATACAGTAAAAGTAGCGGTTTACCATATGTAATAATGCGACCTGGCGTTGTTTATGGTCCTGGTAGGAGTACTCTTACTGGGCGAGTCGGCACGGCCACGTTTGGTCTCTATCTACACCTCGGCGGCTCAAATAGGATCCCTCTAACCTATATTGACAATTGTGCAGACGCGATTGCCATAGCTGGATTCACTGCGGGCGTAGAAGGGCAAATATTCAACATTGTAGACGATGATTTGCCAACAGCCAGAGAGCTCTTGAGATTGTATAAGAAGAACGTCAAGTCTTTTTTCTCTGTCTATGTTCCACATCCAATAAGCTATCTGTTCTGCATCCTGTGGGAGAACTACTCGAACTGGTCATATGGACAGCTTCCGCCGACGTTTAATCGCAGAAGGTGGGGGGCATACTGGAAGGGAAACCGATATTCCAATGAGAAGTTAAAAAACCTGCTTGAATGGAAGCAGAAGGTTCCAACCGATATAGGTTTAAGGAGATATTTTGAATTCTGTAGAGAAACTGGAGGAACCAAATGATAAAAGTAGGTATTGTTGGTTGTGGAAAAGTTGCTGATGATCACGTTGCCTTAATCAGGACCATACCCGATTGTGAGATCGTGGCTGTTTGTGACAGAGAAGAACTTATGGCTAAACAGCTGTGTGAGAGGTTCAAGATTAGTACACATTTTAACGATGTTAAGTCATTACTAGATCAAGCCCAACCTGATGTTGTCCACGTTACAACACCTCCGAAAAGCCACTTTGAAGTAGCAAAAGTGTGCCTACAGTCAAATTCCCATGTGTTCGTAGAAAAGCCATTTACTGTTAATGCAGGTGAGGCTGAAGAACTAATCGAATTAGCAAGGCAGAATAATCTGAAAATGACTGTCAATCATGATCAGCAGTTCACAACTCCTGCGAGAGCTATGCGAGAGTTGATCGCAAAGGGCTATCTTGGCGGACCCCCCGTTCATGTAGAGAGTTACTTCGGATATGATCTTGGAGGAGCTTCGTATGCAAAGGCCCTTCTTGGCGACAGAAACCACTGGGTTAGGCAGTTACCTGGAAAACTTTTACAAAATATTATTAGTCACGGGATATCCAAAATATCTGAGTTTCTGGAGACAGATTCTCCAAATGTAATTGCGCATGGTTTTGTAAGCCCATTACTAAGAAGTATTGAGGAATATGATATTATCGATGAACTTAGAGTAATAATATCAGATAGTGAACGGTTTACAGCATACTTTACATTTTCTTCGCATATTCGCCCAACCCTCCATCTTCTTAGAGTATATGGTTCGAAAAACGCAATTGAAATTGACCACGATAAACAGACACTTATAACAATTAGGGGGTCGAGCTATAAAAGCTTTTTAGAGAAAATTATTCCATCCTGTACATATGCGGGGCAGTATTCAAGTAATTTAGTAAATAATGTATTACGCTTCGTTCGTCGTGATCTGCACCCGAAATCTGGTTCGAAATACCTCATCGAATCTTTATACAAATCAATCACACATGATACGCCTTTGCCAATACCGTATAAGGAGATACGTTTGACCATGAAGATCATGGATGAGATCTTTTCACAGATATATCGCACCGAATGAAGTAATTGCAATTGTGTTACTCTATGCCAAAAAGTAGAATCATTGCAGTATGTATATCTTCTCTATATATAGTAATAGTTCACACGTGGTTATAAAATCGACGCGTTTGTGAGACAATGCCCTCAAATCAAGAAATCATTACACTACAGGGTATGATCATATTGTTATTTGAAAATACCGTTTTTTCATTTTGTGTCAAGATAATTTGTCCAAGGCAACGGACCTCCTTTTTCCGCTCTGGGATTCTAAAAATATCTGGAATTTCTTCTCAGGGGATAAATGTCTTCTTCTCTGCCTCTTTTCAGAAGATACGTCGATGTGTTGATCTTTACTTTGGCTTACACTCATGGGATACTACTTTCGCTGTATTGGAGGATGAGGTAACTCCAGTCACCCTACGGCCTCCCTTCGTTACCTCATCTCTTTTTCACCATACCATGTAGTGTAATTCAATCTTTCTTTTGAGACATGAATTCAGAAACGGGGGGGAATAGTATGTTAATTGTAAATGCCGATGACTTTGGATTAGAGAAGCATGCAACTGATAATATTCTTTCCTGTTATCACAACGGAAGGATAACATCTACAAGTGCGATGGTATTTATGGAAGATTCGGAAAGAGCGGCAAGTTTAGCGTTGGATGCTTCAATCAGGGTTGGATTACATCTTAATTTTACTCAACCTTTCAATGGTATAGTGAAAATGGAAAAGCTGCAAGTATATCATAATCAGGTCATGACATTCCTCAAAAGGGGAAAATATGACTTTTTACTATACAATCCTCTTCTTAAGAAACAATTTGATTTTATTTATAAAGCTCAATATGAAGAATTCATCAGATTATATAAAAAGCAACCACCACATATCGATGGGCACCACCATATGCATTTATGCACCAACATGTTATTACAAAATATAATACCTCGAGGAGTGCGAGTCCGGACGGCATTTACATTTACAAAAAAGGGAAATATTCTTTTAAAGAGATTATATCGACGAATGATCTCTTATTGGCTATCAAAACGTTATATATGTACAGATTTCCTATATAGTATAGAGCCTTTTATTCAACTGCAGAATCAACGAGTAAAGCGCCTAAAAGAGATTGTAGGCGTGTCTGAAGTATCATCCATAGAGATATTGGTTCATTTACAAAGACAGAACGAATACGACTACTTGATGAGCGAAGAATTTGCAAAGATCATTTCAGGTGTTGAAACATAGAGATATAACTAAAAGTCGTAGATGATGAGATAAAAAAGCGTACCCTTCGGTTTACCAAAAAACAAAAAAAGAACCAAAAGGAGGTTACGCTTTTGAGAGGAGACCTTTGAACAATGGGCTATTCCCCCAGAGACCGGGTCTGGGGCCGATTTTTTAGGAATCCGCATTCAATATCCGTCCGATAGTACGGGCAGGAGATGATATTTTTGTTATGATGAGTCCATTTGACCTCCACAGTCCGTCAATTTTAGGGCAACGTAGGCCACCCCTGGGTAATGTGATGATATCACCCCCCTTTCTCATGCTGGTTTTACCACCTTGGTTCCTCTGAGGAGATTGAATGCCATTTGCCGGAACATCGCGTCTATGGCATTCTTGATCAACCTCGGAAACCTGGCCCGAAAGGCGTTATTGTGAAGATGAGAAATGCCAAAATACTGTTCAACAAGTGCGCCACGAGGCTGCACAAAAGATGAGGGTAGGCCCCTCGGAGTCGGCTTGCAGGAGCTGGCTTCAAACCACCTTAAGCTGCATTGGTAAAGAGCCACTGTGGTGAGCGTTAAGGAAAAGGCAAGGCAATGACCCTGTCAGGTAAGGTTCAGGGAGGCGAGCGCAAGCGAACCACTTCTGAGGTGTCGAAACAGTAGAGATGATGTCAGAACTGGAGTGACTTGTTGGACTCCAGGATAAGTCCAAGAGGTGCCTGTTTACTGCTTGGGCGGCATCCGGCATAAAGGTGGCGCGAACCTGATCCAGGCTTTTGTGGGGAACGTGGGAACCTGTCGTTCCGATGATAAGGGAGAAATTCAAGTGGAGGAAACCACAAGAATGAGAGTACCGATGCGGGGCACAGGGGCGGAGCAGCCCGTAGTAGGGAGAAGGGTTCTGTAATGGAACTGGACCGAAGGGGCTGCGTTGTTCAGCTTTATTCTCAAGTCAACCAGAAATGGGAGGAGCCTCGTGGATAAAGCAAAGTCGTTTTGTATTTCAAAATGGGAGGTATGGGAGGCATATAAACGGGTAAAGGCGAATCAAGGAGCGGCCGGGGTAGATGGGCAATCCATTGCAGCGTTTGAAGAGGCGTTGAAAGACAACCTTTTTAAGATATGGAATCGGATGTCCTCGGGCAGCTATTTCCCATCACCTGTACGTCGGGTTGATATACCAAAGGATAATGGGGGAACAAGACCGTTGGGTATTCCAACGGTGGCAGACCGCGTTGCCCAGATGGTAGCCAAGCGATACTTGGAGCCGATGATGGAAGAGTATTTTCATCCGGATTCATATGGGTATCGGCCAAGGAAGTCTGCAATTGAGGCCATAGGGGTTGCACGTCAGCGATGCTGGCGATACGACTGGGTTCTCGACCTCGACATTAAAGGTTTCTTTGACAGTATCGACCATGAACTATTGCTGCGGGCGGTAAGGAAACATACCGATTGCAAATGGGTGCTTCTCTACATCGAAAGATGGCTGAAGGCCCCGGCGCAATTGGAAGATGGCAGCCTGATTCATCGGGATAAAGGGACTCCGCAAGGAGGGGTAATCAGTCCCTTGCTTGCAAATCTCTTTTTGCACTATGCATTCGATACGTGGATGCAGAGGCGGTATCCTCGGATTCCTTTCGAGAGATACGCCGATGATGGGATTTGTCACTGTCAGAGCAGATCCGAAGCGGAAGGACTTCGGGTGGCGATTGAACAGCGGTTTTCTGAATGTGGGCTGGAACTTAACGTACAGAAAACGAAGATCGTTTACTGTAGGGATACAAATCGGCAAGAAGACTATCCTGAACAAAATTTTGACTTCTTGGGCTATACGTTTCGGCCTCGGTTAGCAAAAGAACGCTCGGGGAAATTTTTCGTCAGTTTCATTCCTGCAATTAGTGACAAAGCTGCAAAATCGATACGCGATACCATGAGGCAATGGAAGTTGCACAGGCGTACAGACAAATCTCTGGATGAACTGGCCCGAACATTCAACCCAGTGATAAAGGGATGGATAAACTACTACGGTAGTTTCTATAGGTCAGCCCTGTACCGAACCTTTCAACCCCTGAACAATATCCTTGCTCAGTGGGCAACCCGGAAATACAAAAGCCTGAAGAGGCATAAGCGTCGGGCTTGTCAATGGTTGCAGAGTATCATGCACAGGCAACCGAAGCTTTTCGCTCATTGGCAGCTTTCTCAGGTTAAGGCTGGACAATAGGAGCTGGATGACGGGAGACTGTCACGTCCAGTTCTAGGAGAGCGCGAGGGTGCGATTCCCTCGTGCCACTCAACTATAACGAACTTTTGAAATGGATTTATTGCGCGCTATTTCATATTCAGTAAGCTCAGTGCCTGTTGTTGCTTTTCTCATAATGCCGTCTTCGAATTTATTCAGGGCGAGAAACTCTCGATTAGGCTTTCCAAAATACCCTTTATCCGCATACACTTTTTTGATGGGCTCTTTCGTATGACAACTGCCGGCGACACAAAGAGGGAGATACGGACTGTCATGGTGGGAAGCCGGGGTTATCTCCGTAGCAAGAACAAATCCGTAACGGGTATCAACAGAAGCATGCTCTTTAATCCCGAAGTGAGGTTTATCATTCTTGACAGTCCAGTCGGATTCGAGATCCCGGGAGAACTTGAGAGGATTCCCCTTTTTATTCAGTTTACCCGCAGGAGTTTCTCTTTTTTGTTTTTCTTCTTTCAGCTTCTCTTTGCTTATGGGATGACTGGCCGACTGAACCAGGCGAGCGTCAATGGCGACGCCTTCGTTGATGGTTAAGCCCCTAGAGGCGAATTGGGAAAGCAGTTCATGATTGATCATGCGCATAGTGTCTTTGGAGAATCTGCCTCTGAACCGGGAGAAGGTGGAATGATCGGGAGCGGGATCATCGAAGGAGAGCCCCAAGAACTTCTTGAAGGAGATTCTGTCATTAATCTGAGTTTCCAATTCGGGGTCGGAATCGATCTTAAACCATTGTTGAAGCAGGAGGCATTTCATAAGTATCAGTGGAGGATAGGCTTCATTGCCCTCGGCACTCCTGCCGACGGGATAGTTTTTCATGAGCAGATTATCGATTCTGGACCAATTCACGATGGCGTTGATTTGCTCCATTCTTTTGATGGCCCTGTTCTTTTCGATGGAAGCAAAAAGAGAGAGATCGGTAAAGGTGAGATTGGTTTTCATTTTCTTGAAGCCCATATGTCCTCCGAGTCTGTTTATTTAAAGGAAATATGGCATAAAAGTGGAGAAATGTCAAATATTATTAATGCGTTACCTTTGCGCAATGGCATTTTCCAGCGTATGGTCTATGCTTAAATATGGAAAGAATGAAGAGGTTGTGCAAAGGTCTCATCCTGGCGGTTTACAAACGGTCGCATGATCCAGAGAAGCCGCTGGTATGAATGGATGAAACAAGCAAACAACTGGTCAAGGAAACCCGTAGTACCGTTGCCGCTAAACCCGGTATCCCTGCTCGTTATGACTATGAAAATGAACGCAATGGTGTTAGCAATCTTTTCATGTTTTACGAACCGTTTGGTGGCAAGCGGTATGTTTCGATAACAGACCGCAGAACGAAAGTTGATTGGGCATTGCAAATAAAGGAACTGTTGGACAATCATTATCCCAATGCACGGAAAGTTGTTCTGGTTATGGATAATCTTAACACGCATACTGGAGCCTCATTATACGAGGCGTTTCCACCCCATGAAGTCAGACGTCTGCTGGACCGGTTGGAAATACATTATACCCCCAAGCATGGCAGCTGGCTCAATATTGCTGAAATCGAACTGCGGGTTATAACGGGCCAGTGTCTAAACCGCCGAATTCCAGACAAACAAGTGTTGGAACGAGAAGTGGCCCAATGGCAAAATCAGCGTAATTTTCTTCAAGCCAAGGTAGACTGGCGCTTTTCTACTGATGACGCCAGAATCAAATTAAAACGACTTTATCCAACTTTATCAACTTGACATGACACTAGAAGATGTATTGCGAGAAGGAGTCCGACGGTTGCTCCAGGCAGCGATAGAGAATGAAATGGATGAGTTTCTTGACATGTACCGGACCGAGCGGGATGAAAAGGGGCATCTATTAGCAGTACGAAACGGCTATCTTCCAAAGCGTAAAATACTGACAAGCCTCGGGCCAATCACGGTGAAACAGCCGTGGGTTGATGATCGAACGCACAGGAGCCACCGAAATACAGAAACATTTACCTCGAGGATTTTACCGCTGTATTTAAGGAGGATACCGAGCATCAACAATCTTATTCCTGCCTTATACTTTAAAGGGTTATCCACGAGAGATTTTCCCCGGGTATTACCGGCAATCATGGAAGACTCTGCGAAAACTGGTAGAAAATTTCTAATAGAGTCGCTTTATCATTCTATATTAGAAGATACACCGCCACCTATTCCTTATAAAGAAATCCTTTTAACATCAAGAATCATGGACTCCATTTTCGAACAAATTAATACGCAAAAATAATATTGGAGTTTCTCTATGCCAGGAATTACAGGTTTTATTTGTAAACACCCTATTGGTGACGCAGAAGAAAAATTAAATACTATGATAGACAGTATGTTGCATGAACCATTTTACAGCCATGGAACCTACATCAATCAAAGTAATGGATTTTATATTGGTTATGTTTCTTTAAAAGAATCTTTTTCTGATTGTATGCCAATATACAATGAGAAAAAAGACCTTGTACTATTTTTAACAGGTGAATGTTATCTCGGCAAAAAAGTTATTCACGATCTCAGAAACCGGGGACATGTGTTTAACCAGGAGAATGCTGAGTATCTCATTCATCTCTACGAAGAACAGGGCGTAGATTTCTTAATAAATTTAAATGGTTGGTATAATGGAATTATTCTTGACTTAAAAAATGGAAAAGCAATGCTTTTCAATGATCGATATGGTCTCAGGAGAATTTATTATCATGAAAGCAACGATGGATTTTTCTTTTCATCGGAAGCCAAGGCCCTCCTGAAAGCGTTCCCTTTTCTCCGTGAACTGAGTATGCAAAGCATAGGAGAATATCTCACTTTTGATTGTATTTTAGAAAACCGTACTTATTTTTCTAATATCTATTTATTACCTTCAAGTTCAGTATGGAGCTTTACCAAGGGGAATATTTATAAAAAAAGGTATTTCGACCCAAGTTCCCTGGAAAATCAACCTGTTTTAAAAAATGACCAATTTTTTGAGGAACTATCCTTTACGTTTAAAGAAATACTCCCTCGATATTTTACCGGGGGATCTATAGGAATGTCCCTGACTGGAGGATTGGACACAAGATTAATCCTTGCTTGCATAAATTCTACCCCCGGGGAATTACCTTGTTATACCTTTGGCGGTACCTATCGCGATATCCTTGATGTCCGTATTGCCTCCCGTATTGCAAAACTCTGTAATCAAACACACCATGTTTTGCGTCTCGATGACGATAAATTTCTTTCTGAGTATCCATCTCATATCAAGAGATCAATATATATATCAGATGGATTAGAAAATGTCTGTACTGCAGATGTAATTCCTTTCAACAAGCTAGCCCGACAGATTTCACCTGTTAGAATGACCGGAATATACGGCAGTCAGGTTTTAAAAAGCATTTCCGGCCTCATAGAACGATCCCCTTATACACAATTGATTAATCCCGATTTTAAAAAATATATGGATATGGCAAGAAGCACTTTTTCAGCAATCAACGATCAACGCCACAGTCTTTCTTCGATGCTTTTTAATGAAATATCCTGGTGGTGGAATGGTTTTTTGTCTTCTCAGTCTTCCCAGGTCACAGTTCGCAGCCCATTTCTTGATTACGATTTTATAAAAGTATTATATAAAGCACCCTCTCGATCTCTCGATTTTGGTGCTAAATTCCAGCTAGATTTAATCAGTAAAAATAATCCCAAACTGATGATGGTTCCAACGACCGGAACACACGGTGGTAGTTCCTCTCCCATTGTTTCTTATATAACAAAACAATTTTTAAAATCTCTTTTGATTGCAGACAAAATCTATATAAGAGAAAGGCTTCCCTACTCAATGACTCACTTTGTGGGAAAAATTGACTATTTGCTTTCTCCGCTTCATGCGGACAGATTGATTATGGGATTTGCCGAATTCCGGCGGTATCGTATATGGTTCCGCAATCAACTGTCTAATTTTATAATAGAAACCCTTCTTAGCAGCAGAACATTTAACAGACCATATTGGAACAGGAAATATCTGGAAAGATTTGTTTACGATCATATAAACGGAAGAGGAACATATTTACGAGAAATAAGAAAAGTTCTTCAAATTGAAATGGTACATAGATTTCTGATAGAGGAAATATAATAAAGTGACAAGTGATCTTACAAATTATTCATATGTTTTAATAACCCCTGCCCATAATGAAGAAGCATACATAGAAAAAACAATTCAATCAGTAATATCGCAAACTATTTTACCGAAGAAGTGGGTTATTGTTAGTGATGGCTCGACAGACCGCACAGATGAGATTGTGCACGAATACTGTGCAAAATACCAATGGATAAATCTGATAAGGATGCCTGAGCACAGGGATCGACAGTTTGCCGCTAAAGTTCATTGTTTTAATGCCGGCTATCAAAGGATAAAAGATCTTCATTATGATATTATAGGTAATCTCGATGCCGACATTTCTTTCAGAGAAGATTATTTTGAATTTCTTCTTAATAAATTTTCTAAAATTCCCGAACTGGGTGTGGCGGGGACACCGTTTGTCGAAGGTTCAGTTCATTACAATTATAGATTTACCAGCATTGAACACGTTTCCGGTGCATGCCAATTGTTCAGGCGGGAATGCTTTGAGGCAATTGGAGGATATATTCCTATCAAAAGTGGTGGCATTGATTTGATTGCAGTAACAACAGCAAGAATGAAAGGGTGGAAAACAAGAACATTTACAGAAAAAACCTGTTATCATCACAGAAAAATTGGTACAGGTAATAGCAGAGTTTTAATTGCAAGATTCAAAGACGGTAAGAAAGATTATTTTTTAGGTGGGCATCCATTATGGGAACTATTTAGATTTTTCTACCAAATGACACGAAGGCCTTATATTGTCGGGGGATTATTCTTATATTTCGGATATATATACGCATTCTTAAGTGGAAAAGATAGAAATGTGTCACAGGAACTTACAAAGTATCGCAGGAGTGAACAAATGCAAAGATTAAAAAGATATTTCATAAGGCTATGAAATAGCGTAAAAAAATGGATAATGTTTTTATACAGAAAATTATTTGTTATAAATAACGATTTTTGAATTTATATCAAGACGCAAACGTAATGAATTTCACTCAAAGAGTATGAAGCTAATCATTGAATTCACAAGATATTTATTATATATACTTACCACATGAATAAAAGCTCTTGCTGAGTTCCGAAGGAAATTTTAAAAGATTTGAAAAGAAAAAACCAAGAATAGTAATAAGGGTCATTCGCCTGGACTCTGAAGATTTCACTATATGTTAACCGGGCAATGATTTAGTATAAAAGCAACTTTCAAAAGTGTGATTATATTTTTATTCACTACTGTCCCAACGTTATAATTGAAAAGCGCTATAACAATATGAAAGTAAACATTATTCAGCGAAAAATGTCATTAATCGATTTGAAATTTTCTCTTCCTGAATGTCATACTCCTGCATCAATT
>Ga0268279_1000217_pt1 | contig 42538 bp, 42 predicted proteins | sample saktaG_6_FD_190142 | JGI IMG/M metagenome (GOLD analysis project Ga0268279, IMG submission 190142) | Saline water microbial communities from Sakinaw Lake, British Columbia, Canada - sak_2010_1_5_80m | ecosystem: Environmental > Aquatic > Non-marine Saline and Alkaline > Saline ...
ACTTCTTCCTTTTCCTCTCCTAAGCCTACCATAATCCCCGATTTGGAGATAATATTTTCACCCCGAATCTTAACCTGCCTCAACAGCTCCAGGGAACGCTTATAAACCGCTTTTGGCCTTACTAAATTATATAAACGGGCAATCGTTTCGATATTATGATTTATCACTTCCGGCTGAGCATCTATTACTATTTGGAGTGCTTCCCAGGAACCCTGAAAATCAGGGACTAACACCTCTATTGTGCTTTCAGGAAGTATTTTTTTAACCTCTATAATGGTATGAGCAAAGTATCCTGCTCCGCCATCCGAAAGGTCATCTCTGGTTACCGAAGTAACTACTATATGTTTAAGATTTAAATGTTTAGCGGCTTGGGCGATATGAAGGGGTTCCTCCGGGTCTAAGGGGAGTGGTGCCCCTTTTTCTACAGCACAGAACCTACAGTTTCGTGTACAGATATCCCCTAATATCATAAAAGTAGCTGTTCCTTTTTTAAAACACTCGCCTCGATTGGGACACAAGGCACTATCACAGACTGTATGTAAATTTAGTTCTTTTAATAATGAATCCATCCGCTCTAAAACTTTTTGGTCAGGTAATTTTCTTCTTAACCAATAAAGATGCCCTTTTTTATCAGTCATTTTTTTCTTCCCTAAATAAATTTAGATACAATTCTTTAATAGTTCGGAGCATTTCTTCATTATTTGTTTTCTTTCTTAATTCAAACATAAATACCCCCTGGTAATTAATTTCTTTTAAGCCCTTTATAAATCTTTTCCAATCTATATTGCCTTCAAAAGGAAGGTAATGGTCATCACTCTTTCCGGAATTATCATGAATATGTAAATGACATAAATAATCTTTTATTTCCGGCAAACACTCTACAACTCCGCTATGATTATAAAGGGAAGAAGTTATGTTGCAATGCCCTGTATCCAGACAAATTCCTAAATTTTTAGAATCAAATTTTTTTACTATCTCCAGGATCTCAGGTATGCTATCACCGGTCTTTCCGGGTAAAGTATTTTCTAAAGCAATCTTAATTCCCCACTGTTCACAAAATTTTAATATTTCTTCTAAGCTTTGTTCACTTTTTTCTCGTCGTGCTTTCCTAGTTTTTTCATCTTTAATTTCACTTCCCGGATGAACTACTAAAATCTCTCCTCCTAATCTTAGTAAAGCAAGGGCTGTTTTTTCCACTTCCCGGACAGACCATACCCGATCATATTCTTCAATCAGGGAAATATCTGCTCCGTGAGTAGGCATATGCATTGATATTACTTTTATTCCATTTCTTTTAAATTCTTTAGACATTTCATCCAGATATTTGGGATCATAGTAATTGAAATGCCCTTCTTTCGGTTTTACTTCAAGGCATTCTACCCCAGCCTCTTTTAACAAAGTTAGTTTCGATTGTAATTGATAATCCTCAAGCGGCATAGTTGATATTCCAAAATTCATTTTTTATCCTCTCTTCTTCTATTTATAGGAAACCCCTTTTAATTCTTCAATATATTTTTGAGCGGCGAAGGCAGCGGTAGCTCCTTCTCCGCAGGCAGTAACCACCTGTCTTAAGATTTTTTTTCTAACATCTCCGCAGGCATAGATACCTTCTTGTGAGGTCATCATATTATCATCAGTCAAAATATAACCTCTTTTGTCTAATTTCACTAACTCTTTTAAAAATTTTGAATTGGGAACATACCCCACAAAAACAAAAACACCCTGGCAGGGAACTTCCTTTTCTTCGCCTGTTTTTTTATTTTGAATCAAAATGCCTTCTACTTTTTCCTTACCTAATACTTTTGTTACTACTGAATCCCAGGCTAAATTTATTTTCTTATTAGCAAAAACTCTTTCCTGTAATATCTTGGTTGCTCTTAATCTATCCCGACGGTGAATAATGGTTACTTCTCGAACAAACTTAGTTAAATATAAAGCTTCTTCAATTGCCGTATCTCCTCCACCAACTACTACTATCTTTTGGTCCTTAAAAAAGGGGGCATCACAGGTGGCACAATAAGAAACTCCTCTCCCTCTTAATTCTTCTTCTCCGGGAATACCTAATTTGCTCGCTTCTGCCCCGGAAGCCAGAATAATAGTTAGGGTTTTATATTCTTGATTATTGATTTTTACTATTTTTACTTTATCTTCCGCGTCTTCTTTTATTTTAAATTCTACAGCTTCCCCGTATTCTATTTTCAAGCCAAATCGGACAGCCTGCTCCTCCATTTTTTGCATTAATTCAGGTCCTGTAATGCCATGAGGGAAGCCAGGATAATTTTCAATAATCTCGGTAAGGATTGCCTGCCCGCCAGGCATGGCTTTTTCAATTAATAAAGTATCCATTCTGGCCCGGCTAAGATAAATACCTGCGGTTAAACCGGCAGGACCGCCTCCGATTATTATGGCATCATAGATTATTTCCTCTTTTGTCTCTTTCTTGCTATTTGTTTTTGGTTTAATCGCTACTACTGACATTTTAAAAATCACCTCCCCATTGGTTAAATAATTACTTAGTTAACTGGTTAATTAGTTTGATATTAATTCATCAACCAGGTAGTAATGTATACTCTCTACGCTATTCGCTCTTTTTCTTCACGCGATACTCGATACGAACTTATTTTTGTTTTATCTTTATCTCAATATCCCCTTTAATAAAACCTTTCAGGGAAGACAAAAGTCCGGTAATGGTGTTTTTTAAAATTTTTGCTATAAAGGGATTCATCGGAACTATCTTCCCATCTACTTTCACCAGAGTTGAAGGCTCCAAAGAAAGACAATCTCCGGAAGTTTTATTTCCTTTAACAATCTCCTGGGCCAAACCATAACAATCTTGATATCCACATTCCCCGCAATTCAGGTTAGGTAATTTAAATGATTTATTAGTAACTATTTCTGCTATCTTTTTTACATCCTCATCATCTAAAATATTAAAATCGTAAAACTTCGGGGCTACCCCTTTGGAAACAAAACCAGCTGTGCAAAGCTGTAATCCATCAAATAATTCAGTCTTTTCGCTTTCCTCTCTTAAGCACACAATTTTGGGAAAAGTTTTTTCCTTTTTAAAACCTTCTATTAAGATAATATCAGCTTCGAAATATTTTATAATCTCTTCTAAATTCTTTTTATTCTTTAGAAATATTACTGACTCTTTGGGGGTAATTGCCGCTACCTGGGTTAGGCTTTCTTTGTATTTTGAAGTATCCGAATTGGCCAAGTCAAGGTCTTCGTTAATATGTTTTACTACTGCTACTTTATAGCCTCTTTTCGTTAATTCATTAGATAGTTTTATTGTCAAAGTAGTCTTACCACTTTTTTTATACCCTATTATACCGATAACTCTCATTAATCATTACCTCTTTTTATTAATTATTTTAACACATTTATCATCATCCAGGCAGAGATTAGAAAAAGAAAAATAGCATAAATTTTTTTCAATAAAATTTTATCCGCTTTTATAGATATCCGAGAACCGGTTTGAGCTCCGGCAAAAACTACTAAAGCCAGAATTAAAGCCATTTTGGGTTCAAATTGTCCGGCAAAAAAATGTCCCCAAAAACCAAATAGAGCAGTTATCCCTACCATAAGGCAGGAAGTTCCCACTGCAACCTTCATAGGGACTCCCAACAGCAAAACCATTAAAGGTACCTTAATTACTCCTCCCCCGATGCCTAATAAACCCGCCATTAAACCGGCCAGAGCAGAAAGCGGAAGTCCGATTATAAGATTAACTGAATATTCTTCTTCTCCAAATTTTCTCTGCCAAAAACCCCATTTTCTCTTATTAATAAATTTATTTTGAATTTCTTTAATAGGTTTTAGCATAAAATATCCGGAAACAATCAGAACCAAAATGAATAATATTTTTAATTCTTTAACTTGAATAAAGGAAGAATAATATCCGCCCACAAGGGACATAACAGCAGTTAAAGGTTCAATTGTTAAAGCTAATTTCCAATCTATTAATTGAGCTCGGTAATATATTAAAGAAGCTGAAACCGAGAGAGCCATAATTATAAAAATACTAATTGCTGCAGCTTGATAAAAAGGAAAACCAAAGGCTAATAAAATGGGAACATAAAGTACTCCGCCACCTATGCCGATCATGGAGCTAATACCTGAAGCAATAAAAAATGCCAGGTACATAAAGACTGAGTCTATCATATTTTTTCCTATACTTTAAATAAATTCTTTGTAGCTTTTGAAATTTTCTCTGTGCTTATCCCAAAGATGGTCATTTGTCTTAAAAAGTATACCATGCCCATTAATATATCAAAGAGGAGTTTAAATATCAAGAATACGAATTGCCTCATCAAAAATCTAAACGAAATTATTTTAATTATAACCTAATCTCCTTTATATTTAAAGAGAAGAAATTATCTCTTTTTTAATATATGAGGCGGTAAAAAGGGATGTTAACTATGAGGCATAAAAAGGCCGTAACCAGAGAATTAAGAGATCGTTATTAAAGATCATCTAAAAAAGAAAAGACCATTATCTTAAACTGAACCTCCCCCGCTTTACTGGACACCAGGTTAAGAGCTATAATTAAATTAAAGGAGGTTCACTTCCAACCAGTTAGGAAACTGATCAAAAAGGAAAGAATAGGAAGTAAAATTACCAAAACATATGATGAGGCCAAGACCCCTTACCGAAGAGTTCTGGCCTCTCCTGATATTGAAGATGAGATAAAGATGAAATTGAAAAGCCAATATGCTATGCTAAATCCAGCAGAGCTGAAAAGAAAGATAACTAAATTACAAAATAAGCTGCTTAAGTTAAATGCATTAAAACAAAAAGTAAGAGAAGATCTACTAGAAAAAAGTGTGGAATCTTAAAATAGGTTCGAGTAGATTTTTACTTGAGGCATCGTATCAGCTTTCCTTTATATTTTTATGTGAGGCAACGGGCCCCCATATTTTATCTTTTTTTTCTATCAATAAAAAAATAAAAGATTGCCTTTTGCTAATACATAAAGGAAATGGATTCTTATTTTCGCGGGAAATGCGAAAGAAATCTTGACAAAAATGTAAATATGTTTAAAATATACAGTTAGAAATCTAAAAGGGGAGCTTAATTATGCCAACTTATGAATATAAATGTAAAAAATGCGGAAATATTTTTGAAAAATTCCAATCCATTACAGAAGACCCGATTAAAAAATGTAAAAACTGTGATGGAGAAGTCTATAGATTAATAAGCAAAAATGGAAATTTTATATTAAAAGGCAGCGGATATTATAGTACAGATAATCGAAATAGTAGTTATAAATCAGAAAAGAAAAAGTTAGCCACTTCCTCAATAGAAGGGCAAAAAAAGAAAGAAATTTCCAAAAAGCCAGACTCCAAGATAAAAGAAAATATTAAAGATAAGAAAGATAAGGAAACTTCAGTAAAATAATTTTTTCCACCATATCGGTTTCGTTTTCTTTAATTTCTTCTTCAATTCCAAAATAATATTTTGAGCAGCTATTTCACCTTCTCGAATACATTGTTCGGGTTTAGAAAAATCAGACCAATGAAAACGTCCTATTTTAGGGGTAATTACTACATCAGCAAAAGATAACTGTAATTTTCTTAATTCAGCAGATGTAATTGAATCAGAGCGGAAAAAAATTTCTACGGCATTATCAAATTCAACTCTCTTTTTAATAGTTTGGCCCACATTGACTCCAATAACAAAATTTGCCCCTAACGACTGAGCCGCTTGTATCGGCACTACATCGACTATCCCTCCATCAACTAAGATTTTCTTATCTAATATCACCGGAGGAAACATCCCAGGGATAGAGGAACTCGCTAAAAGAGCATCGAATAATTTTCCTTGATTTAAAATTACTTTTTCCCCCTTTACTAAATCTGCAGCCACTACGGCAAAGGGAATTTTGGTATCTGTAAAAGCTTTATCACCTACTAAATCTTTAATAATTTTCTTTATCCCTTCTCCCTCATCAATATACTTTCTTCTAAGTTCAAGATTAAGAATATAACCTTTTTTCAGAAAATCAGACATTTTTTTTAAGAAAAATGGTTTGTTTTTTCTTTCTTTTTCGCTAAAAGAAAAATCAATATTAAATTCACTAATTTTAGAATATTTCTCTGCAATTTTTTCTATAGCAGAAATATCTTTTTTTAAGGCATATGCTCCTCCGATAATAGCACCCATTGAAGTACCGGTAATTAAGTCAATAGGGATATTCTCTCTTTCTAAAACCTTTAATACTCCTATGTGCGCAAGGCCTCGAGCCCCACCTCCTCCTAAAGCTAATCCTACTTTTAATTTTTCTTCTGCCATTACTTTTTACTCCAATCCATATCTATTAAGCCATTAGATTCCCGCTTAGTTTTCTTTGATAAACAAGTATCTGCCAGGCAGGCGAAACACTCGCAAAAGTAAGTGCAGGAATAATATAAAAAATTTACTATCTAATTTCAACACCTAAGATATCTTTCATCTGTTTTAAAGCAAAATTATGGGCTCCTTGATCAAAGGAAGCCACAGCATCTTTTAAAACTGTAACTTCATAGTTTAACATTCTGGCACTAACAGCAGTATATAAAACACAGATATTAGTACACACTCCTACCAGTTCTAATTCAGAAATCCCTTCTTCTCTTAAAGTAATATCTAAATCGGTTTGAAAAAACCCACTATATTTTCTCTTGTATATTATAAAATCGTCTTTCGATGTATTCAATTCTTCGATTATATCTGCTCCCTCTGTCCCGGAAAGGCAGTGTGGAGGAAAAAGATTAAATTCTTTATCATCCGTTCGATGGCAATCACAGATATAGAATACGAGGTTTTTTTCTTTCCTGAATCTCTCCAGTTCCCTTTGAATGGGTGAAATAATTTTTCCTCCACCATCTCCTATATATAATTTTCCATTTTCTCTAATAAAATCGTTGAGCATATCAATTATTAATAAAGCTTTTTTAATCAATTAAAAATCAACCTCTCGTGGTTTTTTTCCTTTCTAGCATTTTTTTGGTAAATTTATCTAAATCTATAATATATCTTTCTACAGTCCCTTCCCCTATCTTTTCCAGCTCATCAAAAGCGTTTACTTGAAAGGTTAATCGATTTTGAAAAATATCAATTAAAGTTGCATCGGCAGTAACCGTCATACCCAAAGGAGTAGCAGCCAAATGAGTAATCGATATTTTGGTGCCTACTGAAATATAACCTTCCGGGAGATTTTTTTTCACTGCATTTATAGCAGCTAAATCCATTAAAGAAACTAACATAGGAGTGGCAAAGGCAGGTGGATTAGGTGTGGCAAATTTTTCTGCCGAATTTTCTTCCTTCACTATTGTTTGAGCTATTCCTTTTAAGCCTTTTTTAAGATTAAATTCTATCATTTTTTTCTTCTCCTTTCTAATTTATTATATCTTGATTCGTTAGTTAGTTATTTAGTTAGCTGGTTAATTGGTTAATAAATTAGTCGTTATTTTTAAATACAAGTTTTTAGTTACTATTATACAGCTAAAAATTTAAAACGAAAAGCGAAAAACTATAATTCAAAATTCAAAACTTTTTCTCTCAATATTAAATTTTAAGTTCTATTTTTACTTCTTTATCTTTTCATTTTTGCTATATAGCATGCGAGATAGGAAAGATGAAAATCAATATATAAAACAATATATTTAAATTTTATATTTTGAGCTATGGCTTTAAGTTTTGCACTTTTCGTTTTTCGCTTTGTTACTAAATACTATTCACTAATAACTAAATGAAAAAGCGATACTAAGCAATAATCTCGTAACCTATCAGGTTATTAAAATTTTACCTTAAATTTTTTTGATATTACTTATCCGGCTGGAGAACTATTTTAATAGAATTTTTTTTCTTTGCTCGCCTGAAACCTTCTTTCCAATTACTTAAGGGTAATACATCGCTAACCAATTCTTTTAAATTTACTTTCCCTTCGTTTACCAGATTTATTGCCTTGTCCCAGGAAGAAGGTTTCTGAGTACGAGAACCAATAATACTCAGCTCTTTGTCAAATAAGATTTGGTCAAATCTAAGTTTAACCGGTTGGCGAACAATTCCTTCCTGAATATATCTACCTCCTTTCCTTATAAAATTTAATCCATACTCCACAGCTTCAACGGAACCTGAACATTCAAAAACCACATCTACGCCATAACCTACTGTTAATTTCGACAAATAGTTCTCAATATCCTTCTTTTTTATATTAAAAATTTGATTAATTCCAAGTTTTTTTGCTGTAGATAATCTTTTTTCATCACCTTCAATTCCACAAATAATTACTCTCGCTCCTAAGGACTTGGCAATTTGAGCAATTAACAACCCCAAAGGTCCCGGTCCCAATACCAAAACTGTTTCGTGGGGCAATAAATTGGCCTGTTCTATTACTGCATGAACAGCACAAGATAAAGGTTCAAAAAGAGAGGCAGAATTAAAATCAATATGAGGAGGAATTTGGTGGATACTTTCTTTTCTTATCACAAAATATTCAGCAAAAGCCCCGTTCACAGCGGATCCTAACCCTTTACGATGAATACATAAATTATAATCTTTGCTCTGGCAAAATTTACATCGGCCACAAATATAGGCAGTAGTTTCAGTAGTAACCCTGTCTCCTATTTTTATATTTTTTACTTCTTCACCTATTTCTACCACAACACCGGCAGTTTCGTGTCCTAACACTACGGGAGGTTTTAGGGCTGAATAACCGTAAAGATCGGTTCCACAAATTCCCGTTGCTTCCACTTTGATTTTTACTTCATTCGCTTGCGGAATAGGTTCGGGAATTTCTCTTAATTCTATATCATCTTCACCTTTCCCGTATTTGACTAAAGCTTTCATTTCTTCTTTTTACTCCATTTGCAAGATCACTAATCCTGCTTATTTTTTATTAGTTAGATGGTTAGTTGGTTTAATGCAAATTACCCAAAACGACTATCTTAACCAGCTAACTCTTCTCTTATTACTCATTACGTATTGTTCATTACGGGCAGACACAAGGTCTGCCCCTACTTGTACCTTATGACTTTATCTTTGTTCTTCTTTCTTCACTATCCGATATACGCTCTACGTAATTCGGGCGTATGCAATACGCCCCTACATCTTTTTATTTTCATCTTACGCGATACTCGATACTAATTTAAGGAATCACCGCTATTTTGATGCCTTTATGAGCTAACATCAGCTCTATTACAGTAGATATTTCACTAAGAGGAAATTCGTCGGTAATTAGCGAATCAATATCAATCGCCTTATTACAAATTAAATTTAAAGCTCTTTTAACATGTCCGGGTGTATGATGAAAAACTCCCTTTATGTTAATTTGGGAATAATGAATTAAACTGGTATCAATAGAAATTTTCGTTCCTCTTTTGCATCCTCCAAAAAGATTCACCGTTCCTCCCTTTCTTACCATCGATATAGTCTGTTCCCAAACCTCTGGTAACCCGACTGCTTCAATTGCTACATCTGCTCCTCTCTTATCTTCAGTAAATTTTTTCACTTCTTCAACGGGATCCTGGACTTTAGAAAGATTTATTGCCTTATATGCCCCCAATTTCATAGCTAATTTTAATCTCTCCTCATGCGTATCAGTTATAATAACTCTTGCTCCCTTTAATTTAACTAGTTGTAAAAACATTAAACCTATCGGACCTGCTCCGTTTATAACCACTGTATCACCTAAATTAATATTTGATTCCTCAACTCCATGGACTACACAAGAGAGAGGCTCCAATAATGCTGCTTCTTTATAGCTTACTGTCTCAGGAAATAACAATAAATTTTGAGAAACAATTATACCTGGAATTTTTATATACTCTGCAAAAGCACCACTTAATTGAATAAATAAACTATCACACAGACTATGTTCGCCATTTTTGCAGTAAAAACAGGAATTACAAGGGGCAGAATTAGCGGCTACTACTCTCATTCCCGGTGTAAAATTTTTAACCTTACTGCCTACTTTTACTATATCACCGGCAAACTCATGTCCAAAAACAAAAGGCGGATTAAATAAATGATGCCCTCTTAAGTAGGTTTTACGATCTGTCCCACAAGTAAGCGCAGCTCTCACTTTTACTAAAACTTCGTCAGGGCCCACATCGGGGATGTTGATATCTTCTAATTTTACCTGGTTAGGTGCATAAAATACAGCTGCTTTCATAGTTTTGTTTTTTAAATTTAAATTTTTATTTTCTATATTTTTTGAAATTGTAAGTCTCCTCTCGTCCTTCTTTAACTTTAATAGCTAAAATAATATTTTATCATTCCGCACTTGATGCAGGATGACACTGACAAAGCCAAAATTACATTACCACTCTCATATACAGTGGATTTCTAAGTTTAATTAAATCCTAAATCTTATGTGATTTGGTAATTAAAATATTTCTTTTTAGAATTATATTTATGGTATAGGTATAAATAAATATTTGAATGGGCTCTGCCACTACTCGCGGGGGCATTAATACTTTCCAGGGAATTCCGAATAAAATATTTAAAAAATATGGTATTAAAATAATAGAAGTTATCACCTGCCCCGCGGTAATAGCTATGCCCAAATCAAAAACATTAGGTTCTTCTTTTCTCATTAAAATCAAGATGGTCACTGGAATTATTCCGGTTAAAGCAGAAGTTAGAGTAAAGTGAGGCATATAAACCCCTATAGGATTGATAAAATATCCTAACAGGTCAGAAAAGGCTCCTATCAACCCTCCGGCCAATGGACCAAATATAATACCTCCTAAGATTATGGGTAATTTCCCCAGACCGATTCTGATTCCCTCTACTCCTCCAATAGCAATACGTAAACTGGCTATCCGAGTTAAAATTATACTTAAAGCAATTAAAAAACCCATAGTGGTAATCTTATGGGATGATATTTTCATTTAATCTTCCCCTCCTTGATATAGCATTATTATAATAGATATAGCTTTATATCTGCTACATCAAGAAGAGTCTATACAAAAAGCATTTTCGATGTAGCAGCGGACGCGATAACCTACCGCAGGATTAAAGAATTTTCCTATAAAAAACTTTTATCCTTTCGTTTAGAGACAACGTCCCATTCTCTAACACTTAACGCAGGTCACCTACTCTGACGAAATATCCTATTTCTTTTGTATTCAGCTTACTCCTTTACAAAAGCCTCTGAAATTCATTCGCATGGTTAAAATAATTTAATCCCACAGCTATTATTTTAGTTGGAATACAGGGGGGTAAAAAAGTTATTTCTGATAAAGAATATACATTTTCCGTATTTTTATGATTATTAAAAATATCACCAACTACTTCTCTAATTATATTATCTTTTTCAAGTAATCCGTATCTTACATTTCCATTTTGTAAAAATCTTAAATACTTCATAAATACTCCTTCTACTTTTAAATTAGAATAATATTATTATCCTACCACTTCTTTAAATACTTTTAAGAAATTTTCTCCTAATATTTTTTTGATATCCTTTTCTTTATAACCTCGATTGAGTAACTCTTCAGTGATATAAGGAATTTTTTCAACTCCCTCTAAGCCTAAAGGAAGAGCACCTGTACCATCAAAATCAGAACCTAATCCTACACAATCTATTCCTGCTTTTTCCACCAAATAATCAATGTGTGTTACCACATCTTTTACGGTAGTTTTTCTTTTTTCTTGAGTTAAAAAATTAGGTACAAAGGTTATCCCTATTACTCCACCCTTATCAGCTAAAGCTTTAATTTGCTCATCTTTTAAGTTTCGAAGGTGGGAACATAAATTATAACAATTAGAATGAGAAGCAACAATGGGTGCTTTACTTCTTTTAATCACATCCCAAAAACCAGTCTCTGAAAGGTGAGATACATCAATTAACATCCCCAGGTCATTCATCTCATCTATAACTTTTAAGCCAAATTCGGTTAAGCCACTACCAGTCCGGGATTCACCAACCCCGTCCGCAATTTGATTTCTTTGATTCCAGGTGAGAGTTAAGAGCCTGACTCCTAATCTATACAATATCCTTAATACTCCTAAATCACCTTCTAAGGCCTCTCCCCCTTCGATGGAAAGGATAGCAGCAATCTTGCCTGCTCTATTTAATTCCTCTATTTGATTATAATTAGTGGCTAAGGATATATCGGTCGGGTTTTTCTCTATTTCTTTATAAAAACAATCAATTAGCTGTAAAGTTCTTTTTAATGACCTATCCGGTTTATAAATGTCTTCTATAAAAACAGCAAAAAACTGGACATCAATTCCTCCTTCTTTCATTCTGGGAATATCTAGATGACCGGTAGTTGATTTTTTTTCTAAGGTTCTTTTATGTTTCATAACCTCTAAAATAGTATCGCAGTGGCCATCAAATACTATCGCTTTCTGGTGTATCTGTTTTGCTTTGATTAAATGCGTATTAGTTTCGAGCAAATTACTTTCACCTACTTTCATGATATATAAATTAGTCGTTAGTTCCAAACACAATTTTCCTTATATAGCTAAAAATTTAAAACTAAAAGCGAAAAATCATAATTCAAAACTTAAAACTTTTTCTCTCACTAAAATTTTAAGTTTTATTTTTGTTTCTTTATCTTTTCATTTTTGCTATATAGCATGCGAAACAAGAAAGATAAAAATCAATAGATAAAAATAATATATTTGAATTTTTAATTTTAAGCTATGGTTTTACGTTTTGCGCTTTTCATTTTTCGTTTTATTACTATATGCCAATTAGTACTTACAGAAAAGGGAAATTCCTATACAGTTAAATTTATATTGCCCGGGTTTGTAAATTTATTTTTTCAGTAAAAACCATAAAATAACCAAACCTGCTAAGATTAATATAAAGATAATAATATTGTTTTTAGTTTTTGTTTTCGTCCTGATTTTCTTGACTTCTGATAGAGGGGCTTTCTTATCAATTTCAGCCGCTATTTTAAAATGTTTTACCGCTTCGTTAATTCTTTTTGTTCTTTTGTAGGCTAAACCCAGATTACTGTGAACGGCAGCATAATCAGGATTTAACTTTAAGGCTTTTTTATATAACTCAATTGACTTTTCATATTCTTTTTCTTCTAAGCAAATATTTCCTAAATTATTGTAAGGTTCAGGATATTTTAGATCTAATGCTAAGGCTTTTTCAAGATACAATTTTGCTTTAACAAAATCTCTTAAGCTGGCAAAACAAACTCCTAATTTGTTATAACATCTGGAATCATCCGGCCATTTTTCTAAAACCGTTTCAAACTCTCTGATAGCTTGATTGAAATTACCTTTTTTTAAATAACCTTCAGCTTTCTCAAAATCAATTTTATATTCTTCCTTATCCATAAATCCATTCTCCGAAATAAATTAACTATCCTGTCCTTATTCTATCCCGTAATTAGGCGCCTCTTTGGTAATAATTACGTCATGGGGATGACTTTCTCTTAAGCCAGCAGAGGTGATCTGAATAAATTTAGTTTTTTCCTTTAATTCTTTAATGTTTTTCACTCCACAATAACCCATTCCTGCGCGTACTCCACCTAATAATTGATACACACAAGCAGAAAGCGGTCCTTTATAAGAAACTCTTCCTTCAATTCCTTCAGGAACCAGTTTGTCGTCTTCCGCCTCTTCTTGAAAATATCTATCTTTACTACCCTTCTTCATTGCTCCGATCGAACCCATTCCCCGATATCCCTTGTAGCTTCTACCTTTATAAAGCACTACTTCTCCCGGACTTTCTTCTGTCCCGGCAAACAGACTCCCAATCATTACCGAATCAGCACCCACTGCCAAAGCTTTAGTAATATCACCGGAGTATTTTATACCTCCATCGGCAATAAGAGGAATGTGATATTTTTTGGCTGCCCTTTTACATTCTTGAATTGCCGAGACCTGGGGTACCCCTACACCGGCAACCACTCTAGTAGTACAGATTGAACCCGGTCCAATCCCAACTTTTAAAGCATCAATCCCGGCTTTTATTAGACTTTCTGCTCCCTCAAAAGTTGCTACATTACCTCCTACTAACTCTATACCAAAATTCTGTTTTATCTCTTTTATAACTTCAATAACCCGGGTAGAATGTCCGTGGGCAGTATCGACTACTATGACATCTACTTTGGCATTAACCAAAGCCTCTACCCTCTCCATTGTATCTCGAGATACGCCTACGGCAGCACCCACTCTAAGTCTTCCCTCAGCATCCTTGCAAGCATTAGGAAATCTCTTGACTTTTTCGATATCCTTTATAGTAATAAGTCCCTTCAAAATGAATTTTTTATTTACTATAGGTAGCTTCTCAATTCTATTTTTATGCAATATTTTTTTGGCCTCTTCAAGGGTGGTGCCCAATGGGGCAGTAATCAAATTTTCTTTAGTCATTATTTCTGCTATTTTTAATCTCTTGTCTTCTTCTTCTTCTAAAAATCTTATATCCCGGTTAGTTAAAATTCCTACTAATTTTTTTTCTTTATTTACAATGGGAATCCCGGAAATATGATATTTAGCCATCAGCTCAATTGCTTCTCCCACGCTTTTCTCTGGCGAAAGGGAAATAGGATCGACAATTACTCCACTCTCTGACCTTTTAACCTTATCTACTTCTTCAGCCTGTTCTTCTATAGACATATTTTTATGAATAATACCAATACCACCTTCCCGGGCAATGGCAATGGCTAATCTCGATTCGGTGACTGTATCCATAGCAGCACTAACCAAAGGGATATTTATATCGATATTTCTGCTAAATTTTGTGGAGACATCAACTTCTTTAGGGAGAATAGCTGATTTTTTGGGAACTAATAAAATATCGTCGAAGGTTAAACCTTCAAAGTTTAAAAATCTTTCTTTTTCCATAATTTTCCTACCTTTATAATTTAATTTACCGATTAAATTAGTCGTTAGTATTAAATACAGATTTTCAGTTGACAGTTTTCGGTTTACAGTTCATTGTGTTTTATGTTATTTCCACGAATCTAGTGTAGGGGTCGGGTTTATCCGACCCGAAACGGGTTTGATAAATCAAATCCCTACCTCCCAAACACCATCCGCTAATAATATTCTGACTCCTGGATTCTGGCTCCTAACTTCTTTTTTCTTAACGAGATACGATTCACGAGATACGATATACGAATTTGGTTTTGCGTTTTTCGCTTTTCGTTTTTCGCTTTTATTAATATTACCCCTCTTCAATATCCTTGTCAATCAATGTATTCGTATCGCGTATCGAGTATTGCGTATTGCGTGAAGGAAAAGAAAGGTACTAGCGAAAAAAGAAGATAAGAAAATAAAAGAAATAAATATTCTTTTCTTTATCTAAACACCCTACTAAAGTTTACACTAACGGACATATCATACTTCCCTGAGCCTTTACTTTTTCTTTACTCAATGCTCGATACGCAATACTCGATACTTTTTTCTTTTTCCCTCTTTACTTTTTTATAAAATGTACTACAATAAAAAAGATTTTATATCTAATTTTTTTTTATGTTATAATAAAAACGTATTTAAACAAAATAAAAAATTAAAAAATAATTTATTAAACAATTGGTAAGAGGTAAAAATGGATAATCAACCGAAAGAAAATTTAATTAAAGAAATATTATCCTGGAAGGAAAAGAGGGAAGCAATAATCTTAGCCCATGTTTATCAAACAGGTGAAATTCAAGATATTGCCGATTTTACAGGTGATTCGCTCTTCCTCAGCCAACAAGCAGCTAAGACTCAGGCAAAAGTTATAGTATTTTGCGGAGTTCAGTTTATGGCCGAAACTGCATCTATTCTCTCTCCAGAAAAAATTATTCTACTTCCTGAAATTAAAGCCGGATGCCCCCTAGCCGATATGGCACCAATAGAAAAAGTAAAAAAGAAATTAAAAGAATTGCCTAAAGTAGCAATAATTTCTTATGTAAATTCATCAGCAGTTGTAAAATCCTTAAGTGACTATTGTTGCACTTCTGCCAATGCGGTTCAAGTTGTTCAAGCAATTCCTGCTGAAAGAGACATTCTATTTATTCCTGATAAAAACTTAGCTGATTTTACTGCCCGAAAAGCAAAACGAAATATCATCCCCTGGCAAGGTTATTGTCCGGTCCATAACATTTTAACTAAAGAAGATGTCATAAAAGTTAAAAAACTCCACCCTCAAGCCTTGCTCCTAGTTCATCCTGAATGCCGCCCTGAAGTATGTAATCTGGCTGAATATATCGGCAGTACCAGAGGAATTATTGAATTTACCAGTAATAATCCAGCCAAAGAATATATTATTGGTACAGAACTGGGAATATTTCATCCTTTAAAAAAGAATAATCCGGAAAAAGATTTTTTCCCAGCCTCTGAAAAAATGATCTGTAAAGATATGAAACTTATTACTTTAGAAAAAGTTCTACACTCTCTAAAAAAATTAGAGCCCCGAATAATAGTGCCAGAGAATATAAGAAAAAAATCTCTAAAAGCATTAAATCGAATGATAGAAATTACCTAGTTAATTGGTTACTTGGTTAGCTGGTTAAAAGAATTAGCATATAGCTTGAAAACGAAAGGATTAATATAAATGTTACCACGTTATTTAATTAATTTTGACCTATCTAGAATTAGAAAAATTTATACAGATTTTTTGATTGTAGGCTCCGGAATAGCTGGTCTATACACTTCACTTAAACTTTGCGATAAAGGAGAAGTTATCCTTCTCACTAAAAGCAGCTTAAAAGAAAGCAATACAGAATATGCTCAAGGAGGTATAGCTGTAGCTTTAGGAGATAAAGATTCACCTTATTTACACATGGAAGATACCCTAAAAGCCGGTGCAAATTTTTGCGACCCTGAAGCTGTAGAAGTTTTAGTGACAGAGGGGCCAAAATGTGTTGAAGAATTAATAGAATTGGGAACCAAGTTTGATAAAGTTGAAGGTAAATACAAAACTGCTTTAGAAGCAGCTCATCAAAGACCCAGAATCTTGCGTGCTCGGGGGGATGCTACCGGAGCAGAAATTGAGAGGGCTCTTTCTGAAAAAGTAATTAATGAAAATAAAATAAAAACTAAAGAGAACATTTTAATAGTAGATATTATAGCCGAACACAATGCTTGTTACGGTCTACTTGCTTTAGATGGTAATACTAATGAAATTATCGCCTATTTAGCGAAAGTAACTATTTTGGCCAGTGGTGGAGCAGGACAGCTTTTTTCCAATACTACTAATCCTGACGTAGCTACTGGAGATGGAATTGCTATGGCCTATAGGGGAGGAGCAAAAGTAACAGATTTAGAATTCATTCAATTTCATCCTACTGCCCTCTTCCACCAAGGAAGCCCCAAATTTCTTATTTCTGAAGCGGTTCGAGGGGAAGGGGCTATTTTAAAAAATATTAATGGCGAATCATTTATGCACTCTTATCACCCTCTGGCTGAATTAGCTCCCAGAGATATAGTTGCCCGTGCCATTATTGACCAGATGAAAAAAACTAAAAATGATTACGTTTATTTAGATGCTACTAAAATAAAAGATAAATTTTCCCAACGCTTTCCCACTATCTATAAAAATTGTTTGGCCTTAAATATTGATCCAGAAAAAGAATATATCCCGGTAGCCCCAGCAGCTCACTATACTATGGGAGGCATAAAAACCGATACCTGGGGACAAACTAATTTAACCAATCTTTATGCTTGTGGAGAGTGTACTTCAACGGGAGTGCATGGAGCCAATCGCTTGGCCAGCAACTCACTTTTAGAGGGGCTGGTTTTTGGTAATAGAATTACCCAAAAAATTAAAAAAAACAATGCGTATTATTCTATTGAAAAATTAAAAGAATTAAACCTTTCTTATAATTTCCCTCGAGAAAAATATAAAGAATATGACCCCCTAAAATTAAAACAAGAATTACAAAAACTTATGTGGAATAAAGTAGGAATCATTCGAAACCCCTCTGATTTAAAAAATGTGCGACAAAAAATTAGCGAATGGAAATTTATATTTAAATCAGAACTTAAAACTACTGAGGATTTTGAATTGGCTAATCTTATCATCTTAGCTGATTTAGTCACTAATTCAGCTTTACAGCGTGAAGAAAGCCGGGGAGCACATTACCGCGAGGATTTCCCTGATAGAGATGATATAAACTGGAAGAAACATATTATATATTGACCGATTGGCCAATTGACCGATTCACCAATTAATTCAGTTGTTAATTTTAAAAACAAGTTTTCAGTTATCATTTTACAGCTAAAAACTTAAAACGAAAAGCGAAAACCATAATTCAAAATTCAAAACTTTTTCTCTCAATACTAAATTTTAAATTCTGTTTTTGCTTCTTTATCTTTTCATTTTTGCTATATAGCCTGCGAGATAAGAAAGATGAAAATCAATAGATAAAACAATATATTTAAATTTTAAATTTTGAGCTATGGCTTTAAGTTTTGCGCTTTTCGCTTTTCGTTTGGCTACTAAATACTGTTTACTATTCACTAACTATTAATTTAATTGATGAATAGGTGAACCGGCTAATTAATATTAATTGGTCAATTGGTAAATCGGGGAATTGGTCAATTATTAAAGAAAGAGGTGCTTTAAAGATGGACTTTTCAATAAAAGAAAATATTCTGGTAGACAAACTAATAGAACAAGCTTTATTGGAAGATATCGGCACCGGAGATATTACCACCGAATCGATTATTCCTTCCAAATTAAAAGCCAAAGGGATAATTAAAACCTCAGAGGAAGGTGTAGTTGCGGGTTTAGATGTTGCCTGTCTGGTATTTCAAAAATTAGATTCAGAGATTATTTTTCAAGAAAAAATTAAAGACGGTACAAAAGTTGCTCGGGATAAAGTACTAGCAGAAATTACCGGTCCTGCCCGAACCATTCTCAAGGGGGAGAGAGTTGCCTTAAATTTCCTTCAGCGAATGTCCGGTATAGCCACCATTACCTCTAAATTCTGTCAGGAAGTAAAAGATCTCCCGGTTCGAATAGTTGATACACGTAAAACTACTCCCGGATTACGAATGTTAGAAAAATATGCCGTTCGTATGGGCGGAGGGCATAATCACCGCTTCGGCTTATATGATGCTGTATTAATTAAGGATAATCATATAGCAGTGGCTGGGGGAATTAAATCGGCAGTGAATTCTGTCCGAAAAAAAATCTCCCACACAGTAAAGATTGAAGTGGAAGTAGAAAACTTATCTCAACTCCAAGAAACTTTAGAGATGAAAGTTGATATAGTAATGCTGGATAATATGAATTTAGATACTATGATAGAAGCGGTAAAAATGGTTAAAGGTAAAGCCTTAATTGAGGCATCAGGTGGAATTACTTTAAAAAATGTAAGGGAAATTGCCCAAACAGGAGTAGGTTTAATTTCTGTTGGTGCCCTTACCCATTCTGTAAAGTCGTTGGATATTAGTATGGAAATAAAAAACGTATCTCGTATCTCGTGAATCGTATCTCGTAAAGAAAATAGAAGTCAGGAGCCAGAATTCAGGATTCAGAATATTATAAGCGGATAATGTAAAGTGTAGAGCGGATAGTGAAGAAAAAAAGGAAAGAAGAAAGTCAGAATAAATTCGTATCACATATTACGTTAGGTTCCTCTTTTGTCATTACGAGGGAGTAAAACGACCGAAGCAATCTCAAACGGGGATTGCCGAGCTCTGATAAATCAGAGCTCGCAATGACAGAGTGGATACACCGATAATTTTTAAATCTGAAAATTAATAATATCAACTAATTTACCTTATCTAAAAACGAAAAACGAAAAACTAGTTTTTTATCTTAAATCTGTTTTCTTAACCATCTAACTAGGTAACCAATTCACCAATTAACCAATTTAATCGGTTAATTGGAGAATCGGTAAATTGGTAAATTAAAGCTTATTTATCTCATAAACCATCCGCAATCCCTGCAAAGTTAAATAAGGATTAATTTTATCAATCAGTTTACTTTCGTTTCCTATAAATTCCGCCTGGCCACCGGTAGCCACTACTACAGAATCTTCTCCCAGCTCTTTCTTAAATCGCCGGATCAATTCATTAGTTAGTCCTAAATAGCCAAAAAATATTCCCGATTGCATAGCGGAAATAGTATTACTTCCAATAGAATTTTTAGGCTTAATTATTTCTATTTTAGGCAATTTTGCTGTCTTTTCAGCCAGGGCTTCTGCTGATATCTCAATCCCGGGAGCAATAGCTCCTCCCAGATAAACTCCCTCTGTATTCACCGCACAAAATGTAGTGGCTGTTCCAAAATCTACAATTATTACCGGCCCTCCATACAATTTATATGCAGCAATAGCATTAACAATCCTATCTGCCCCCACTTCTTTGGGATTGTCTGTCTTAATATAAATCTCAGTCTTTGTCCCCGGTCCTACAATAATAGGTGAAACTTTAAAATAATCTATAGACATCTTTTTTAATATCCAGGTTACCGGGGGGATGACACAGGAAATAACCACTCCTTTAATATCTGCTAAAGATAATCCAGAATTATCAAGAAGACTTTTCACCAACATACCATATTCATCTTCGGTTTTTTCCAAATTGGTAGAAATTCTCCAATGGCCTAATAATTTCTCTTCTTCATAAACTCCTATCACTGTATGGGTATTACCTACATCTATAACTAAAATCATCGCAATCCCCTCCCCTAAATTATATCCCGTTTTGTCATTTCCGACTGTCTGCCATACCTGCACAGGCAGGCGGAAGCGGGAAAGTGAATAGAGCAGAGGAATGATCAACTCCCCCTACTCTATAACTTTTTTAATAACCAGCTCTTTTCAAAGCTTTGACTAATATAAATACTAATAATATTGCTACTACCACTTCCGGAGTGCCATGAACAAAAGCAATGGTCAGACTTACTTTGGCCGGAAGATATCCTCTTAAGGTAGCCAATCCCAATACCCCAATAGTGTTGGTAAGAGTTCCCAAGGCTGCTGCTATTGCACTGTTTTTCCAGAGATATTTGTAAGAATAATAAGCCGCTACTCCGATAAATATTCTGGGTAAAATAGCGATTAGAGGATCGGCGAACATGGGATTAGTAGCATTTAAAAAACTGTAGACTCCGAAGATTAATCCTACTAATGCACCTACTATTGGACCTTCGAGTATCCCTCCTAAGATGGCCGGAATGTGCATAATGGTAGCATTACCGGCTGGAGTTGGAACAGGGATAAACCCCAACCTGGTTACTCCTAAGATAATAGCAATTGCCCCCAGCATGCCGGATATAGCCAGCTGCCGGGTAGTAAGTTTAAATCCTGATAAAGCAGAATCTCTATTCATTTTTTTCACCTCCGTTCTAGTTCCGTCATAAGATACTAGACGAAATACTATTAATTTTATTTACTCCTGGTCTTGCTCTCATATAAGATACAAGCCCCCGGGTAAAGTAATTACTTTACAGCAATAGCTTAAGATACTTTAACAAATATGTCAAGCTAAAAATTATCGAAGTTTTTTCTTTTTTAATACTTTAAGTCGGAAAAAGTCCTCCCTCTCCTTTTCCTCTAACATTTCAGAGATCATCTTTACAAGGGCTTCGTACTTAGGTATCTGGATGTTCTTTAGGGCATTAGTCCTTTTCTGGGTCCTTTTTATCTCTGTAGCAAGTTTATACACCGAATCCTCTATCTCTGCCAGTTCATAGAGCAGATACTTCACCTGGTGGAATTTTTGTAGAGCTACATCCAGGGCAGTATTGGTATGATAAAAGCTGTAGTAAGGCTCGAGTTCACGTTTTTCATACTTTATTTGGGGTATCTCAACACCCATGACACTTTGGGTAAGAATAGTAAATTCGGTGGCTTGAGGTATGGACTCAGCCACTTCATTAACTTCATTTATCCCAATAGTAATATTAGCCATAATTAAGGCTTCATAGGCTTCCTTAAAGATTTCCTGCATTTTTTGCTGAATTCCTTTAGCTCTATCCATAAAGTTCATCATCTCTCTAATGAGCACATTTCTCTTTTTATCCAAAAGTTCGTAACCCTTTTTTGAAAAATTCAGGGCTACCTGGGATGTCATTAGATTTGCTTTAGTTGGAGCAATATTTTCCTGCATCAAAAATCACTTCCTGAGATATTTTTTCGCCAGGGAAGGATCTATTCTGGTAAGTTCCTGTTCGGGTAAAATCCTAAGAAGCTCCCACATTAAATCCAAAGTCTGATTTATGTCACGATTTTCTTCAAAGTCCTGTTTGGTAAAGCGCTCCTCAAATTGCCGTCCGAATTCCATATATTTGCGATCTCTCTCCGAAAGCTCATCCTCCCCTATAATCTGGGCTAAAGCCCTTACCTCCTGGACTTTGGAATAGGCGGAAAAAACTTGATTTGCTACATCGGGGTGGTCTTCCCGGGTGTATTCCTTGCCTATTCCATCCTTCATAAGTCGCGACAGTGAGGGAAGCACATTAATGGAAGGATATATCCCCATCTGATATAGCGATCTATTTAAAACTATTTGCCCCTCAGTAATATAACCGGTTAAGTCTGGTACCGGATGGGTGATATCATCATTAGGCATAGTTAGTATGGCTATCTGAGTAATACTTCCCTTGCAGTCTTTCAACATACCAGCTCTTTCATAGAGATTGGCGAGATCCGAATAAAGATATCCCGGATATCCCTTTCTGGAGGGTACTTCCTCTCTGGCCGAGGAGATTTCCCTTAAAGCTTCACAATAACTAGTTATATCGGTCATTACCACTAAGACATGCATATCGCATTCAAAAGCCAAATACTCAGCAGCAGTAAGAGCACACCTGGGAGTAATAATTCTCTCCATTACCGGATTATCAGCCAGATTTAAAAACATTACTACTCTATGCATAACTCCGGTCTCTTCAAATACCTTCCGAAAAAAGTCAGCTTCGTCGTGCTTTATGCCCATAGCCACAAAAACTACCGCAAAGTTAGCGGTCTCTTCGCCGGTAATCCTGGCTTGTTTTACAATCTGTGCTGCTAACTGGTTGTGGGGAAGCCCATCTCCCGAAAAAATAGGTAATTTCTGTCCCCTTATTAGAGTTAAAAGGCCATCTATAGAAGAAATCCCGGTCTGGATGTGGTTCCGAGGATAAAGTCTTGCTACGGGGTTCATTGGCCTACCATTTATATTATAGCTTTTGTTAGAATATATTTCTCCAGCACCATCCATAGGTCTTCCCATGCCATTAAAAACCCTGCCAAGAATTTCTTTAGATAGAGATATTTCCATGGGTTTACCGGAAAAAATTACGCTTACATCATTTAAGGAAATACCCGATGTCCCTTGAAAAACCTGTATTATAACTTTCCCTCTATCAATTTGAACTACTTTACCTATCCTATGTTCCTTCCCGGAAATTTCTATATCCACTATTTCGTCATATACCGCATCCTTGACTTCGTCCATTACTAAAAGAGGGCCTTCGGCTTTATCTATCTTTAGATATTTAACTTTCATTTATTCTACCTTCTTTATACATGCTCTCCACGCTGTCATAGTAATGGTCTATCCTATTGATAAGTTCCTGGAAGAGTTTGGATTTTGCCTCAGCGGCATTATATTTCATCATTATTATATCGGAAAAGAGTTTCTCATTTTTAATTTTGGAAAGGGGTATGCCTTTTTTTACACAGGAATATGCCCTATCGTAAAGCTTGTTAATAACCTTGAGCATACTATGCTGACGCAGAAGATCCGTATAGAAGTCCTGCGGATGATAGGCGTTTTGCTGGAGATACCCGATCTTTATGATCCTGGCTATCTCCAGTATAACTCTCTGATCATCGGGTAATACATCTTCTCCTACCAGTTTTACAATGTCCATGAGTTTGTTTTCTTCCTGAAGGATCCTCATTATTTTAGATCTGAAAGTCATCATGTCTGGTGCTACATTTTCTTTAAACCAATCTCCCAGCATAGGAATATAACCACTGTAAGAGGAAAGCCAATTTATAGAAGGAAAATGCCTGGCATGAGCCAGCTCCCGGTCTAGTGCTAGAAAAGCCCCCACGATCCTCTTGGTAGACTGGGTAACTGGTTCTGAAAAGTCCCCCCCTGCCGGAGAAACTGCTCCTATCACAGTAATAGATCCTTCTGTCCCGTTAAGATTTTTGAAATATCCCGCTCTTTCGTAAAATTCTGCTAATCTTGACGCAAGATATGCAGGATAGCCTTCTTCAGCAGGCATTTCCTCAAGTCTACCGGCAATTTCCCTTAAGGCTTCGGCCCACCTGGAAGTAGAGTCAGCCATAACCGCCACGTTGTATCCCATATCTCTGAAATATTCGGCTATAGTAATTCCGGTATATATGGAAGCTTCCCGAGCTGCTACCGGCATATTAGAAGTATTAGCTATCAATACTGTCCGGTCCATCAAGGGATTGTCTGTATTCGGATCTTTAAGTTTAGGAAAATCTTCCAGCACTTCGGTCATCTCATTTCCGCGTTCACCACAACCAATATACACGATAATATCAGCATCGCTCCACTTGGCTAACTGATGTTGGGTAATGGTCTTTCCAGTACCAAATCCTCCAGGAATACCAGCAGTACCACCTTTAGCCAGAGGGAAGAAAGTGTCAATAACTCTCTGCCCGGTTACCAATAATTTTTCTATAGGCATCCTCTGAGCTACGGGTCTTGGTTTCCTTATAGGCCATTCCTGGTACATTTTAAGCTCATACTTTTTACCATCTTCATTTAAGACAACTAATGTATCGGAAATAGTGTAGGAACCACCCTTCACCGCACTAACTACTTTGCCCTTTATCCCCGGAGGAACCATAACTTTGTGTACTATCATAGATGTTTCTTGAACTCTCGCAAAAACTTCGCCAGATTTTAAATTATCGCCCAATTTTACCAGAATCTCTACATCCCAGGATTTTTTCTCGTCTATAGATATAAGGCCCATACCCTCGGGAATAAATTTAAATCCCTTCTCATATATCTTGGAAAGAGGTCTCTCAATACCATCAAAAATATTGCCAATAATCCCCGGTCCAAGTTTTAAGGAAAGAGGTTTTTCGGTACCCTGTACTTCTTCTCCTATCCTGAGACCTGAGGTCTCTTCGTATACCTGAATGGTACCCAAGCCTTTTTCTAAAGAAATAATCTCTCCTATGAGTTTTTTTTCGCCCACCATCACCATTTCTCGAACCATAAAATCTTCCATATGATTAGCTTTTACTACGGGACCATTAACGTATATTATATTTGCTTGTCTCGTCATTTTATTACCTCGTTCAACCATGAAGACAGATATTCTCCAATCAGCTTCTTGCTATCTTCCATAATATTATTTACAGTAAAATCTATCTCCAATCGACCATCACCGCTTTTAACAAAAACTCCCCCAATCAGGCTGTTGTCAGCTTCAATTTTATAGGTATCCTCATCTCGGAAGGACTTTATGGTACTTAAAATAACTTTTTGGTTGTTTTTAATGTCATCACTACTGAAACTAAAGTTCACGAATTGGTTGACAGAAAACCTGGATAATACTTGTTTTATAGCTTCCTTTAAAAATTCTATATACTCTACCGTACTAGTAAAGGTTCTGGTTTTCTTCTTAACTTCCTCTATAATTCTTTCAATAAATTCTTGCTTCTTTTTTAATACTTCCAGGTGCATAGTAGACCGGGACCTTAAAATCATCTGCTGCTTTTTAGTTATAGCATCTTTTGTGGCACTCGCGATTGCTTCCTTTTTTCTTTTTTCATTATCCTTTATAATAGTAGATCGCTGGCTATCATAATATTTCACTAACTTTTTATTCTTTTGCTGAAAGTCAAGTTCTATTCTCTCTACAATTACCTTGGTGAAAAGGGAAATTTTATCTTCTATACTATTGGGCATAATATTCTATTCACCTCAAATTTTAAGTCCGACGGATTCTTTTATATATTTAGTTAAAAAATCAGGAGGTCGTCTTGTACCGTGTCTATCGGGAATCTCAACTATTATAGGAAGACCATGGGAAAGCTTCATTTCATTTAGTTCCAACTGTACTCTTTCCGCTAATAGTTCTGTTATAATTAGAATTCCTATATCCCGTTTTTTCTTTACCTTTACCAATTCTTTTAATATTTCTTCCCTTTCATGGACTACGATTCCTTCTACACCAGATAACCTCATGCCAGATAGGGTATGAGTATTGTCACTTAACAAAAATATCTTCATACAAATCCTTTTATATTTTACTCAATATTATTATTGAAATAATCAAACCGTATATAGCAATACCTTCAGCCAGACCTACATATATAAGGGTTTTACCCAAAATATTTGGATCTTCAGAAACAGCTCCTAAAGCAGAAGAGCCTACGGCGCCCACAGCATAACCAGCGCCAATGGTAGCAAGTCCCGTGGAAATTGCTGCCGCTATAAATCCCATGCCCGCCGATGATGAATCTGTTGGAGAAGCAGCATAGGTAATGCCCTGTTGCATTAAGAAAAACAGGAACGCTGCCACCATTACTCCATAAATCGATACGCTGGCTTTCACTAATTTTTTAATCCTTTTTGCATTAACTTCATTTTTCTTTAAATAAATATAGAAACCTGTTGCCACGGTCAATCCTGACACAGCCATGGCAATGAACACTACCGCATAATACATTCTTAAGACCCCCATTTCAAATTTATAATATTATAAAGATATATATTTCCGATATTACAAAAAATACTTTTCTTATGAAATAAGCTTATTCTCTTACCTGTAGATGATATAACTTCCATTTTTGCCGGGACATATTCTATGCCATCTCCCCGAAAGTATTTAGTAAAAAGCTCGTAATATTCCAGCCTTAAAGCCTGAATAAACACTATAAGACCTTCTAAAGCAATAATTATTATATTCCCCAACACCAATATCGCCAGAGAACCCCATGAGGTAGTCATCATCCTTGCCATAGTGGCAAAGGCTATATAGAGTCCCACATGGTTCAAAGCAAAAGCTCCTACTCTTATAAAAGATAGGGTGTTAGAAATTATAGAAAGCAGTGTTTCTATTACCCCAAACCCCTCTTCTATATAGTAATTAGCCGGAGATTTTTGGTAAAGCTTATCTGCATGGATTAGCTTGTTAGCTAAGGGTTGTTTAAATACCATCAAAAGAAGAAGGCCAATCATAATATAAATAAATGCTGGGGATATACTGGAATGAGTAACGACGACACGGAAAATCGTATACAGTAATATTAGATAAAAAATAAGCCCTGCAGCTCCGTTTCTACTAAAAAGCCCTCGTTCTACGTTTTTTTCGATTCCGGAATTTATTATGTTATATATATAAGCACCTAAGATAAGCGCTATACCAAAAACCACTCCAGTTATCAAGATATAATTGATATTTGCCATAGGCCTGATGATGAGTGGTGGTATGATTTTCTCAGAGCCAAAAACACTCCCATAAATAAAACCGAAAACGGTGGAACTTAAACCTATTCTGCTTAACACTCCGCCCAAGCTTCCCTTTTTCAAGACAAGTTCTAAAATAAGACCAGCAAAAAGCAGTATAAACCCTTGACCAACATCGCCAAACATCGCTCCGAAGAGAAGCATATAAGTTAGACCAAAAAAGATCGTAGGATCTTTTTCGTAGTAAGCCGGAGTGCCGTACATCTTTACCAGTGTTTCAAAGGGTTTGAAAAGTTTCATGTTACTAAGTTTTGTGGGCGGGTGTAGGTTAGAACCACCTTTATCTAGATCATCCACTAGAACTATAACATCACCCCCGAACTGGGCTTCCAATTCGCTTTTCAACCTGGTCACATTACTGACAGGAACAAAGCCAAACATAAAAAATAGTTTATCCCCATTAGCCATATCTGACTTGAGTTCTTCGATTTTCTTCTCTATTTCCAGCCTGGAATAACCTTTTTTTAATTCTATAATGTATTTTACCTTATAATCTTCCAGGGATTTCTTAAGGGACTCTATGACCTTTTCTTCCTTGTCTATAGCACTATCAAGTTCCTCTATAACATTGGCAGCAGTACCCCTAAATTCTACAGGTAAAGGTAAAAGGGTATAATTAAGAGATCTAAAAATCTTTTCTAATATTTCTTCCAGGATTACCGGGGTTATGGAAACCACTATGACATATTTGCTTTCCACTGCTAACTTTAAAACTACTGCGGGTATATTCTCGTAATTCTTTTTGAGCTTGTCATAATTTTCTCTGGAAATTTTTATAAGTCTAAAAGCAAGATGTTTGATAGAAGTAAGCTGTTCTATATCAAAATCAAATCTTGACAGATATTTGAGATTATTAATGTACTCTCTTTTTTTATTAATAGAATTCATCTTTTCTTCTATCTCGTCAGCAGTTAAACGAACCCTATCGTAAATTTCCGAAAGCTGCTTCATAAAGTCATCATAGTTATAATCCTGATCCAGATATTCCTCTCTTATCTGAAGCTTTATATCAAAAAGACTTAATAAAGATTTTACCACCTCTTCATCTTTGGTAAAATCTTTCTTTGAAGAACAGGGTTTTAAGAAAGGTAGCTCTTCTAAAACTTCTATATTTTTCTCATTGGGGGGCAGAAAAAAATCACTGGAATTTACCCTAACCAGAGCGTTTATCGTATGCAGACTTCCGTCTAAAACCACCAAACGTAAAACTCTGCTTAAAAGATTTTTTTTACCTATAACTCCAACAATTTTCATTTTTTCTACACTCATAAGAATATCTCCTTGAACTTATGCAACTTTCACCAGAAATTTCCTCGCTTCTTCTGATGGTGTGTCATATCTTATAGCCTCTAGTATGGAAATGATATCCCTTATTTCAAATTCAAATGACCATACGAAATCTATGGTTTGAATTATACTCAGGGAAAACTGCCGGTCCAAAGCCTTAAGCTTATAATATATAAACCGATTTATGCGCCTTTCCATATATATGTCCCTGTACATCTCTTCTTTTTTAAATAAAAATCCATAAATTGTATTTGCTATCATCTTGTAGAGCTCCTCAAGATTTTTTGCATAACACATGGCTTTGCGCTCCCTAAAAGTTAGTTTATCTCCAAAATTTATAGTATAATTTAAGAGCTCTTCAGGTGACAGGCTGTAAAATTTTTTACCTCGGTATACCCACTGAATATTATAAAGATCAGCTAATAAACCTTCCCATTTCTTCAATATTTTCCTATCTTCTCGGGATATCTTTAACTTTCGGCTTTGAATAATGCTAAAATACCCCATATCCAGAGTCATCTCAAACCTGAAGAGGTTTTCTCTCCTGCCGTCTACCAGTGGGATCAAGAACTCAAAAAACTCCGAACCCTCCAAAGAATATATCAAGTCCCTAATAGTCCCTGATTTGAAAAGACTCTTAGGGCTAACTCGGCTGTATTTACCTAAAAAAGAGAGGGGCTTTTCAATAGTTTCCAGCTCCTTTCCATTAAAGATACTTCTAGATAAAATCTTTAAATCCTCTATCTCATATTTTATATAAAGCGAACGGATAAATTCTTTGTAATCATCTCGAAAATAGTAAATGAGTTTATCCATATTTTTTATCATGTTGTTCTTCAAAATATCTTCCAAGTCTCGTCTGCTGATATTGTCTATATTAATTTCTCTTAACAGCTTGCCGTAAGAAGTGTTATCTTTTAAATAACGAGCTACACCAACTACAGACTTTTTCTGAATCATGTTTAAGTAGTCTTCGCGTTTCAAAAAATCTTTTTCTAATGCCCTTATCTTGGCATTTACAGCTGCATATGTAATTACTTTATCCATGGGTTTCTTTCTTAATATTAAAAATTCGCTTTAATATTTCATCAGTAATATTTTTTTGGGATTTTTCGAATTTTTGCTCCATATTCTCCAGAACTTTCTTCGTATTCAACTTCAGCTTTTCAACTTCCTGTTGGGATTCTTGTATTATATTTTGTGTAATTTTCTTGGTTTCATCTTCTGTTTGGTACGCATAATCCTTGAGCATTTTTTGTTCTTCTTCTTTATATTGGCTCTCCAGGTCTGCTAACTGCTTTTTCCTTCTTGCATTTATCTCGGCTGCCTTAGTATCAAGTTCTATGAGTCTTTCTATTATAGGTTGTTTTTCCAAAATACACTTCCTTTAAGGTTTTAAAATTCCCAAAAAGAGTTTAAAACCTGCTCACAAAGAATAAGCTTATTTAAAAATTAATTGCTCTTTTACTAATGACTAAACCTTAATTTACTCCTGTTATGTTACAAAGTCAAATCAAAATTCAAAACAATAAATTACAAATTTATCTGATATTCTTTTATCTTGTTCTGCAGGCTTCTACGGCTTATTCCTAAAATCTCTGCTGTTTTAGTGCGGTTACCCTTATTTTGAATTAGATACTTTATAATTAATTCTTTTTCTGTTTCTTTCAAAGTCCCTTTTTTTTCAATATACTCTTCTTTGCTTATAAAATTGAAATATTTTTCATCGATTATTTCGTCTTTTGCCATAATCATACTTCGCTCAATAATATTTTCCAACTCTCTTATATTACCCGGATAATTATAATCCAACAGTAATTCCATAGCTTTTGCAGAAACTTTTTTAACTTTCTTATTTAATATTTTATTATATTTACCGGTAAGGTGCTCCACAATTAAAGGTATGTCCTCTTTTCTTTCCCTTAAAGGAGGAACATCTACATTAAAGACGTTTAGCCGATAAAATAAATCTTCTCTAAATCTTCTTTCTTCTATTTCTTTTTTTAAATCTTTGTTGGTAGCAGATAATATTCGTACATCAACTTTAATTGTCCTTGAACTTCCTACTCTTTCAAATTCCCTTTCCTGTAAAACCCTAAGTAATTTTGTTTGGATAGTAAGGTCCATCTCTCCTATTTCATCCAAAAAAATAGTCCCTCCGTTTGCCATTTCGAAACGACCTATCCTCTTAGCAATAGCTCCGGTAAAAGAGCCTTTTTCATGTCCAAAGAGTTCGCTCTCCAGGAGATTAGGAGAAAAAGCTACACAATTTACCACTACGAACGGGCTATTTTTACGCAGACTGTTTTTGTGTATTGCCCGGGCTATCAATTCTTTACCGGTACCATTTTCGCCGGTAATGAGCACGGTAGCGGGAGTGGAGGCTACACTTTTCACCATTTCTAAAACTTTATTTATAGAACTACTCTTTCCTATAATTTCGTCAAAATTAAATCTCTTCTCTTCTTCCTCTCGATAGTAGATGTTTTCCACTTCTAATTCATATTGCTTAATTGCTCTTTTAATTATTATTTTTAGTTCTTCAATATCGAAAGGTTTTATTAAATAATCCAAAGCCCCTAATTTCATAGCCTCCACAGCTTCGGGAATACTGCCATAAGCAGACATCATAATAACCGGTAGATTTAAATCATTTTGTCTTATCTCTTTTAAGGTTTCTATACCGTTTAGGCCGGGCATTTTAAGATCTAATAATACCAAACTGTAATTTTCTTCCTGTAATCTCTTTAGAGCCTCTAAGCCATTATTAGCTTCTTTAACCATAAATCCCTCCGGAGATAATACCCGGGTTAACATTTTTCTTATATTTTGTTCATCATCGATTACTAATATTTTTCGCAAAATTACTTCCCTCCTTTTTGAGGTAGAAAAATAACAAATTTTGTTCCTTTGCCTTCTTTAGATTCAACTTTAATTTCCCCTTGATGACCCTCTACAAGCTTATATACTATAGAAAGTCCCAATCCAGAACCCCTCTCTTTGGTGGAAAAGAAGGGATCAAATATTTGATTAAAATCTTTTTCAGTAATTCCAATCCCGCTGTCTTCAATAATTAATTTTATAGCCGGCTCCCCTTTTAAAAGAGCACTTTCGGTTTTAATTTTGATTTCCCCTTTTCTTAGGATAGCCTGAATGGCATTAATAATCACATTCATTGTAATCTGTCTTACCTGGTCTTCATCAGCTTGAATTTGAGAAATATCCGGAGAAAGTTCCAGATCAAATTTAATCTGCTTATCTTTTATTTCTAATTTAAACAATTCCACAATCTTTCTTATTAAATCATTTAAAGAAAAAGGGGTTAAGTTTGGTTTTTTCAATTTGGCGAAATCTAAAACCTGAACCACTAATTTATTTAATCTATCTACTTCCTGAATAATAGTATTTAAGTCTTCTTTCCTTTCATCGGTCTTGGAAAATGAATTATAAACAAATTGAGCTAATCCTCTGATTGAGCTTAAAGGATTCCTGATTTCATGGGCAATCCCGGCAGATAATTTACCCAGAGCAGCTAATCTTTTATGGCGTGCTACCTCTTCGTTTAGGTCCTTGATTTCGGTTACGTCTCTTATCACCGCTACCAAGCCGGTTATTTCTCCGGATTCATCGGTTAAAAAAGAAGAGTTGAGGTCTAATATTTTTTTCTTTAGTCCTTTTTCTTCTAAAATTATTTCCTGAGAAATATTTTTCTTCTCTAAAAGACACTTTTTAAAGATAGATTCCTCTAAAATATTTAAATTTAAAACTTCCTGACAATCTTTGTTTAATACTTTTTCCTTCTTTTTACCAAATATTTCTTCACTCTTGCGGTTAAAAGTCTTAATTTTGCCTTTATTATCTACCGAGATTACTGCGTTATCCATAGTCTCCAATAATTTTGAAGTATAGATTTTCATTTCATTCAAGGTCTTTTTTACGATATAGGTCTCTTGTAATTTAAAAATTACATAAATCCCAAATAACACAAGGGCCATTATAATACTGTAATTTAAAATTATTCTTCTTCTGGTCTGGTTCAGGCGATTATAGTAACCTTCTAAGTTTACCCCCACCACTAAATAACTATTTCTAATAGGTAATACCTTCCAAATATCTAACTGTCTATCAATATCCAAATTAAATGGTTTTATCACTTGAAGAACTCTGTTCTCTTTTTTATCTTGAGTATTTATGAAATTTATTTTGCCAGGTGTAGGGATTTTTATGACATTTTGCCATCTTTCTTCTTCGGTACTGATTAAAATTACCCCTTTATCATTACAAATATCGATATAACTTACCCCTTCTTTTTTTAAAAGCACTAAAATATCTTTTAAGGCATTTTCATTTAAGATAAACCGGGGGCCAAGAGTTTGGATGGAAAAAGCAATATTTAATCCTACCGAGCGGGCTAATTCCCATAAATAATATCTTTCTCTTTGTACTTCTTTGTAGGTCAAAGAACCTAGTAATATGGCAAGAAACAAGATAACAATTAAGGCTAAAACAATGTTTCTTTCTCGAAAAGGGGTAAATAATTTATGATTCTTATCTTTTTTCAATTTTATAGACCGTCTCATTCTTTAAATATTTCTAATATTTTACCATATTTTAAAATTAATTTTAAAAAAGCTGAAAAACAGTATCGAGTATCGAGTATATAGTATTGAGTTAAGAAAGAGAAAGAAAAGAATGTAGCAACAAGGCGTACCGTGTTAAATTGAATAAACACAATTCAAAATTTAAAACTTTGAAATCTACTAACCAAGAAAGCAAAAAAGATTTATTGTATTTTGTAGGGGTCGGATTTATCCGACTCGAAACGGGTTTAATGAATTAAATACTTACAAAGTTACGGGCAGACACAAGGTCTGCCCGTAACTTATTACTCATTACTCATTACTACTTCCTCTAGACTATACGCTATACGCTAATTTATCAATCAATCTTTTCAACTTTAATCGGAACATAGTAGGTATGACCGCTACGGAAAACTAATAATAAAAGCGTATCTCCTGGTTCTAATTTGCTAATTACTTTTTCCCATTCATCAACATTAGACACCTCAACTCGATTGGCTTCTAAAATTATATCTCCTGGTTGTAAACCCATATCATCTGCAGAGCTTCCTGAAATCACTTCGGTTATTGCTAATCCTTTCACCCAGGGTAATCCTACTTCTTTAGCAATATCCGGGGTAACCATCTGAACTTTTAATCCTGTTTGCACAGAAAATACTTTTTCTTTAGAAAGCTCGGTACCTTCTTCATCTATAGTAGGCATTTCATCAATTCTTACTACAAAGGAGATTTCTTTACCATCTCGTACAACTTCTATATTTGCTTTTTCACCTATCTCAATACTTCCTATTTTGTCTTGAAGTTCTCCCGGAGAATCAACTTCTTCATTGTTAACCTTGGTGATTATATCCCCTCTTTTTATTCCAGATTTTTCCGCCGGGCTATCTTTAATCACATCCCCAACTAAAACTCCCTTGGCATCTTCTGGTAAGTCAAACTGTTCAGCAATTTCCGGAGTAACTTCTTGAATATACACTCCTAACCATGATCTCCTCACTTTACCTAATTCAATAAGTTCATCTATATTTTTTTTAGGTATATTTATAGGTATAGCAAATCCGATACCTTGAGCATAAGCAATTATTGCGGTATTTATTCCTACGACTTCTCCTTTTGTGTTAAGTAACGGACCTCCGCTGTTTCCCGGATTGATGGCTGCATCGGTTTGTATAAAATTTCTATAAGTATGCTCTTCTACAGGAATAGAGCGGCCTTCAGCGCTAACTACACCCATAGTTACAGTTTGTTGGAGACCATAGGGATTTCCTATAGCAACTACAATTTCTCCCACTCTTAATTTATCTGAATCACCTAAAGTTACTATAGGTAAATCATCTGAATCTATTTTCACTATAGCTATATCTGAATCTAAATCTGAACCAATCAATTTTCCGGTAAATTCTCTGCCATCAGAAAGAGTAACCTTTATCTTATCTGCTTTATGAACTACATGTTCATTGGTAAGGATATACCCTTCCTGGCTGATAATAAATCCAGAACCGGTACCTTTTTGGGGAATTGTTCTTGAATAGTCCTTAAATTGTTCTCCGAAAAATTGACGAAATACTGGGTCTTGCGAAAAAAACGGAGAACCTTGTTTAACCATCCTTACTGTATCTATATTTACTACAGCCGGTCCAACTTTTTCTGCAATATCTGCAATACTATTACTAAAAGATTCGAGAGCTAAATAAGAATCAGTTTGTTCAGTTTCTGCGCTTATAGTACCTACCCAGTTAAAAGAAAGAAGAACGACTAGAACTGCGGCAAGAACATATTTTCTATTTATTTTGACTAATTTCATTTTTATCATTTTATGTTTACTCCTCGCTATAAAAATAAGTTGTGGGGAGAAAAGTGATTATTCTCCTCCCTTTTTTTAAATCCACTCTAATATTTACCAACAAAAACTTCTATTCATTGTATTAGAACCTAATTTTCCCAATGCAAACATTTGGGAAGGAACACCTAAGGGTAATTTTGCTTGCTGTTCAGGAGTTAATAAATTTTTTACTTCTAAATATTTTTCAATTGTTTTAACTTTTAATTCTACCTGTGAATCAGCAATTTCTTGCAGTTTTACTCTAATCTTTACCAGCTCAGTTTGCGGTTCTAATAATAACGCTTTAATTTCTAATTCTCTAATCTGCATACTATTCCTAAGTCCAACGGTATTCTTTTGAAAATCTAGCAAAGTTTTATTAATTTGAGTTATTTGTTCTTCGGATAGGTTTAGAGATTCGATGAATTCTCCCATTTTAACTTCAGGACTATTTTTTAATCTTCTTTCCATCATTTCTCTAAATACACTGCTTTTTTGCTGTTGCATTTTCTGTTTCACTAAAGGTTTATTTTGTTGAGCATAAGAAGATTGAGCAAAGCCTAAAAATACTACGCTTATTGCAACTACTAAGGTTATTACCATCCATTTCGTTTTCACCTGTTTCACCTCCTTCTGATTTTTTTTCATTCTAACCTATAATAGGAGCAATTACTGTGCCAACTTTTTAAAATTTATTTTATTTTTTTATTTTTATAAAATCTTCATACTGAAAATTGCGATAAACAAAGACTTTTTGAATTCTTTTACTTAAACTATTTTATATTTTTTTATAATTTTTACTTGGTAAATGTCAGCCATATCTATAAAAATGGTTAATTTTTCACATTTTTTTATCAAAATAGTGTGCATTTTTTTCGCAATAATTTAATTTCTTATCATTTTAAAAATAAATGGTGAATTAATCTAGTTTACCGATCAAAGAAAATACTCTTGCCGGTTACCGATAAGGGGATACCCATTACAAAATCTGCATCTATCAGACCTATTTTTTTAGCTACTGCTCCCGCACGGTACATTATCCGATTGTCTACATTCATTATCCCGGCAGTTTTAACCGCTGATCCAATAGCAATTCCCATATCTAAAAGTCTAAAAGCACATTGAGGTCCATCAAATTCACTACCTTTATGGGAAATTCGGTCGGTACACTGGTCATACCCGCAGGCACCACAATTCAAACCGAGAGACTGAGCATCTTTTAGGCCTATTAATAAAACAGCCAGAGAATTTTTGACATTATCACCATCACGATCGAAATTTTTCTTACCCGTTTCTTTGCCGAACTTGACCATTTCTTTGGCTAATTTGATTATTTCTTCTCCGTAAATTGCTTTAACCACTACAAAGTCTTTACCGGCAGATTTGGGAGCAGTACGAGCAGCAACCCCCATTAAATTTGCGACATCTTTGATAGCCCCTTGAATATCAAATTCAGACAAATTTTGATTAGACATCTTTCTTAATTCCTCCTTGAATTAATTTTCCAATTCTCCAATTGGCCAATTTACCAATTGAATTAGCCGTTAGTGAATAGTGAATAGTCGTGAGTTTATCGTATTGTGTATCGATACTGTCTTGAATCTTTCTTTTCTTTCTCTTTTCTTTACTCGATACTATATACTATATACTCGATACTGTTTTATTATACTACCCAATTATTTTGTAATCAATAACCTGGAAAGTAGACAGGCTCTTGTTAGTAGTCAATAACCATTCCACTTCTATGGGAACAGAAAAATCAGGTTGCAGCCTTCCTTTTTCTAACCAGTATCGGGAATGCTGGTTATCAAATTGTCCTTTATTGGCTTTAATAATCAATTTAGTTGGCTTATCTAAAAATTCAATTTGCCCCAAAGTTTTCACTTTTTTTAATTCTTCAATAATTTTTCCCTTTAATTTTTCTTCAGGTAAAGGGGATACATTTACTAATCCTATATTCTTATTTAAGGGCCCAATAATTTTCACGTTAGCTAAAACAGATTCGTATCCCTCTTCTTCTAAAATACTTAATAGTAACTCATTGGCTTCTGCTGCTGCCTGGCCATGATAATGGGAAGTTGCTAAAGGTTTAAGTAAATGCTTTAATTTACAGCCTTCTCTAAATTTGTTTTCCCCTATCTGCAAGATTTTTACACCCAAATAATCAGCAATTTTTCGAATTTCCTCCTTGTTTAACTCTAAAAGGGGAGTATAAAAACCATTATATAGTTTTAAACCCCTCTTCCCCCAGGTGTCACTCTGGTTTGAACCAGTCAGTACCAGTCTTCCCGATGCTTCTTTTTTTACCCTTCCCAACTTGGCTATCCTGGTACATTTATTACAGGCCGGGCCTTTTTTTAAAAGTCTTTCCTGTTCTTTTTTCCCCTGAACAATCTTTAGTTTCAAATCCAAAGCTCTACTGATATCTTGGATATTTCTCAAACCCTTATTGTAGCTATATTCTCCAAAACTGACTGTAATCGCTTCAACTTTTTCTCTCCCTAAGGCCTTAATTGCCAAAGCAGAAACTACAGTGCTATCTAATCCACCCGAAAAAGCCACTACAATCTCTTCTCCCTGGCTGATTTTTTCAATCTCTTTTAATACATTGTTAATTTTTTCTTTTGTACTACTCATCATCTAATCCAACTATCTTTCTTCTTATTACTTTTATTTTATTTATAAAAAAGGTCAAGGCAAATTATAAATATTGTTACAATTCCTCGACCTTTTATTTTTATTAAAATTATCTTTAATTAACAATCTATCAATTAGATTTTTTCCATATATTCTTTAAAAGAAATACTTTTATACCATCCTTCACCAATGTAATTTAATACTGGAATAAATTGCTCAGTAGCAACATATCCCGGTAAAGGCGCTACTCGGCTATGATTGCTATCTAAAAACCAGGTAGTGGGATAACCGCTAACTTGGTACAATGTAGCTAATTTTCTTTCGGAAATTTCTTTCTCATTTTCTACTACTTTGTTTTCTGAGCTTGCATTTATTTTAATAGTCACAAATTTATCGGAAAGTATTTTTTTTACTTCTTCATTAGAGTATGTTTGGTCAATCATTTTTTTACACCAACTACATCCATCGGCATAGAAATAGACCACAACGCTTTTATTCTCCTTTTCTGCCAGAGCCAATCCCTCGTTATAAGATAACCAGTTAAGGACTAATGGCTTGATCTGTTCTACCGCCTCTGCATTCTGTTCGTCTATTTTAAGATATGATTTTAATCCGAAAAAAAATACTACTACTAATAAGATTAGTAATACTATTATTTTATCTTTTTTTGTGGAAAATATCTTCATTTTTACTTTAAACCTCTCCTGTTTATATTTAAATTTATTTTTATTACTTTGTCAACTTTGCACAATTTTAATTTTTAAAGATAACTATTTTTTACTTAATAAAATAACCTACTACCCTCAGAAAATTATCAGTAAGAATCAAACCGCCGATCAGTATCAGTAACATTCCCCCAACTAATTCTATTATTTTGAAATGCTTTTTAATTTTACTGGAAAAGGAATAAAATTTATTAATAGCCAGGGCAGTCAATAAAAAAGGAATCCCTAAGCCGGCTGAATAAATGGCAAGTAATAAAATCCCTTGATAAACTGTTTCCTGAGTTCCGGCATAAATCAATATTCCGGCCAGAATAGGTCCCACACAGGGAGTCCAGCCAAAAGCAAAGGCCAAACCCATTAAAAAGGGGCCAACTATAATGTTAACTGGCTTAGTTTTACTATAAATCCTTTTTTCGTAATCTAAAAATTTTATTCTATACAGACCTGACATGTGTATTCCAAAAATTATAATGATAACTCCCCCTATTTTCTTTAAAATAAATGCCTTTTCTAATAGAAAACTGCCTAAAAAAGTGGCGGTAGCCCCTAAAAGAATAAATATTAAAGAAAATCCGAGAATAAAAAACAAAGAACTTATAATTATGGTATTCTTATTTTGTTTTTCCCCTTTTTCTATATCCTCCAAAGATATCCCTGAAATAAAGGATATATATCCCGGTACCAAGGGTAAAACACAGGGAGAAACAAATGAGAAAAGGCCAGCTACAAAAGCTGCCATTAAAGAAACTTCACTCACATTTAATGTTGTCATTATAAAATAACCTCTTGAATTAGTTTATAGTTATTATTTATTAACCTTAGATTTTTTCTTATAATCTTCGATAGCTTTAGATAAGCCATCAGCTGCTAAATTGGAACAATGCATTTTAACGGGTGGAAGCCCGCCTAAGGCCTCGGCAACCGCTTTATTAGAAATTTTTAAAGCCTCATCAATATCTTTTCCCTTGACCATTTCGGTAATCATACTGCTGGTAGCAATAGCTGCCCCGCAGCCAAAAGTTTTAAATTTACAATTAATGATCTTATTGTCTTTTACCTTGATATAGATTTTCATAATATCCCCACAAACAGGATTCCCCACTTCTCCTATACCATCAGCATTTTTAATTTCTCCTACGTTTCGTGGATTATTAAAATGATCCATTACCTTTTCACCATACATGCTCATTCGGCAATTCTCCTTCTTAGTTCTAATTAAACGAAAAACTAAAAACCATAATTCAAAAATTTAAAATTGACCAATTTGCCAATTGACCAATTAAGAAAGTATAAAAGGTTTGCTTTTTATCTTTTTCTATCCGCTAAGCGCTATCAGGGCGTATGCAATACGCCCCTACTTTTTCTTTACTATACGTTCTACGCTAAACGCTATATGCTATTATCTATTTCAGTCCTTCCCAATTCCTTTTAAAGGGAGAAAGTGCTCTCAGTTTCTCAATAATTCCCGGCAATATATCTATTACGTAATCTATTTCTTCTTCTGTATTATCTTTCCCCAAAGTTAACCTTAAAGAACCGTGAGCTATCTCGGGAGGAAGCCCAATGGCTAATAATACATGCGATGCCTTTAAAGAACCGGAAGTACAGGCTGAACCACTGGAAGCAGCAACCCCTTCCATATCCAAACTTAACAACATCGATTCTCCCTCGATAAATTCAAAACATAAATTAGCATTTCCAGGCAATCTATTAGTTGGATGACCGTTCAAACGAACATTTTCTATTTTGTCCGTAATCCCCTTGATCAATTTATCTCTTAATTTAACTACCCTATCCTCTGTTCCCTCGGCCAACCTCTTTTCTGCCAGCTCTGCGGCTTTGCCTAATCCAACTATCCCTGCTACATTTTCTGTACCGGATCTTCTATTTTTCTCCTGAGCACCGCCGTCTATTAAATTAATTATCTTCGTTTCCTTCCTTAGGTACAGTACACCTACACCATTAGGACCATAAAATTTATGGCCGGACATCGATAACATATCTACTCCTAAATCATTGACATCTATAGGAATATGGCCGGTAGTTTGTACTGAATCAATATGAAAATATACTCCTGCATCTTTGACTACTTTTCCTATTTCTTTAATCGGTTCAATAGTGCCTATCTCATTATTAGCATGCATAATGGTTACCAGTATCGTCTTATCGGTAATCGCTTTTTTTACATCTTCGAGGTCTATCAAGCCATATTTATCAACCGGTAAATAAGTAACCTTAAACCCCTGTTTCTCTAAAAACTGACAGGAATGCAGTACCGCATGATGCTCTATCTTCGAAGTAATAATATGATTCCCTTTTTTTTGGTTAGCCCAGGCTATTCCCTTTATGGCATAATTGTCTGCTTCAGTTCCTCCGGCAGTAAAAATAATTTCTGCAGGATTTGCACAGATTAAATAAGCTATCTTTCCTCTGGCTTCTTCTACTGCTTCTCTTGCTTCCTGTCCAAAGGAGTGAATGCTATTAGGATTCCCATATTTTAAAGTGAAATAGGGCTCCATTGCCTTAACTACTTCTACATCCATAGAGGTGGTTGCTGCATGATCCATATAAATTCTTTTCATAAAACCATTTCCTCCTTAAATCTTTTATGCCTTTTTAACTTCCTAAATTACAGCGTGAAAAAATTATATTATATATGAGTAATTTTGTCAACTTTTATATAAATTTAACAATCCGTCCTAAAATAAATCCTAATAATATTCCAACGAGAAAAACAGTAGTTAAAAGTTTGGCGTTAGTTACCTCTTTAACTCCTCTAATTCTGATAAAGGTTAAAGTCACCAGGTACGCTATCCCATTTATAGTAATAAAAAAGGGCCAGACTATTACTTTGGCTACAATCGGCCCTATATAGGGAATTGATTGAATAATAAAAATAACTTGAGAAAAAACTTGTCTGGCTATCTCCATAAAAATTCCCAATAAGGCAACAATTGCCGTAGTCAATATTTTATCTACCCCTAAATAAGTCAGCACATAAAAAACCGATATCATTATTAATATGGTTACGGCAATTTCCAAATCTTCCTTAAACTTCGGCTTCTTCAGTTTAGGTTTAAAATCTTTACTCACTTTCTAAAATCCTTTTAAATTTTATATTAATTTAAAATATGAAAAATTTATTCTTAACCCATTAGTATCCTATAAATTATAATATAAAAATCAATGAATTGAAAAGTGTTTTTAATCTCGCTTTCTCTTTATAATTTTTCTTTCCTAATATAATTCATGATTATTAGAGTAAATCCTCTATCACCTGATAGCGAAAGAATTGAATTCTCCTCTATATTTTTCCCATTCTATGCCTACTTTTTCTACAATTGCACTTCCCGGTCCCTGATAACACCAGCTTATTAGCTTTTTTACTTTTTCTTCCTCCCCTTCCACAATTATCTCTACTTTGCCATCCCAACAATTTCTAACCCACCCCATTATTTCACAACTTTGGGCGATATCCTGGGTATAATAACGAAAAGCTACTCCCTGGACTCTACCTGAAATTAAAAGATGCGCCCTTACCATTTTTGTATTTTTATTCATACTCAATATATCCCTATCCAAAATTATTTTCCTATCCCTATTTTACTCCAAAACAAAAAAATTAAAAAGAATTAATCCGATTTTAATTTTTTTCTATCTAATTTTTTCTAAATCTTTTCTTTTTCTTTACTCGGTACTTGATGCTTGATACTACTATTTTTGTCTTTATAAATAAAGAAGAATAATATATAATAAATTTGTGCTGATTAGAAAGCAATATTATAATACAGCGAGGTAAAGAGTAATTTTACACTTAATTTTATTTCTTCTAACTATAATTTCTTGTTTTTTTGTAGGCGGTATCTGGTATGCCTTATTTTTAATCACTATTCTACTTACTCACGAATTAGGACATTTCTTTGTTAGTAGAAGATATGGGGTAGAAGTCACTCTTCCTTTTTTTATCCCCTTCCCACTATCTCCTTTTGGAACTTTGGGGGCAGTTATTAAAATGAAAGGAATTATGCCCAACCGTAAAGCTTTATTTGATATCGGGATAGCCGGACCTTTTGTAGGTTTAGTCCTCACTATCCCTACTATAATAATCGGACTTAAATTATCAGAAGTAGCGGTAA
>Ga0268279_1000222_pt1 | contig 42305 bp, 37 predicted proteins | sample saktaG_6_FD_190142 | JGI IMG/M metagenome (GOLD analysis project Ga0268279, IMG submission 190142) | Saline water microbial communities from Sakinaw Lake, British Columbia, Canada - sak_2010_1_5_80m | ecosystem: Environmental > Aquatic > Non-marine Saline and Alkaline > Saline ...
CAGGTCGCCGTCGTTCTCCTCGCAGACTTCCAGGTCTACGGTCTCACCGGCAACGACCACCTCGGCTGAGGTGCTGATGCTGACGTTCGTGCTCAGCGTATAGACGGTTACCTCATCCTGCTCGTCTGGGTCGTTGGTATACGTAACCTCGATACCGTCGTAGGTACCATTGCCCGTGGCGTTGAAGGTGATCTCGTCGTCGACCGTGACACCGGCTATCTCCCAGCACCAGATCTCACCCGGATTGAGGACCTCGTCATCGTTGCCGGGGCCATCGTCCCAGGTAGGATCTGTCCAGTCCAGGGTAGCGATATCAGCGGAGCCGTTATTGACGATTACCACGACGTCGGATAGGTTCAGGTCGCCGTCGTTCTCCTCGCAGACTTCCAGGTCTACGGTCTCACCGGCAACGACCACCTCGGCTGAGGTGCTGATGCTGACGTTCGTGCTCAGCGTATAGACGGTTACCTCATCCTGCTCGTCTTCGTAGTCAGGATAGGTAACCGGGTTGCCCGCCGAGTCGGTACCATTGCCCGTGGCGGTGAAGGTGGTCTCGTCGTCAACCGTGACGTTGTATATCGTCCAGTTCCAGGTCTCGCCTATATCGAGGACATCATCACTGTTGATGGTGTAGCCCCAGGTAGAATCGGTCTCATCAAGCACGGCGATAACGCTGGCGCCAGCAGCGACCGTCACCGAAACATTGGTCAGCGGGTCATCGCCGTTATTGTATTCAGTGATATACAGGGTTACGTTGGTACCAGCAACGACCAAGTAAGCTGAAGCACTGATATTAACCTCGGTATTAGGAGCGATGGTATAGACGGTTACATTATCCTGCTCGCCCTCGTAGTCAGGATAGGTGACCGGGTTACCCAGCGAGTCTATGCCGTAGCCAGTTGCGTTAAAAGTGGTGGCGGAGGTAACAATAACGTCGCTTACCGTCCAGCTCCAGGTCTCGCCGACCTCAAGGATATTATCGTTGGTTATGTTCTCGGTGGCCGTTGTTTTGTCCAGTGTGGAAGTGCTGGTGCCATACGTGAGATTCACGTGGACATTGGTCAGCGGGTCATCGCCGTTATTGTATTCAGTGATATACAGGTCCACGGTTTCACCAGCATAGACCAAGTAAGCTGAAGCACTGATATTAACCATGGTATTGGGAGCGATGGTGTTAACGGTTACATTATCCCGCTCTTCCTCGTAGTCAGGATAGGTGATATAGTTGCCCAGCGGGTCGGTACCGTTGCCCGTAGCGGTGAAGGTGGTATCGGCGTTAACTTGGACAGCAGGTATCGTCCAGTTCCAGGCCTCATCCGGATCGAGGATAGCGTCACCGTTGCCGCCGCCGTCGCCCCAGGTAACGTCAGCCACATTAAGCACGGCGATAACGCTGGTGCCGTTAGTGACCGTCACCGAAACGTTGGTCAGCGGGACATCGCCGGTGTTCTCTTCCGTTACAGTGAGGGTAACGGTTTCGCCCGCGTAGACTATGTCGGTCGAGGTGGTGATGTTTATCGTGGTGTTCGGGAAACCAAGGAAGTTACCGAAGTTCACCTCTTCCTGTTCATTGACTACGCTGTCCGTCCGGGTAAGCTCAACCACCCAGCCCACGTCTGCGTCTTCCGTATAGTTAGTAGTATCAGCTGAGGTAGCGTTGGCACCCGGGACCACGTGAGAAGGTTGAGGAGACAACAGGGGATACGTCTCAATCCACCCAGTTGACGAGTCATTGCGGTCTTTGTTCTCTTGAATAAGCCACTCACCCGAGGTGAGTCCCGGAAAACTGTAGGAACCGTCGGCAAGTGTCTCTGTGGTATCTGTGAAAGTATAAATTCCCCCGGTGCTGATGATGCGGATTGTCCAGTTCTCGATGGGCGGTTCGCCTGCATCCCAGACACCATTAGCATTAAGGTCCCACCACTTATAGCCGCGGATTTCACCCTCTGGTTCCGGAGGTACCGGAAGCTGGCAGGTGACTGCACCGAGCTTTTCCATGAGCAGGTACATATGGCCGGATGAACCGGTGACATACCCAGAGCCGGGCATCGGCGTCACCGTATCGTTATCGTAGAGTGGATCGCCGTAGAGCCAGCCGCCCCAGCCGTCGGTCGGAGTTGCGTTATATCCCTCTTCACCGGCTCCTCCCCATACGAACGTGCGGGCTAGGTGTGCCTGGAAGTAGATAATTATTGTACCCCCAGGGGCATTACCATCCAAAGCGTCACATATCGTTTCGGCTCTTATTCGGAACTGATGCTTTCCATCAGTTAATGTCCCAGGTACATCACCGAGTTCGCTTTCATGGTCTCCCTCTGGAATGTTTACCTCAGTCCAGGGATCTAAAGGATCTGTAGTAGTTAAATATCTAGCCAGGAAATAGCCGGTCCACACGTTTTCGCCAGGGCTGTCCTGTGCCGTTATTACTTGTTCAATAGTAGGCAGTGCGGTGGGCGAGCCTGTGTTGTAGGCTCCTCCGCCGGGCGCAACCCATCCCTGTGTATCATTAAGATCAGTTGTACCGATTTGAATATCCCTGATCAGGTCGACAAACCGGGCATCATGGCCACCCGTTGTGCCGCCGGTAAAGTCAAACCCAACATATACATCTTCCAAGCTGGACGCTGAAAAAGTTTCAGGAACTCCGGTGATGTATAGTTTGACAGGAACCCAGGCGCCTTCGTGCCAGACCTTGTCGCTGTTACCTCGTGCCCAGCCGATATCGTCAATTGTGACTCCATCATTTGAGGCAACCCCGAAGGAAACCAATTGGTAGCCAAGAGCGTCAGCTTCGGTAACGGCTGTCTTAGCGGTATCGATACCGTCGGTCGCCGTTATCTTGTAGCGACCCGGGATCATTGGTGGATAATAGGTAGTCTGGAAGGCGCCAGCGTCGTCCGTGGACACTGGCGGCAAGGTGTCAACACCATTGTTACCCGGCAGCTGAACCTCAATATTGACGGTGTCGTCCGGTGTGAACCCGCTACCCGAGATAACTATGGTCTCCCCAAGAGAATACTTGGTCTTATCGGTTGTAATTGTGGGTGAGTCATCAGCCGTCACTGCTGCCAGTGGCAGAGCCATTAAAACCGATATCAATACTATCGCTACTATTGTTGCTGCTGTTGCTCTATTCACTTTTAAATTTTCTGTTTTCATTTTTTTTCTGTTTCACCTCCTGTTTCTTTTTTATGTCTACGTACTGGGATCGCTGCGACACGCTATGCTAGTAGCTATCCCAACATAGACTAAATAATGACATATGGCAACCAGCCACTTAATTTGCTCAGAGCTTCAAGTACGTACCATTTAACCTTACCATCTAACCTTATCCCAAAAACTTAATTGAAGAGCGATGTCAACCAGGTTCTTTGCTACTTCTGTAGGTAAATTGGTGGAGCGCGTGCAGGGAGGGGATCTTTCGCTTAAATTCCCTCTACTATGTGCCTTAAAAGTCCGATTTCCTTCGTTCGTTATCCTGCCTTTTTTGTTGTTGGAGAATTCCAGCGGTAGCGCGATTCGCTCAGCTTCACCGTAAAAAAGGGGCACGGACCAGGATGCGGCCTTTCGTGACGCTGATCCCGGGCACGCGAAAGCGGACACCCGCGGAACGAAGTGGCAAAGACGCAACGGAGCAGGGACGGCACGTGGACGAGGAAAAACACCAAATCGAATTGTGGCTATGAGATCCAAACGGCTACCGCATCGCTCCACGACCGCCAGGTAGACCTCTCCAGAGAAGGCAAACGGCTATGCAGCAACGATGAAGCGAGCGGCGCGGGATCATCCCCTTAGCGTCTGTGATCAGTTGCGAAATCGGCGGATCGCGAAGAAACGGGCACCGGCTGAGCGGCAGTATGCCGTAGCGCACCCCCGTTTTTCCAGTGGAAATATACCCCAAAAGCTTATATACCCCCTGTTACAAATCTACGTACTTACCTCTGGTAAGAACCTTAGGTAAGTACCTAAGGTTAGAACCTCAGGTACCCCCCCCATACAGGAGGAAAAAAGAAATGTGGTGCCGAAAAATAAAGATTGTCGTAGTTGTCGTATTGCTGTTGTTCTTAGCGTCTTGTACGTTACCAGTCATTGTTGCTGGTCCCAAACCAGACAAAGTCTTTAATTCGAACAAACCAGTTAAGGATAAATCGTTACCAACGCCAACCCCAACACCGAGTCCGACGCCTGAACCGACACCAGAACCGGCACCAACTCCAACTCCAACTCCAACTCCAACTCCAACTCCAACTCCAACTCCAACTCCAACTCCAACTCCAACTCCAACCCCAACCCCAACTCCAACCCCAACTCCAACCCCAACCCCAACTCCAACCCCAACTCCAACCCCAACCCCAACTCCAGAACCGACACCAGACCCAACACCAACACCTCAACTACCCTTGCCGTTAGCTGGCTCGGTGCCATATGCAACGCAAGCTGGAGAATTTGAAGATACTATAGGGTTTACGTTCGTCAACGGCTACACCTATTTGGATATTGAGCGTTCTGGTGGACGAAGCACTTACCGGCTGTCTGAAGTGCCTGCGTGGCAACCCGGCACCGTAGCATTAACTTCGCCACACGATGTGTGGGTTGCGTTTGGGCCACCGCTTAAAGTGGCTCACTACGACATATCAGGCGATACTGCGGTATTGTTATCGTCAGAAACAATAGGTGATAGCGACAGTAGAGTAGCAGGCTTTATACGATTGGCGGACGGCAGGTTATTAATAGCGGGGCACCAGCAAAAAAGAGTTTACGATGAGAATGGCTACAGTGCGGTCGATACGTGGCTAAAATTATATGATAATGGAGCATGGACTACCGTGACCACGAGATTATCGCCATGCAATTATGCTACGCACGAAGCTCTTGTTCAACACCAGGATGGTTCTATTTGGCATTTCGTCTTAGCTGATGGCAGTCACAACATACGACTGGTACATGGCATATTAACCCAAAATGGTATAGAGATCGATTACGCATCTAGCTTAATAAACAAAGATTCTCCATACGCACCGGAAGGCGAACTACCGTATCTGTCTGCTGTTGCTTACGGTAACAGTATCAGATTAGCGTATCAAAATGAGCATCATCACTTCTTCTCGACCAGCCCGTTCTGCAAAGGCGCATACATGTATCTGGTAGACATCAAGCCTGATCTCAGCTATTCGCTGGTCTTCGAAGTGCAGCGGTACACAGAGAGAATGAACAAAATTTTATCTGGGGCAGATTGGGTAGCCTATGGACAGGTAGATGAAACAGAACTGACCTGGAACGATCTCTATCTTTGCAGAAATGAAACTGAGTTCGAGTACGTGGGCGAATTGGCAGGCGGAATACCGACGAACTCGGGTATTAACTTATGCAGTAGCTCTAAATGGATAGCTGCGCAAATGAGCGATGGTAAGATTCACTTCTTTAACGTACCCGGTGGTCCATAGAGAAAGCTAAGGTAGCTTTACGGATTCTAGAAAAACGGTATTATACGACGAGAACTATTCAAACGCGCAGCTGATTTCGTAGCATTCGCAGAAAATAATTTGAGCAGTTGTATCCGCACATAGGCATCGGATGGCGGAGCGATAGCTGGTGCCCATCAGTAATCGCAGACAGTAGCGCGAGACGGTCATGAGCGGTTCGGAAGCCCGCGGAAGAGAAGAACGAGCTTCTGTTCTTTACTTTGAGACTTGCGCGTGACGGTACGTTGCACGAGCGATTGTGCCCTGGTTCAGATGCGTTTAGCGCGATTTCAGCGGCAGGTAGATATCGACAATGTGCTTCTGCTGCGGATGTTCACGGGGGTCGTTAAGATACAGCTCGAGTGCAGGGCGGTCTTTATCGGGCTGATGGCCACTCTCAGGCAGCCAGGTCCCGACCAGCGCATTCCATGCAGCTTCGTATTCGTCTTGATCGATCTCAAAATGAGCAATGGCATACCTCCCACCCGGAATGGTCATTACATCCACATCGTCTTCGGCTTTCGTGCCCTCTGGCACTGTTATGCAGACGCTCATGCCGGACTGACTCTCATCGGCGACCTCCAGAATATCGTGATACGCGGCCAGCACCTTCGTATCGGGTTGAAGGAGATTGCGTGCATCAGCCCACATGAGTAACCGCCAGAAGAGCCGCTCGAAGAGCGCAGTATCGCCCTTGTACGGGCCATTATGACGGATATACGCTACATGCAGTCCAGAAATCAGTTTTATGTCCACCGTGAATGAATCTTTTTGTAACATTTTACAACAGCACCTCATCTACACGATTTGATACAGAGGCCAGCTATAAAAGCGTTGAGGGATGCCCTTTTACTGTTGCCTTTGCTTTCCTTACGGTCAAGACAAAACTTCAGTGCATGCTTTTCATGCTCAGGGCTCATTCCAGCTCGTGCTTGATGATCCTGTAGAACTGATCTCGTGCTTGTTGCTCGATCCAGGGGCAATGTCCGCAGTGCTTCAGCAGTACGAATTGAAAATCGGTGAGCACCCGCGCAAGTGGCTCTCTGACCCCTTCGGCTGGATGGGGATCGTAGTCGCCGTGTAGAGCAACGACCGGGCAGGTGATTTTCCTGCCGAGTGCGAGCAGTTCCCCGCTGCGTCTGAGCGCGTCAGCCTCAGCCCATACGCGCTGGTGAATTTGGTACTGGCATTCGAGCTGCTCACGTTCGTGGAGCAACGGGTCGTAAGCGTCCGCCTTTGCTATTAAGGTGCCCAGTCGAGCCATGATTGTGCTCTTGTCCGTGACGGCAGGGTCGTCCAGGGCTGCGGATAGGGCGAACACGTCCGCACGTTCTTCTGCACTGAGCCGTCGTAATCTTACCTCCATAATATGGGCGGCATACGTCGTTTCAAATGGCCCGCTCCCAACGAGTATGAGCTTCTTTACCGATTCAGGATGACGCGCGGCAAGCATGAAACTGAGCCACGCGCCCCAGGACCAGCCGATCAGCGTAACGGGCAGGTCCCCGGTATGCTGCAGGATTGCCTGCAATTCCTGGATTTGCCCGTTGAGGGTGGCTGCCGTTTGCAATGGCTCGAGCACGCCCCATCCGTAAGCAAGTGCGCGCGCAACCGGGGCCATCTCGCCTGGCGCGCCCGGTCCGCCATGAACGACCGCGACCGTGAACGGCGGCGCACCATAGGTTCGGGGATTTTTCATGGGTGCTTCTGCTGTGGTCGTTTTCCCATCACCTCATTAGAGATTTTCACGTTTTCAATAGCTTATAGCTCACAGGTTAACCTAGTAACGTAACGCATTGAGCGCACATGGAGTTACTAACTTACTACGAGGTGAACCTCGTGGTGCGACAGTATCAAGCTATACATCCGGAGCCACCTCTCTTTCCTTAGCCGCTCTCAGCAAACATACTCTCCACCACACGACAGAATTAGTGCTCCTCAGAGCGATCTAAGGGACTCCGTTCCGTTCAGTGGAAGTGCGCTGCTGCTACGTCGCCAGGAAGAAGACGATGATACCGAGCAGTAGTAGCACGACGAGCCCCACCAGTATCCCCATCATGGCTTTTCGGTGCGTTGCCAGGTATGGTTGGAGCGTCGCGGTAAGCGTGAAGAGCGCCATCAGCATGATAATGAACGTGAGCGTGTCCGCGGAGAGCCAGGTGGTGAAATCAGCGATGATGATCGCGGCGATGATGATGACCGCATAGATCCGAATGATCCAGATTATGCTCTTCCAGTCCTTAAAAGGCGGTTCCTCGGTCATACTAACTTGATTAGCTGATGAAGCTATTAATGGTTTTTGGTTACTACACCCTCATTCTTTACAGGTATCCAGGTATAATTTAAACGTTCCCAGTATAACCGGCCCCAGTATAAGCCCTTTAAAGCCGAGCAATAAAGAACCGCCAATGAACCCCAGTAACATAATTCCCGGATGTATCTTCAAGCTTCCACCTGCGATTTTGGAGCTTACAATAAATACAAGGAGATCGAGCGCAATGCCAACTCCGACGGTAACTCCGGCGATAATGTACCTCCCTGCATAGATGCTTCTCCAGTTCTTCTACCTTCTTCTTCCGCTCCCCGAAGGTAGAGAACAAAGAGACCGTCTACATGAGTGAGCCATCCTTCACGGAGCGTCGCGCGGCGATGGCACTTGCCCAGCACAGTGGCCGTCCATGAGTAAGTATTTTAAGGTTCAGCATCGAATCTAATAACGGAGGTGAAGATATATGACCAAAACATTAGGCGAGCATTTTCAATCTGCAGATTGGAAAAAGGAAAAACATGTACCAGTAATTGAGTGTCCGTCCGTGGTGAAGGCTGGAGAACTGTTTGAGGTAAAAGTGACCCTTGGAAAGGAGATAGCCCACCCTAATACGACCGAGCATCATATCCGCTGGATACAGGTCTTTTTCCATCCGGATAACGAGAAGTTCAGCTATCAGGTGGGGCACTTTGAGTTCTGCGCACACGGTGAATCTACCGAAGGGCCTAATCAAGGGCCGGTGTATACGCATCACGAAGCTGCCTTTTCGATGAAAATAGACAAGCCCGGTATGCTTCACGCGCTGGCTTTGTGCAACATACACGGATTGTGGGAAAGCGCGGAAGAGATTAAACTCTCATAAGGTTGGAGAAGACGAGAGAACACTTCTTAGTCACCTCAAGAACGATCAAGCAGAGCGGCCGTTCAGCGAACCCTGGAGAAGCGGGTTAAACATCCGTTTGGTCGCGCACGTTGCTGATAACTCGGGATTCCGTTATTAGATGCTCACACTACTCACTCACCGCACGTAATTCCGCAGCGTTCCCACTCCCTCTATTACAATTTCAATCGTATCACCGCGTTGCAGTGCCCCGATCCCGCTCGGCGTTCCCGTTGCTATGATGTCCCCTTTTTGTAGCGTCATCACTTTGGAGACGAACGAGACCAGCTCCTCGGTGGTAAAGATGAAGTTTGCGGTCGTAGAATCCTGCCGCAGCTCGCCATTCAAATAACTCTGTATCCGAACACTGTTCGGATCGATGTCGCTGACGATCCGCGGCCCCACGGGACAGAAGGTATCGAAGCTCTTCGCACGTGTCCACTGTACGTCCTTCCGCTGCAGGTCACGCGCCGTGACATCGTTCAAACACGTGAACCCCGCGACAAAGTCCATAACCGTGTCAGGCTCGACGTTCCTGCACGTGTCCTTCATCACCACAGCCAGCTCAGCCTCGTAATCTACTCGCGTTGACTGTGCCGGGTAGACGATGAACTCCTCGGGCCCGATCAGGGCTGTTGGCGGCTTCAAGAATAAAATCGGCTCGTCAGGCAGCTCCATCTTCAGCTCCCGCGCATGATCCCGGTAATTGAGCCCGACCAGCACGACCTTCGTTGGCTGGTGCTGCAAAAAGGAGCGGGGCATCTGAGTGAGATGAGAAGATTACTGCTTCTTGAACAGTTGTCTGATCTCCTCGCCCACAGTCTCGATCTGGTGTTTCCCGATGTTATCACGGCTCGCCTTCAGGAACGGAATGCCTCTCTTATACTCCTCAACCCATTCCTGCGCGAACTCACCATTCTCGACCCGCTTCAGGGCTTCCTGCATCTTCGCCTTTACTTCGGGCCCAATGATCTTGTGCCCGACAGACCACATACCGTATTCCGCGGTGTTCGAGATGACCTCGGCCATGCGCTTGATACCGCCCTGCCAGACCAGATCGACAATTAATTTCATCTCGTGCACGCACTCGAAGTACGCCATCTCCGGTGGATAGCCCGCTTCTACCAGGACCTCAAACCCGTTCTTCATCAGCTCCACCAGGCCGCCGCACAGGACGCACTGCTCGCCGAAGAGATCCTCATACGTCTCCTGCTCGAATGTGCACTCCAGGATACCAGCCTTGGTCCAGTGCATCGCCTTCGTCATGGCCAGCGCCAGCTCGCGTGCCTGACCCGAAGGATTCTGCTTCACGGCCACGAGCCCTGGAACGCCAAAACCCGCTACGTACGCCACACGCTCCTCAGTACCCGGCGCCTTCGGGGCGACCATGATCACGTCCACGTCCTCAGGCGGAACGATGCGTTTGAAGCAGATATTGAACCCGTGTGAGAAGCAGAGCGCCTTGCCAGCCTGCAATTGCGGCGCGATCTGGTTCTCATAGACCATCGGCTGCACCTCGTCCGGCAGCAGAATATGGACGACGTCCGCCTTCGCCGCCGCCGCATTAATCGGCATAACCTCAAACCCCTCAGCCTTCGCCTTCTGCCAGCTTCTGTTCGGCTGACCGCCCAGTATCTCGGTCTCGCCGATAATAACGTTCACACCGGAATCCCGCAGGCAGTTCGCCTGCGCATCGCCCTGTGTACCGTACCCGATAACCGCAACCGTCTTATCCATCAAGATGCTATCGTCTACGTCCTCATCATGTAATATGTCCAATGCCATGCTCTCTCCCACCTCCATGCAGTGGTTACACAAAGAAACCGAATTTATCGCATATATAGCTTTCCGGTTCTGAGTTTTATCCCGCCCCAGAGCTCAAAGGAGCATGATCGCCGGGATCCAATTCTCGTACACGTTACCGTTGATATCGGTAAACTGGGTGCACATAATTGTTCCTCCAGGGACGTCTTTACTTGCCGAATGGATGATCTGCGGATACGAGCCCGTGGCAAGTGTATAGTATAGTTCTCCTGAGTTACCCTTCCGACCAGCGTGCCTATCGTTCCGCACTCGAGCCCAGTCCAATGGCCGTGACGCCTGTCCTGAACAGCTGTTTGACCCCGAAATGCCGCATCAGCTCCACAAATCGGTCGATCGTGTCCGGCTCCTCAGTCAGCTCCAGGATCACGGAATCCAGAGTCGCATCGGCGATTTTCGCACCGTAAGATTCTGCGAGCTGCATGACCTCTGATCGGGCATTGGGATCCTTGACGTGGATCTTCATGAGGCACAAATCCCGGATGACCGCCTTGGTCCGTGCCAGATCCGCGACCTTAACCACGTCGATTAGATTGCTGAGCTGCTTACGCACCTGCTCCAGAACGCTCTCTGACCCGTCAATGACGACGGTCATTCGTGACTGCCCTTCCTTCTCGCACGGCGATACGGTGAGCGAGATGATATTGATCCCGCGCATGGTGAACATGCCGGACATCCGGGTGAGCACACCAGGTTGATCCTCTACCAGTAGCGAAATTATGTGCGTGGTCATTCTTCAGCTCCTGCCATTTCCACGAGTTCTGCTGCTCTGGTCACCTCGGCCGACCGTGGTGATGGTGTTGGAAGCTGCGTGCAGTGCTCCGTGCCGATCATGCCGAGCAATCCCCCGCCGGGTGGGATCATGGGCAGCACCTTATCCTCGTTCCCCACGATCATATCGATCACTGCGGGCTTGCCCGATGCGAAGGCATTCCGGAGGGCGTCCCGTAGATCTTCCGTTTTCTCCACGCGCTCGCCGTACGCACCAAACGCCTCGGCTAGCTTGACGAAATCGGGCGTGACGCCCAGCCCGGTATGTGAATATTTCTTCCCAAAGAAGAGCTCCTGCCACTGGCGTACCATGCCGAGATACCGGTTATGGTAGATGCAGACCACGACGGGAATATCGTTCTCGACGCACGTGGCTAGATCCTGGCAGGTCATGAGGAAACTCCCGTCACCCGCGATATCCACGACCCTCGTGTCCGGTGCCGCGACCTTTGCCCCGATCGCCGCAGGGAACCCGAACCCCATCGTGCCTAGACCGCCGGATGAGATGAACGTACGCGGCTTTCTGGTCATGTAATAATGCGCCGCATACATCTGGCACTGTCCCACCTCGGTCGTGACGATGACATCGTCATCGAGTATGCGATTCAGCTCCTTGATGAACCGATCGGAGAGCGAGGTACCTTCCCGCCAGACGTCATTGATGCAATCCTCACAGGCCGCGTGCATCTCTTTTATCCGCTGCGTCCAGACGCTTTCGCTCGCACACGCGTTTTTCCGCCTCTCCAACCAGTGAATGAGCTCAGCAAGCGCGAGCTTCGCATCGCCCTGGATCGGGATATCGACCGGGATGTTCTTGTTGATCTCGGCCGCGTCGATGTCCACATGGATCATGGTCGCTTCGGGCGCGAACTGATCCAGGAGCCAGCCGGTTAACCGGTCGCTGAACCGTGTGCCAATGGCAAGCAGCACGTCGCATTCATTGATGGCGCGATTGGCGTAGATGCGGCCGTGCATGCCCGCCATCCCCAGAGAGAACGGATGCGTCTCAGGGATAGCGCCTTTACCGAGGAGCGTCGTGACCACGGGCGCGCCGAGGAATTCCGCGAGGTACCTGAGCTCTTCGCTTGCATCCGCGCTGATGACTCCGCCGCCGGCCAGGATGAGTGGGCGTTCCGCATTCACCATCGCCTCGACCGCTTTCTTGATCTGCACCCGATTCGGCTTGATATTCGGCTTATAGCCCGCGAACGTCTCTTTCGGGTGCAGCGCTATCTCGGTTCTCGTTGCCAGCACGTCCTTGGGCAGATCAATCAGGACGACGCCTTTTCGACCGGTATTGGCGATATGAAAGGCGTTATGGATGACTTTCGGGAGGTCCACCGTGCGTTTCACGAGGAAGTTATGCTTCGTAACAGGCATAGTGATGGTGAAGGTGCTGGCCTCCTGGAAGGCGTTGCTGCCGATTGCTGCAGTTGGCACCTGGCCGGTAAGGGCCACGACAGGTACAGAATCCATACTCGCGTTCGCCAGGCCCGTTACCAGGTTCGTGGCGCCCGGGCCCGAGGTCGCGATACAGACGCCGGTCTTGCCGGAGACGCGTGCATAACCGTCAGCCGCGTGGGCTGCGCACTGCTCGTGCCGCATAAGGATGTGCCGGATTGAGTCCTCCGAATAGAGCACCTCGTATAAGTCCAACAGAACGCCGCCCGGTATTCCAAAGGCAACCTCAACGCCCTCGTTCTTCAACTCCTCCACGACGATCTCCGCACCGCTCAGCTTCTCTTTTGTCATTGTCCCTTTCCACTCCCGGAATTCTCTGCTCAGAGAATTATTGGTGATAGATAATAGTAATAGTATATCGGTGTCCATTAATAAAAGCAGACAACCTGCTCGGCGTGCTCGATCAAGGATTTCTCGAAAGCGGCAGTGGCCGCTGGTGTCAGTTGCGTGCTCGCACCTACTCCCTCAAAAAGAGCGGCCCCTTAACGTTCATTGACATCCAAAAGATATTTAGAGAGTGTATGAGTATCGAGTATAGTAAGATAACAAGTCCGTTGGACAGGTTGTTTGAGAAGGCGAGCTAGAGGTATCACTGGATGAAGGGAAGAAAATCGAAGAGGCCTGCGCTTCATCTAGGGGTGTAAGCAGGTATATGCAAAGCATAAACGACGACAAAGGCTATTTAAAAGGCTAACTATGTGTAGAAGGTGGTCGTATGACACTCAAATTGACAGAAGAGCAAAAGAATAAACTGCGGCAGTATTTAGAGACCAACGGTTTTTCATTCGAAACTCGACCATATCAGGAATTTTTAGCACGAAAAGATACTGTTGTCGTTAATCTCTATACTAGCGGTAAAGTCGTGTTCGGTGGCAGCAACAAAGCGGGGATTCAGGAAATAAAAGATTTCTTGTTATCAATAGGTTCTGTGGAAGTGACGGAAAAAGAAAAGGAATATCCGCCTATAGAGGTAGCAGGCACCAGAATAGGCACAGATGAAGCTGGGAAAGGTGATTACTTTGGGCCGTTAGTAATTGCAGGTGTTTTGATCACGGAAGATAAGGAACAGGAATTATCCAAACTAGGCGTCAGAGATTCTAAAACGCTTCGTGAGAAAACTATTTCAAATCTGGCTTTTGATATCAGGCGAATACTAAACAGAGAAGACTATGAAGTCATCTGGATCAGTCCCGCTACATACAATATTTTATATCAAAAATTGGGTAATCTGAACAGTATTTTGGGATGGGGTCATGCAAGAGCGATAGAAAATTTGTTGAGCACCGGAAAGTACTGCAAAGTGGCAATCGCTGATCAGTTCGGAGATCAACGTTACATTGAAAATGCCTTGATGAGAAAAGGAAGAGAAATAGAATTACTTCAAATGCCAAAAGCTGAGCGTGATTTAGCTGTTGCTGCAGCTTCTATAATAGCACGAAATACGTTTGTTTGTAAACTAAGAGAGATTGGTGAAAGGTATGGTACGGTATTCCCAAAAGGGTCTTCGGATGTCGTGGAGTTTGGAAAGCAGTTCGTAAAAGATTACGGTGTAGATGCACTGTTACATGTTGCTAAAATTCATTTCTCTATAACGCGAGAAATTACAGGTGGTTTTGTCCCCCACGTTAGGGAAGATCTCAAGACCGAATTAGATGTTGGGCCTGAGAACCAAATGAAAACGAGATAGAATATGCACGCTTATCGAGATGAAAATCATCTATAGCAGCACGTAAGTGCTAGAATAATTAGTAAATATGAACAAACTCAAGACAGTATACGTAGCCAGCAGAAACGACTGGCGTGCTTGGCTCGAGAAACATTTTGATACAGAAAAAGAGATCTGGTTGGTCTATCCCAAAAAATCTTCTGGCAAGCCACGCATCTTGTATAACGACGCTGTGGAAGAAGCATTGTGTTTCGGTTGGATTGACAGTACTGTGAAGAGTATTGACGAAGAGAATAACGTCCAACGCTTCTCGCCAAGAAATCTCCAAAGTCACTTCTCGCAAGCCAACAAAGAGCGGTTAAAATGGCTTCTCAAAGAGAACATGCTGCATCCCTCAATGCAAGATATTGCTGAAAAAGTTCTTAATGAGGATTTTGTTTTCCCGCCTGATATTATAAAAGCAATAAAAGATGATACGGTGGCATGGGAAAATTACCAAAAATTTTCGCCTTCATACAAAAGAATCCGCATCGCTTATATTGACGCGGCACGAAAACGTCCCGAGGAATTTAAAAAGAGGCTGGCACATTTTATTGAGAAGACAAGAGAGAATAAGCAAATCGGGTTTGGAGGGATAGAAAAATATTACTCGTTGTGAAAACTGAGTTCAAGAAATGCAGCCCTCGGCGTAACGCTTGACTTCAGGTGCAAACGGCACTGAATAGCAAGACTATTCGCATCGACAATGACCGAAAAGCTTAATTGCACGTTCGTAACTCAATCTATCACATGCAAAAAGAACATAAAATGCAGGGAAGTGGCCCGGCAGGTGCTTTCTATTTCCTCGGGTTTATCGGAGCGGCAGTGTATTTTATCGGAGAGGCAACAACATTCTGGATGGGCGTGCTCGGATTCTTGAAGGCGATCGTTTGGCCGGCTTTTTTGGTCTATGGATTGCTCAACTATGTAGGGATGTAGGTCTCGATCGGGCAACGGGGTGGTAGCTCATACTCAGGTCGCCTCTGACCCACGGTGAACGACCGCATCCGCGGGTCGGAGAGACCCCTCAAGCTCACGCTCCTGGCGGGCGAGTATAAACAGGCGGATACTCGGAGCGATCGTATTCAGGACGTACGAACACCTACTCTTTTCGCGAGTCCCCCCGTCCAACGAACTACTCCTTACCACGCATGCCCTTTATCATATCGAGGAGTTTCTCGCTGTAAAGCCCCTGCTGATAATGAATCGGGCAGGGGAATTCGGGGCAGCGCGTGCAATGGTCCACCTGATTCTTGATCGCGCACTCAAGAATGAAGCAGGGATGTCCAACAGCCACGGTGAACTTTTCCAGCTTCTCCTGAGCAACGGGATCGGTCCCCGGGACACAGCCGTCGATGGGGCAGAATCCTTGCTCCCGCAGGCCGCAAACTTCACACGCTAACCCACATGCGCTCGGCATTTGGCACTCACCTCCATTACTTCTACTATCAAAAAGAGTCCTATTAAAGGATACTGCTCAAGGGGGAAAGTTATTAACGCCAGGCGCGTACCTAGATGCATAACAGCGTAACAGCTGAAGATACCGAACGATTATGTCCCCGCTCCTCATTTTCCTTCTCGCCTTGGCTCTGATCCTGGTGCTCACCACGACATTCCGTATCCATCCCTTTCTGAGTTTGTTAGGTGTTTCGATCTTCGTGGCGATCGCGGCAGGGCGGCCGTTTGAGAGCCTGGAATCGCTCTTAACGGGCATGAGCCGGGTGCTGTATCAGCTGGGGATCATCATCGTCTGCGGCAGCATCATCGGCACGATCCTGGAGGGTACCGGCGGTACAACGGTTATTGCCGATGACATCATCCGGCTCACGAAGAAACCGGTTCTTGCCCTGAATGTGCTTGGATTCCTCGTGGCATTGCCGGTGATGTGCTGCATCCTCGCCTATATTATCTTGATCCCAATCGCACGCGAGATTGCCACCAGGCAGAAGATACCCCTGGGCGTGGTCGCGACCTCGCTGAGCCTGGGCACACTCGCCTCCTATGAGCTCGTCTATCCCGCACCGGGCGTGTATTCCGCCGCGACCGAACTCGGGGTGGTTGGCACGGAAATCGTATTGCTCGGCGTCTTGATCGCGATTCCCACGTCACTGGTCGGCTACTGGTACGCGCAGCGGTTCTGCAGGGTCGGAGCGATCCCCGTGAGCGCGGTTGGCGCGGTCCGAGAGCGAGCGAGCAGATTACGGGCTTATCCGCCCATCCTCGTGCCCGTAGTGCTCATCTTCGCGCATCTTCTCGTTCCCATACCCGTGCTGGAATTCCTTGGGAATCCGAATATCGCGCTCTTGATCGGCGTTTCACTCGCCTTTCTTTCCACGACCCGTTTTGGTCAGGACAAACGTAACCTCTGGACCAGTGAAGCGGTACGACGAGGTGGCGGGATCCTCATGGTGCTCTGCGCAGGCGGTGCGTTAGGCGCGGTCCTGGGAATGACCGGAGTCGGTCTGGAGCTCTGCGCGGTGGTTATCGAGTCGGGACTGCCCGCGCTCTTCATTCCCTTCCTGGTCGCCGTTGCGATCCAGACCGTGCAGGGCTCGCGGCTCGTCACGTTCATCGTCGTCCCCGGTCTCCTGGCGCCGATTTTACCGACGCTGGGCTTGCATCCGGTGCTCATATTGTTCTCCATGGCTTCAGGCACCTTCATGATCTCGCACGCGAATGACGCGTACTTCTGGACGGTGGTTGAGCTTGCCGGGCTCACGCCGGCGACTGGCTATCGCTGCTACACTCTGGGCGGGATGGTACTCGGGGTGATGGCTCTCGGCATAACGCTTCTCCTGCATTTCTCGGGCATGTTTGCGGCGTAACGATACGAACATCACGAACTCACTGGTGCAGCGTGAAGCGTAAGAATTTCTATATGCCACGAACTATTTTAAAAAATGCTCTGAGAAGCTAATTAAGGACACAAAGAAAGTGTTCACAGAGTGTCGGTGAAATGGATATCCGGGTACGAAAGATCTACGAGGCGTTGTTCGCGCTTGAAGAGCTGCGTGAGCTTTATCGGCACGCATTACCGACCGGCCTTGACGACCAGGAAGAAGCGCACTTTTCAGACCGTGTTGCGCACCTCGAGCAGCTCATACAGGAGTTGAAGGCGGGCAGGGGCACCCCTATCAAGCAGGTCACGCCAGACCTCGAATTGCGGACACGCGAAGAGGAGTTCATCAATATCAATCCCATCCAGGCCGGTGGACGTTTGACGCCGGACGCGCGCAAGGCGCTCATCGCCTATGGTGATGGCTATTCAGTCTGTGACCGGTGCCTGACGGGCCGGCTGGACGAGATAACGCAGCCGCCGATCGCTGAATTTCACGCCGACCTGGCTGAGTTTGTGGGCATGGACGATGTACGGGTGATGCCCGGTGCGCGTCGCGGCTTTCAGGCCGTTACGTCCTCACTGGTGGAGAGCGGCGACGTCGTCATCGTCTCGGATCTGGCGCATTACACGGAATTCCTGGCCGTCGAGCTCGCGGGTGGCGTTATCCGCGAAGCCGCCTCGGGTGATGAGCACGTTATTACCGGTGAGGCGGTCGCCGAAGCGATCGAAGGGGTGAAGAAAGAGACGGGGAAGCTGCCGAAGCTCATTATCATCGAGCTCGTGGATTACAGTTACGGGAACGTGCACGATGTCGCAGGCGTTGGCAAGGTAGCACGGGATTACAGCATCCCGTTCCTCTGTAACGGCGCGTATGCCGTGGGGATGATGCCCGTCAACGGCAAGGAGATCGGTGCGGATTTCCTCGTCGGCTCCGGGCACAAGGGAATGGCTGCCGTTGCCCCCTCCGGCATCCTCGCGACGACAGCGGCATGGTCGTCCACAGTGTTCAGAGGCAGCAGTATCATGGGTGACAGCACCGGGAGGAGCTTCGAGAACAAGGAGCCTGAGCTGCTCGGGTGCACCTTGATGGGCGCGCCGGTTCTCTCGATGATGGCCTCCTTTCCCGCCGTGAAGGAGCGGGTGCAGCACTGGAACGAGGAAGTGAAGAAGTCGAATTACTTTGTTCGCGAGTTTCTCCGCATTGACGGGAACAGGATCCTGAGTGAATATCCACGCAGGCACACACTCTCACGGGTGGATACGCGTGCGAGCTTCGATCAAGTCGCGAAGACGCATAAACGCCGGGGCTACTTCCTCAGTGACGACTTAAAGAAGCGGAAGATCGTGGGTGAGTTCGCGGGCTCGACCCGCGTGTGGAAGCTGAACACGTACGGATTGAGCTGGGAGCGCGTGCAGTATCTGAGCGCTGCGTTTCTGGAGATCGCGGAAAAATACGGGTTGAAGATCCACTGATTCTGCGTGAGAAGATCTAACGTAAGATCTTACGTTTTGTAAAGCACGGCTCATATGAAGAAAGATCAGATATGCGAAACTGCATCCTCTGCGGGAAGGAGAACGTATCAGCAGCGTTGCAGGTCTGCGTCGATTGCATTCGTAGCGGCCGAAAAGAAGCGTTAGAGCTCGCTAGGGGGGCGCATGCGCGCATCAGAGCGCAGTACCGTCTCCCGGCCGAGCCGCCGCGAAGCGAAGGTGGGATACGCTGCACCGTTTGCGCGAACGAGTGCAAGGTGGCAGAGGGCGAACGAGGCTACTGCGGGCTGCGAGCGAACGTGAACGGTAAACTAAAATCGGCAGCGCCCCATGACCATGCGATCCTATATTCCTATATCGATCCGCTGCCGACGAACTGCTGCGCGGCGTGGTTCTGCCCAGGCTCCTCGCAGTACGGTAAGGTGAATGTTGCGGTCTTCTTCTACGGGTGCAACTTCAACTGCCTCTTCTGTCAGAACGCATCGCACAAAGAGTTCCAAACAATCAAGTCCGTGAGTGTCAAAGAGTTCGTTGCAGGCGTGACCCAGCGTGACGATGTCCACTGTATCTGTTACTTCGGCGGCAGCCCCGAGCCGCAGCTCCAGTTTGCACTGCGCGCTTCTGAGGCCGTTCTCACGAAGAGGAACGTGCGGATCTGCTGGGAATGGAACGGCTGCGGCAACAAAACGTTAGTGAAACGCGCGGCTGAACTCTCGGTCACCAGCGGCGGGATCGTCAAGTTCGACCTCAAAGCCTTTAACCCGCAGCTGGGCGAAGCACTGAGCGGTGTTTCCAACCAGCGCGCATACGAGAACTTCGAGATGATCGCACGCCAGTATTTCGAGCACTCCGTGCCGCCAGTGCTCACCGCGACTACGCTGCTCGTGCCGTTTTATGTTGACGAGAAGGAGGTGGAGGAGATCGCAAAGTTCATCGCGAATCTGAACCCTGAGATACCGTATTCACTGCTCGTCTTTCATCCTGATTTCTATATGCGCGATCTGCCGATCACGCCGCGTGAGCAGGTGAAACACTGCTACGAGGCGGCCAAAAAATACCTGGATAACGTGAATATCGGTAATCAGCAGTTGCTTGGGGTGGTGTAATCACCCAGACCCTGCCTGTAGCAGACCGAGGGACCCTGAATTAGTATGAGCTGTTCGAGGTTGTTACGCGCATGAAGCACAGGATATTCTTCATGAAAAATGAATGATTCACAGCGAACGTACGTAACAGAAAGGTGATGAGAGAGACGTGTTGAAACGGGCTCTGGGGCTCTGGCACATAACGTTGATGGGTATCGGGGTCATTCTCGGCGCGGGCATTTATGTGCTTATCGGGGAGGCTGCAGGACTCAGTAGCAATGGTTTGTGGCTCTCTGTCATGCTTGCTGGTGTTGTCGCCGCGTTAACAGGGTTAAGCTATGCCGAGCTTTCTTCTCGATTCCCTGAAGCAGGTGCGGAATACGTGTATATCGAGAAATCCTTTGGTGATACGTCCGCATGGCTTACCGGCTGGTTGATCATCGTGGGCAGCGTCATTGCGGCTGCGGCCGTTGCGGTTGGATTCGCAAAGTACTTCTCCGCCCTTTTCCATACCTCTATCCCGGTGATCGCGGTCGCGACGCTGATCGTCTGCGGTATCATTCTCATTGCGGGGATAAAAGAGACGGCATTCATAACCATTCTATTCACGCTGATTGAAGCGAGCGGTTTGATCCTCATCATTTTCATCGGCGTCCCGTATTTCGGATCAATCGACTATCTCGATCTGACGCGGGGCCTGAACGGGGTTATAGAAGCGGGGGTATTGATATTCTTCAGTTACATCGGCTTCGAGAACATAGCGAGGCTGGCAGAAGAAACCAAAGAGCCGGAGAAGAACATACCGCGGGCAATTATGCTCTCCCTCGGTATCACTACCGTTATATACGTCCTTGTTGGGGTAGCCGCGTTGAGTGTTGTTTCGTGGCAGGAATTGACACAAGCGGAGGCACCACTTGCATTGATTGCACAGCGTGTGTATGGCGATCGTCTCGCGCTCGTGTTATCGGTTATTGCCCTGTTTTCAACCTTCAATACCGTGCTGGTAACGCTCCTCAGTGGCTCGCGGCTTATCTACGGTATCGCAGCATATCGAGCCCTGCCAAGGATCTTCCTCTCGACCGCGGAGAAACTGCAGACACCGTGGATTGCGATCATAGCGGTCGTCGGTGTGTCTATACCCTTCGTATTTCTTGGTGATTTGGCGACGATCGCCAATCTCGCGAACTTCACGATCTTTATCATTTTCATCATGGTCAATGCTTCGGTCATCTATTTCAGGTACAGGCACCCGGTGGAAACCGGCTTCAAAACGCCGCTCACCATCGGTCGATTCCCGGTTTTACCATTTATGGGTCTGCTAACAACGCTCTTCATGCTGATTTATTTACCGATAAACGTGCTCAGCTTGGGGTTTGCGCTCGTTATTCTGGGCTTACTTATCCACCTCGCTCTGAAAATCCACGTTAATGAAGCATTGTTCCGTGAGCGGTAAGATCTCCGTTGGTTCTTTTAGACCTCCTTTTTACACTGTAGAGTCATCAGGTTAGTTACGCGTGAATATCGAGATTCCGCAGTTGCTCGGGCTGATCCGACGTAATAACTTACAATCCCTTTATTAAGGGAACTATTCGTCTTTCGGAAATTTGAGTTTTATAAATTAGATGACTGCTATGGGGTTTGTGTAAAATTTTTAAAAACAGATTTTTTGAAGTTTTGAAAAATCAAAAGCGAATATTCATCAAAAATGCTCCGTAAAATCATCTTTTTTAGTTGATCTTGAAGCAATCTCCAGCTATGCAACTCCACTAAATAACTGATATTTTACTAATAAGGTGGCTATTATGAAAACCGAAACAGAGATATTAATGTTGTCGGTAATGCGTAAATTTATGAATATTGCCTTAAGTATATCTCCAGTGAATGCTTCGATCAGTGATCCTGCTACTATTGACAGGACTAGACTCGCAAAAATTCTAATCAGCCATTGGATTATCTGGTCTGTAATATTGGGTGGTACATCATACAGAGCTCCAATTATTCCCACTGCAGCGATTACAATAACAATCAGTTTTAATATTCCCGTCTTGTCTCCATCCATTATTATAATGATATATTTATTGAAATCGTCACAAAACCGACAGATACTCTTTCAACTCCCACTCTGTCACGTTCACACGGTAGCGATCCCACTCGACCAGCTTGGACATGAGGAAATTCCTGAAGATATGCTCACCTAAGGCCTCTTTGACGAGCTTGCTTCGCTTCGTCAGGTTAATCGCCTCGATCAAGCTCCCGGGCAGCGTCTTGATCTTCTCCCGCTTCCGTTCGTCCTCGCTCATCAGATACACGTCCTTCTCCGTGGGTGACGGCAGCTCGTACGTGCCTCGCATGCCAGCCAGACCGGCAGCGAGCATGACCGTAAATGCCAGATACGGATTGCAGGCAGGGTCAGGACTGCGGAACTCGATTCGTGTCGCTTCCTCCTTGCCCGGCTTGTACATCGGTATCCGGACGAGCGTCGAGCGGTTCCGGCGCGCCCACGTGATATACGCAGGAGCCTCGTAGCCCGGCACCAACCGCTTGTAAGAATTGATCCACTGGTTGGTAATGGCAGTGATCTCCGGCGCGTGCTTCAACAACCCGGCCGTGTAGGATTTCGCGACGTCCGAGAGATTGTGCTCATCCGCGGGATCGAAGAAGGCATTCCGCTCGCCCTTAAACAATGATTGGTGAACGTGCATGCCTGAGCCGTTTACCCCGAAGATCGGTTTGGGCATGAAGGTGGCATAGCAGCCGTGCTGCCGCGCGATCTCCTTGATTACGATCCGCTGCGTCATCACGCGATCCGCCATCGTGAGCGCATCGGCGTACCGCAAATCGATCTCATGCTGCGATGGCGCGACCTCGTGGTGGCTCGCTTCCACCTTGATCCCCATCGCCTCGAGCATCATGATCGTCTCACGGCGGAGGTCGCTGCCCGCGTCGAGCGTGGTCAGGTCGAAGTAACCGCCCTCGTCCAGCACCCCCAGCGACTTGTCATCATGTAAATAGAAATACTCCAGCTCGGGGCCGACGTAGAACGTATAGCCGTACTCCTCCCGTACCCGGTCGAGGCTCTGCTTCAACGCATGGCGTGGATCGCCTTCATACGGGCCACCATCTGGCTTCAGGATGTCGCAGAACATCCGCGCGACCACGTCGCCCTGGGTCTTCCAGGGGATAAGCTGGAATGTGCTCGGATCAGGCTTTGCGAGCATGTCGCTCTCATCGATCCGTGCGAACCCTTTGATCGAGGAGCCATCAAAGCCCATGCCCTCCTCAAAAGCCATTTCCAATTCGCCTACGGAGATAGAAACGCTCTTCAAATGCCCTAAAATGTCCGTGAACCACAGCCCAATGAACTGCACGCCGCGCTTCTCGACCACGTCAAATACAGTGTCCTTATCGGCTCTCTTTTTCGCCATCGTTCGTTAGCTACGGTCATCTATTGGCGCACGTTGTATTTAAAGGTAGCATTCGGAGCCGTTGGACCGTTGAATATGCGGGGATTGCGAGCGGACGTTTCACTCCGCATCTGAGCTTATCGTTCTGCTTGATCCTTATGGAATAATGTTCCTCTAGTTGGGGTCGGATGGGGAATAATGCAATGATCCTTACTCCCAGAACCGTCTCGTTCGTGCGTACTTCCGCTCCTCTTCCAGGATATGGCGGTAAAATGTGTACTCCTCCTCCGTTTCGGTCGCCTGTAGCGCGGGATTAAACCGTCGTATGATCCGGGAGGCAATTTCAGGCCCCACACCGCGTGCAGCAAGTGCAACGACCGCACGAACGCCGTGCGAGAGCACTAAATTCGCGTTCCGGTAGACCCGTTTTACCCGCTCATGCTCCTTCCGTGCACCGGTAGTATGTGCAGCCGCCTGCTTCACCAGTCGGATCTCATCCTCCTCCCACGGCTTCAGGGCTGCGATCAAGCGTGAGTTACAGACCGGACAGACGAGCCCCGCTTGTCCCTGTTCAATCACGGTCTTCACGTGCCTCCGGGCTTCCCAGCGCTTGCAGTTCACGCAGAATAAGAGCACGCGATCGTTCATGATGCGGTTCCGCAGCGCTTCGATGATAAGCTGCTCGTCACGCTCGATGGCCAGCATATCGCGCCAGCTCGTATATCCTGCGGCGCCGACGGGACTCACACCGTGCGATGAGAACTGAACGCTGATCTCTCCCGATTTGATCTTCTTCACCACCTCGACCGTCCGTTCGACGTCCAGCTTATCCGCGAAGATTTCACGCACCGTCTCGTTATAGATCGGCGTCTCGGCAAATAGGGCGATCAGCTTATCGGCTGAAATCCGCTTACGATCGTAATTCTTACGCAACGCGCCGAACCGTTTCGCTACGTTCATGAGCTCCCATCTGAACAGGAAGGAGTTCCGCAGGGTTTTCTCGAGGAGTGCTTGCACGTACTGTGGCTCGATTGCAGCCAGGGTCTGCTGCACCGCATCGCGGGATAACGCGCGCCCTGATTTCAATTTTATTCGATACGGATCGATCTCCATGGCGATATCCATGCCGAGCCGTGCCCCGAGCAAGGTGATGAGCAGCCGGCCAAAGGTCTCATTCACCTGATGCCCCCAGCACGTATTGAAGATCACCTCCTGGTGATCGTTCGCGATCTCGACGACCAGCGTTTGCGCTGTCGGCACCGGATAGTCCTGCTCCAGCTGTTTGCTGAGCACTGCGATCAGCGTCTCGAAGCAGCCGGCGGGCACTCCATACTCCTGTTCCAGCGCCCGGTTTACGTCTGCGATGCTTCCGCCCGCGGCAAGAGCAGCAGCAATGCGGGCACGCAGATGACCGACGTCCTGCGCGATCACGAAAGGCACAGGTATCTCCTCGCCCTCCCAGTTCGGGATCTCACCCTCGCGTTTCACCCCCGGCTCGACCTTGAGCTTCGCGCCGCCTTCCTCTTCGTTGAGCTCGGTATCCACGATCCGCCACGTATCGCCCTTCGCCACGAATAACGCGCCGGGGTCCGCGAAGTTGAGCGCGAACCGTTCGTCAAGCATACAAATGAGTTTCCCGCTCACGATGTCGTAAACTTCGACCTTGCGTTCATCCGGGATCATAGAAAGATTCTCATAGTAATAGGTGCGCGTGCCTTTGCTGCGCCACAGCTTCTCGCCCTCGTGTTTCACCAGGCCTTCAGCCTCCAATTGTGCGATCACGTGAAGCAGCGCATCACTCGAGAGATTCCTGAACGGATATGCACGTGTGAGCACGGCACGAAGCTTTTCCAGGGTGATCACGCCGGTATCGAGGAGCATTCCGCAGATCTGGTTCGCCAGAACGTCCAGCGAGCCCTCTTTCAGCTTGATATCCTCTATCTTGCCGCCCTTCGCGCGCTCAGTAATCACCACCGCTTCCGCGATATCGTCTGGAGTCAGCGCGATGATCGTGCCGTTGGAGGTCGTCTGGAACGAGTGCGAGGCACGTCCCACACGCTGCACGAGACGTGTCACCTCACGTGGCGACGCGTACTGGACAACCATATCGATCGTGCCGATATCAATACCGAGCTCCATCGAACTGGTGCAAATGAGCCCTTTGATCGCGCCGCTTTTCAGACGCTCTTCTGCTTCGATCCGCATCTCCTTGGAGAGTGAGCCGTGATGCACACCAATCAAGCCGGGCTCAAACCGGTTCATGATCGACCCGAGCATCTCCGCGGCCCGTCGCGTGTTCACAAAGATCAACGTCGATTCGTTCCCCTCGGCGTTCACAATCTCCCGTAGTGCCCGAACATGTGCCAGTACGTCCGGCTCGACGCCTGCGCTGTGGGCCGCTCGTATATCCTGATGTGCCCGTTGCGGGCTCAGCACCTCGATCTCAAGCGCTTTCGTGGAAACGGTATTAATCACTCGCATCGGGCGCTGACCTGCGAAATACTTCGCTACCTCCTCGGGATTGCCCACCGTTGCGGAGAGGCAGATGCGCTGGAAATCGCCCGCAAGTTCTGCGATGCGTTCGAGCGCGATCGTCAGTTGCGCGCCACGTTTCGAGTTCGCCAGCTCGTGCACTTCGTCGATGATCACGTGCCTGACGGATTTCAAGTGCTCCCGTAGCCGCGCGCCCGGGATCATCGCCTGGATCGTTTCCGGTGTGGTGATCAGGACATCCGGTGGCTCCAGAGCCTGCCTTCTCCGTGCGTACATGCTGGTGTCGCCGTGCCGCACTTCGATACGGAGATCGAGCTGCTCACCCCAACGCTCCAGCCGCAAGAGCATGTCGCGGTTCAACGCGCGTAACGGCGTGACGTAGAGTGCTAAAAAGCCCTTCTTCGCAGGCTCCTGCTTTTTATACGCGATGAGCCGGTGCAGAACGGGCAAAACCGCTGCTTCCGTCTTCCCCGAGCCGGTCGGCGCTATCAGTAACACGTCCTCGCCCGCTAAAATGCGCGGGATACTCAACGCTTGGGGTTCCGTGGGTGCGGCGAAGGTCTTACCTAATACCGCTTGAATCTCTGCAGTGAGCAGCGAAAAGGCATTCATGTAGCTCGGAGTATCAGAACGAGTTACCTTACTTTCCCTTTACCTTTGGGGCAGAAAAAGATTGAACAGCAGTGAGCTGGAACTCGCTTCATTTCCCTGACGCCTGCCTGGAAGTCAGTATCCAGGAAGGTTACCCGGCGTCCATATGCCAGGTGCGGGAGATCTTAAGGGCAACCTCGCTAGACTTTCACAATCTCACCAGTCCGTAGAACGCCAAACGACCGAAATCCCCAGAAAATTATGCAAACCCCCGACAGGATCAAGAGCAATGTTTTCCATAACTCTACGATAGACCAACTCCAAAATGTGAGCACTATCAGGACGAGTGAAAAGCCGATAATTTCGGCGATACTGCCGGCCAACGGCTCATGTTTACTCAAATAGAAACCGTCTTTGAAGAACAGAACAATACCTATAACCGCCATTATTACCGTCTCGGTCTTTTCTAAATCTGAGTTACTCATATCCCCGAACAAAAATCTGAAAAATAGCAGTGTTAATAACAGCACGGTACCGAAGCATATGGCGAAAAGGCCAGCTATATAATAATATCACCCAAAATTAGACAGCGCATCCAGAAATAACACTGTCCAGAATAAGATAAGGAACAACAATATTGAAATTGTTGCGATAGCCATAGCATCATTGGGCTCATAATAAGCCCGTCTACCTAACGTGGGAAAACCCCATAGTAACATCATAACCAGTATAATGCTTCCGATGTCATTGCAATGGAATCCTTCAGGACTTCGTGGGGTTCCATTGTACTGTAGGAGCAACCGGGCAATGTTGCTCCACTGGAGATCGTGCCCCTGCCGTAATCCTATTCAGTTTTGCTCGTGAATCCGCGATACGATGGTGCAGTCACCAGATACCATTTCTTCTTACCGCGATCGAATTTCGCGCCTATGCTCTTCATGAACAGCGCCGCGCGATGGGGATCGATACCGAGTTCTTCAGCAAGCGTCAGCGTGGATGCGCCGTCGCGCTCGGTGATAACGCGGTTCGCGCGCGATTCCAGCTCCTCGCGCGGGGAGATGAACACGTCCAGTTCGAAATTCCAGGCCACATCCGCGACCAGCTTGAGGATGATGATGAAGACCGGGACGAGTATGAAGTACGAGATCCAGTGCGCGGTTACCAGCATGTTCCAGGCAAAGTGCATTGATACCGCGCCGAGGTAACCGATGATGATCATGCGTCGTTGCGCCTTGATCTTTGCCACACCGACCATCAGCCCAAAGAGCCCGGTGAAGAGAATATGCCCCACGGCGATGGACCGCACCGCGGCCAGCTCGATCCCAAATTCCCCGGAGAAGCTGTAGAGCAAGTTCTCCACGATTTCAAAGCCGATAGCGACGGCAGCGCCGTAGACCAGGCCGTCCATTGGCCCTTCCAACTCCGGGGCCTTGCGCAGCCAGTAGATGTACACCCCTTTACAGGCCTCCTCAACGAGCGGCGCACTGAGTATTCCAGCCCAGAAGAAGACGTACTTCTCGAGTGCGTAGGAGAAGATAACGGCAGGAATAGCGCCCCACGCCACGGCCTTTAAGATCTTGCCCAGCGGTTCGGGCTCAAAGACGTCCTTCTGATAGATATAAAGAAACCAGAGCACACTGACAATAACGCTGATGTACACAATTTCGAGCATCACCTATACTTGGGGTACGCGGGGTATAAATGTTCCGCTGGTTTCGCCGCTGGTCTCTGCGCTCGGTTTGCCGTTGGGTGTGGTTGCTCGATTGTCAGAGTGCGACCAAGCTTTTAAACGGGCGGCGTCAACTATATCCACGGGTGCGGACAGCAACATGATCAAAGTGGACGTGACGATACGGCTGAAGCATGGCGTGGCAGACCCTGAGGGCGCGAACACCAAAAAGGCATTGCAGTTGCTTGGGTTTACCAATGTTCAGGCCGTGGAATCGATGAAAACATTCCGAATCGCCCTGGAGCCGGGAACCGGGCGCGGTGACGAGGCCACGGTGAAGCGGGAAGTGGAGGAGATGTGCAGGAAGCTGCTGGCCAATCCGGTGATTCACGATTACACGATCGAGGTTGTGCAGAGCGACGGTTAGCCGAGCGGAGCGCGAACGCTCAAGCTTTAATACGATCGACGTAAAGGTAAGTGTGGTGAGAAGAGAGGTTCAGTGCGATGGCAGAGCTCGACCCGTGGGGTGTTACGGATATAAAGGATTATTCGCGGCTCTTTGACGAGTTTGGTATCTCGCGATTCACGGAGATTCTTGGTCAGCTCGAGCAGCCGCATCTGTACATGCGCAGAGGCATTATCGTGGGGCATCGCGGGTACGAGGACGTGGCGCGTGCGATGAACGAGCGGCGCCCGTTCGCGGTGATGAGCGGGTTCATGCCCTCGGGGAAGGTCCATCTCGGTGGAAAGATGGTGATGGACGAGATCATCTGGCACCAGCGCATGGGCGGCGATGCGTTCTCCTGCGTTGCGGATATGGAGGCGCACTCGGTACGGGGCGTCTCGTGGAAGCAGTGCAGAGAGATCGGGCTCAACGAGTACCTCGTGAGCCTCGTCGCGCTGGGCTTTGAGATCGAAACGGGGCATTTGTATTTCCAATCGGAGAACAAGCCGCTGCGTGATCTCGCGTTCGAGCTGGGTACTGCGGTGAACTTCAGCGAGATCAGTGCGATCTACGGGTTCCAGGGCGGCGTGAACATCGCGCACATGATCAGCGTCCTGGTGCAGAATGCGGATATTCTACAGCCGCAGCTCCGCGAGTATAGTGGCCCAAAACCGACTGTCATTCCCGTTGGTGTGGATCAGGATCCGCATATCCGGTTAACGCGGGATATTGCAGCTAGGATGCGGATGTTCCGGGTGGAGACGCGGTTTGACACCGAGCAGCGGCCGTATATCAGTATCCGTGCGAAGAATGCGGAGGTTGGTGCGCTGGAGGAGCTCGCAGCGCGCACAGAGGGTGAGAAGAAGCTCTATGAGCTCCATCTTGACCTCTTTGGCATCGAGGAAGCCCATATCGATAGCCGATTGCGAGCGCTTGAGACTGTTGTACGTGACGTTGAGCTCGATTACGGTGGCTATGGGTTCTGCCTGCCTGCGGCCACTTATCACCGGTTCGTGCAGGGCTTAACGGGCGGGAAGATGTCATCGAGCGTTCCGGAGAGCTACATTGCGCTCACCGAGCCGCCGGAGGAGGCCGCGCAGAAGGTGAAACGTGCGAAGACCGGCGGACGGGTGACGGTGGAAGAGCAGAAACAGCACGGCGGCGTACCGGAAGATTGCACGATTTATGCGCTTTTGATGGTGCACCTTATCGAGGACGATGCGCAGGCAAAAGAGATTTTTGAAGAGTGCAAGAGCGGCAGAAGGCTGTGCAAACAGTGCAAAGCAGAGGCTGCGGAGCTCATGCAGTCTTTTCTGACGCAGCATCAGCGTGATCGCGCAGAGGCGCGCGAAGCACTGATGAAGCATGAAGTGTACAAGCGGTGGTTCACGTAACCGTTCTCGGTCACGAGAGCGGAACGAGTGAGGAATTCTAAACGGGCCGTGCTAGCAGCTCCTTTACCTTCTTTACCCCATCGATTGCGTCTTTACAGTAGTAATCCGCACCTATCTTACGGGCAAAATCTGCGGTGACTGCCCCACCGCCGACTATAATCGGCACCGTGAGGCCCTGGCTTCGGAGATGCGAGACGACCTCGGCCATGTACCCCCGTGTCGTCGTGAGCAATGCAGAGAGTGCGAGTATATCGGCTTTAATCTCTGAAACAGCACGCGCGAAGCTCTCTTTATCAACATCAATTCCCAGATCCACGATCGTGAAGCCCGCGGATGAGAGCATAATCGCCACCACCTCCTTCCCGATATCGTGCACGTCGCCCTTGACCGTGCCGATAACGACCGTACCTAACGTCCCTGTGGCTTTTGATGCGCCTTCCTGCTCCAGGAACGGCTTGAGTATCTCCAGCGCCTTTTTCGCATTCCAGCCGGAGACCATCAGCTCCGCATCGAAGTACCGCTCCTTGTAGCCTGCCCCGATTGTCTGAAGTCCTGAGGTCAGCTCTTCAACGAGCTCATATGCGCTCGTGCCCTGGCTCATTCGCTCCTCGATGAATGCCTTTATACGCAGCTTCCTCGTGTCAAGGAGCGCGTCGATGATCTGCTCGGCCCCGCTCGCATCCATAGGATACCCAAGTACGCACAAAGCTTAAAAGATTTCAATCCGCATTCTAATTAATTGTAAATGTATGAAGATCGTCTTTACGGATTCAGGAATTGAAGCGGACCTCGTTGCGGGCAAGACGATCCTCTCGTACGCGCAAGAGCTGGGGATCGAGCTAAACGCCCCGTGCGGCGGTGAGGGGACCTGCGGTCAGTGCCTCGTTGAGGTTGAGAGCACACCGGGCGCGCTCTCGCGGAAGACCAAGGCGGAGCGGCAATTCATCCGCAACGATGGCCATCGACTCGCCTGCCAGGCGCGTATTCGAAGCACAGAGGTGCCTATTTACGTCCGCATTCCGCGGATCGCGTATTGCATCCTGGAGACGGGCGAGTTCTGGCCTATTCCAGTCGAGCCGTTTGTGCACCGTGAAGGCGATCGGGTCTTTTACGAATCCACCGATATTAACAGTTATACAGGCGAGCTACACGGCATTACACTCGACATCGGAACCACCACGCTCGTGATGTATCTCGTCGATCTGGAAACGGGCGCGGTGCTCTCCGTCATCTCCCGTGAGAATCCCCAGAAGAAGTACGGGAACAACGTGATCTCCCGCATCGAGTTCGCACGAACGGGTCAGCGACTCCTGGAACGTGAAATCAGAATCGCCGTGAACGAGATGATCGCCCAGCTGACTGAGCGACGGAACGTCTATGAGCTGGTCGTGGTTGGGAACCCGGTCATGCGCGATCTCTTCTTCGGCTCGTCCGTGCAATCACTCGGGATAAGCCCCTACGAGCCCCTGAGCACTGAACCGGTCCGTAAAACGGCGAGCGAGCTCGGGCTCGCCACGAATCCAAACGCACGCGTTTACGGCCTCCCGCTCGTGGGCAGCTTCGTGGGCGCCGACGCCCTGGCGGTCATTCTTTCCACGGGAATGTACAAACATAAGGGCATCAGCATGGCCATTGACATCGGGACCAACACTGAGATCGTTCTCGGTAATCAGAACCGTCTGATCGCCACGTCCTGCGCAGCGGGTCCGGCGTTCGAGGGGTGCAGTGTTCAGTTTGGCCTTGGGAGTGTCAGTGGCGCGATAAACGAAGTGTGGCTCGTCAACGGCAAGGTTTCCTACAGGACCATCCACCAGGCCAAGCCGATCGGCATCTGTGGCTCAGGATTGATCGATGCGCTGGCAGTGCTCCTGGAGAACAGCATGATCAACGGACGCGGGAAGTTCCGGGGCGATACCCGAGCATTTCAAATAACCGATACTATCCGTCTGGTTGAGGCGGACATTGACAAGCTCAATCTGGCGAAGTCCGCCGTTTCAGTCGGTATCAAGATCCTGCTGGAACGCTACGGGATCGAGCTCACTGATCTCGATCGCATTTACCTCGCCGGTGCGTTCGGCTATTACATCAATCTCGAGAACGCGATGCGTATCGGGCTCCTGCCGCCAATCGCGCTGGAGAAGGTGAAGAAAGTAGGTAACGCGGCGATCGAGGGCGCACGGCATGCATTGATCTCACGGACGAAACGTGAAGAGGCGGAGGCGCTGGCAAAGCGGATCGAGCATATCAAGCTCGAGCAGGTGGAGAACTTCCAAGAGAAGTTCATTGGTGAGCTCTATTTCCAGAACTACCTTTTCTCTTCTTAAAACCCTTTCCTTGTCGTCTTCCTCCAGTTTTTGATTGAATCGTTAGGGTCTTTTAAAACGCAATTAGAGAAAGCGGAGAGAATTCTTAGAATATTATGCCTCTATATTCTTTATTCTGTAACTCAATTCATCGACATCACACTTCAAGCAACTCAGGCAGTTACGCTAACCTGTCATTAATTCCTCATAACATTTAAAAAATCACTTCACTCATGTTCTTTTCAATCCATCCTTTAACTATTGTTAACTAGGTATATTTAAATCTTGACTTCTCCCAAATATAGTCCGTCATTACTGCCGTTCCGCTTCATCTTATGTCTCCTTTTTAGCTATATGCAGATGAAAAGTATGCATCCCCTCTGTGTATTTTTAGATGACTTGTAATAGTTTCAATGAATGCGCTCCCATAATTCTGAACAAATTTATCTCCAATACCACGCACAGTAAGGAGAGACACAGCATCTGTTGGTTTTTGTTTGGTTAATTCTCTCAAAGTAGTATCCCCGCAAATCGTATATGCTGGGATGTCCCTTTGCTGTGAAAATGCTCTCCTCAACTTCCTAAGTTCCTCAAATAATTCCTTTTCCAAGTCGTCTAATTCTGGAATGCTTCGATCAACAAAACCTGCAAGGAATTGAACGTTCGTTTCACACTTACCAGCAATAAAGTCTCTTCCTTTAGTTGTAATTTTGAGTACTGATATGTTTTTATATTCAGATAAAAGTTCCATCCTTAGGAGTTCAGATTTAACAAGAGCGTCTATGATCGTTCTCAATTGTTCTCTTGTGAATGTTGGAAAAATAGAATATGTTGTAAGATTATGCAGTTCGTAGTTGATTATAAAGGTCGATTTTGACCCTTTTAGTATCGATATAATTTTATTAATACCTAAAGGAAACGGTAGTTCTGTAATGGAACAAAGAATAATTTTGCAAACAGAACTTTCATAATCTTGGATTGCGGTTTTTATATTTACGTTCATAGTAACACTTTCATCCCTTTTTATTCGCTCTTTTTAAGTCCTGCCACACTGTTATGTGTCGCATTCCTCCGTTACGCCACACTATCACTCTTTATCCTCTACAGTTCATTAAAGTTCATCGATAACAGATGACAACCGATCTCTATCTATTTTTCCAACAATATCCTCTTCTACACTCGTTCCCAGCTTTCTCTCCAAGAATTTCTTAACCTCTTCCCTATTCCAACCTTTTCCCAAAGCTTTACCCCATAAAGCTCTCAGTTGAGTTGCTGTTGCCATGCCAGGCATTTCCATCGCACCACCGATCTCATCAATCAATTCAGATAGCTCCTTTTTATTTACTTTCACTATGATTTCATCCTCATCACTTGTCCCGAATCTCTCTTCCAAATATCTTCTTACTCTCTCTCTATCCCATCCTCTATCCAAAGCTTTTCCATATAATACACGCAGTTGATGAGATGATGCTTTACCGAGGCCGCTAAGAGGATCTATCTCTGAGAGGAGAACGTTAATCGCCTGACTTATATTCTCGAGCTCGCTGATTTCCTTTTCCACCGCTATGGTCTTCTCGTCTACAGGAAAGGATATCTTTACTTTCGTACTCATTTTTCACCTTCCTTTTTCACGTTTCGGGAAAGAACGCGTGACCGGTCGTCAGGAACGGGACGATTTACCACCCATGCCGAAGGTCGTGCCTTGCCACCCTATCCTTCTTCACCATCAGCTTTCGCTTTCCCCATCTGAACTACTATTTACCGTAAGTACATAAAAAGCGGACATATAAAAGCTTCTCCATATACTTTTTCCCTAACGTGAACATTTGATACAACAACTTCGTTCGTGAAATAAAGGGGGAAGCTCGACGAAGTTGAGGAAGAAGCCCCAAATTGTTTTTTGACAGCGTTACAAAAAGGATGGAGAAAAAAGAGTCTTTATAGTAACGCGGCCTTCAGCGCTTCCAGCAGCAATTTCCCGGCTTCTTGCATGATCGGCCGTTCAGGGCCCATGTACGCGACGCACTCGTTATCGTGCAGTTGCAGCACCTGCTCCTCGAACTTCTGGTCAGCGCAAGACATCCCGACCAGCTTCGCCGCCACCTTCGACGCGGAGCCGCAGGGCGTATCACGCACCACCTTCACGCTCTCGATGATCATGGTCTTCGGATTCACGCGCACTATCAGCTCAGGTTTACCGAATCGAGCGGCAAACGTCTGTATCTCCGGGTGCTCGCTTGACTCCAGTGAGCAGAACGGCTCCAGGAATTCGAGGTGGATGCCCTTCTTCTTGAGTTCCTCGGTAATGGAATATTTGCCCTCCGGGATCAGGTTCGGATCACCAATAGCCCAGAGGACCGCTTTGACCCCCAGCTTTTCCGCGATGATTGGGACGAGGTCACCGGCCTTCGGGAGTATTCCCAGCACCATGAGGAGATCAGAGGCGCAGAGGGGCAGATCAGCCGGGAGGTCCCTCTCCGGATCGTCGAGTGATACGGAGGTTATCCCAAGGTCGTAGATGCCAACAATCCGGTCTGCAAACTCACTTGCAGCTAAATGCTCTGCTATCAGCTCGCCAAACGATCCATGATACAGAATATAGATCAGGTTCATGACAGCGTGCCTCGCCTTCTGATAGGGCGCTCATTCATGTCGATACACACAAGGTGACGTTTGCTGCTGGAAGGAACTGCGGTGGCTACTCCACTATTCGCGTGTATACTGCCCGGTAGACCTCAGAGAGATCGCCCTTCTCCTGTCTGAACACGTCTTTATCCAGGCTTCGTATCTCGCCGCGTGTCTCGTACGCCCGTTTATCCCAGAACCTGCAGACATCCGGCGTGCCCACCTCGTCGGCGAGGATGATCTCACCGCACTTCTTGCAGCGTCCGTACTCGAGCTTGAAATCGGCTAATATGACCTCCTTTGTGCTCAGATATGCGCTCATGAGCTCCCCGATGCGCCGCGTCGTAGTCGTGAGGAACGCGATCTCGCTGTGATCCATCCACCCGTTCGCGATAAGCTCATCCTTCGTTACCGGTCGATCAACCTTCTCAAACTTGGTGGTGAATTCCACATAACTTCTGGCGAGTGGCGTCCCTTCTGCCCGCTTCGTGCCCTCGGAAATGAACTCGCTGCTGATCTCTACCTCACCGCGCTGAGAGCGTCGCCAGAGCGAGCCGTAGAGGTAGTTCCGGGCGATGACCTCCACGGGCAGGATATCGAGGTCCTGAGCTACGAGCATGTTCGGAGGCACGAATTCCCGGAAGTGTGTCTTTATCCCTGCAGCTTCGAGCTTCTTGAACCAGAAACAGGAGAGCTTGCAGCAGATCGCGCCTTTATCGGTATATTCCGCTTTCTTCAGCCCGTCGAAGGCCGTTACACGATCGGTGAAGACGAAGACGATATCTCCGTTCGGCCGTTGATAAATGTCCTTCGCTTTTCCGCTTCGCAGATACGTCGCCTCGTTCATGAGCTTCAATAGGAATAGATCGCTACTTTTATATATAAGTCTCTTCCTATTAGCAAACGGAGAGCGTTTAGAGCGCGCGGAGTGGTCAGAGCGTTCCCCGGGCGGCGCTCTCTTCGCTAAGCGGGATTTAGACGAGAATGAGAACCGCACGTTTAAAACGGAGCACGAAGGAGACGAGTGTCGGTGTAGAATTGAACCTTGACGGCACGGGCACGAGCGAGATCAGCACGACGATCAAATTCTTCGACCACATGCTCGCGACCTTCGCGAAGCACGGGTTCTTTGACCTGATGGTGAAGGCCGAGGGCGACTTGAGCCACCACATCATCGAGGATACCGGTATCGTCCTGGGCGAGGCGTTCAAGAAGGCCCTGGGTACTGCTGAATCAGCGGAACGCGCGGCGATCGTGCGATTCGGCTCTGCCACCGTGCCTATGGACGAGTCGATTGCGCGTTGTGCCGTGGATCTCGGCGGAATCGGGGGCGTTGGACGGGGGTATACGGTATTCGAGGCGGATTTCGAGAAAGAACTGGTGGAGGACCTCAGCACTGAGAACATCCCCCATTTCATCACGACCTTCGCCACGCACGCGAGCTTCACGATCCACGTCTCGGCACGGGGTGAGAACGAGCACCATAAGATCGAGGCGATCTTCAAGGCCTTAGCGATCGCTTTGGATCGCGCGACACGGGTTGAAGAGCGGAAGAAGGCGAAGGGCAGGTAAAGGCTGCTGGCTGGCTGGCTGTATCTATGAGCATGAAGCAGCTACGATCAGGCTACAACCAGGTCGCAAGCTCATCGTGCGTGGCAGTTCGGTGAGTGGATTTCTCTACACAAAGTGAAAGAATAAATTATGAGTGTGTGAGATGTGGACCGAGGAATACAGACCGAATCGATTGGACGAGATCCTTGGACATGATGAGGTGGTGAAGCGGCTGCAGGGCTTTGTCAAGGAGCGGACGGTGCCGAACCTCCTGCTCTGGGGCCCACCGGGTTCGGGCAAGACCTCGGTCGTCTACGCGCTGGCGAAGGAGCTCTACGGTGAGTTTTACCGCGAGAACCTCATGCACATAGAAACTGCGGACTTCGTGGAGCAGGGTAAGAAATGGCTGAAGGAGAACAAGCGGTTCAAGCTCTTTTATAACGAGCAGAAATCCGCGATCGTCATGTTCAAGCAGATGATCCGAGAATATGCCGCGTTGGCGCCGATCAATGCGTCCTTCAAGCTCCTGTATTTCAGTAACGCCGATTTGCTGCCCTGGAATGCGCAGCACGCCTTGCGACGGATCATGGAGCGGAGCAACAGAACCTGCCGGTTCATCTTCGCCACCACGAAGCCTGCGAGCATCATTCCTGCCGTTCGGTCACGCTGCCTGAATCTGCACTTCCGCTCGCTTGAGCAAACGGGTGCGCTGGATCAGCTGCTCCAGAAGATCGCCGAGCGGGCGGGATTGACCCTTACCGCGCAGGGTTTGGCGGCCATAGGCGATTATGCACGGGGCGATGCGCGTGCGGCCATTCTGATTCTGGAAGCTGCGGCGGTACGAGCAGCATCGGAAACGCCCGTACTCGACGCGAACCGGATAGCCGCGGTTGCGCAGAACGCTTTTTTCCCGCGGCAGCAGGCCGAGGAGTTGCTCGAATCAGCGCTACGAGGTCGCTACAAGGATGTGCGGGCGCGGTTGGAAATTCTGATGCGTGTGGAGCGCATGGGCGGCAGGGAGCTGCTTCTCGAGCTCCACGAGGCAGTACGACGGAAGATGCAGCGCGAGATGACACCTGCTGATAGGAATCGGTATGCACGGCTCATCGTGCACGCGGGTGAGGCTGACCTCAAACTCTGCACCGCGCTTCATCCGCTGATACCGCTCGATGAGCTGTTAGCGAACTTCGCTTTTCGCGCGAGTGACGACTGAACTCGAGGTTCTTATCGATTCACTCAGCCGGTCACACTGCTCATAAGGGGCAGCTAAAAATCACACAGCGCCTTCCACCATCGCTCTGAACGCCTGCTCGTCGAGTATGTGCACTCCGAGCTTCTGCGCCTGTTCGTATTTCGAGCCCGGGTCTTCTCCGGCGACCACGTAATCCGTCCGTTTCGAGACGCTCGAGGCCACCTTGCCGCCCAGGCGCTCGACGAGATCCTTTACTTCCTCACGGGGCATGGATATGCGACCCGTGAAGACGAAGGTCTTCCCTTTCAGTGCCGATGGTGCCGGACCAGCCGCTACAGCCGCTGCTGCTTTTGTCTCGTAATCCACACCTGCGCGCACCATCTTCTGCAGCAGTGCTTTGGTGCTCTCCTGTGCGAAGAACAGGAGAATGCTCTTCGCCACTTCCGGGCCGATCTCAGGTATACCGATCAGGTCGTCATACGTGGCGTTCCGCAACGCGTCCATATCGCGGAACTGCTCAGCGAGCAGCGCTGCAGTATGCTCACCCACGTGTCGTATCCCGAGCGCGTGGAGGAGTCGTGCGAAGCTCGTATGCTTGCTCCGGTCGAGCGCATCCAGGATATTCTGCGCGGATTTATCGCCCATCCGCTCCAGGCGCGCGAGCTCGCGTTTCGTTAAGAGGAAGAGATCCGCGGGATCGGCGACCATGCCGCGATCCACCAGTTGCTCGATTACCTTCTCCCCTAGCCCCTCGATGTTCAGCGCACGGAGCGATGCGAAATGCTTGATGCGCTCTTTTAGCTGGGCACGGCAGGCGACACCGATGCAGCGGGCAATTGGCCCTTCCTTGATCACGTCCGAGCCGCAGACCGGGCATTTCTGGGGCATCTGAAACTCCGTCTCCTCTCCGGTTCGCTTCGAGGTGATCACGCTCACCACCTCGGGGATCACGTCGCCCGCCCGTTCGACCACAACGGTATCGCCGATCCGCACGTCCTTTCTCCTGAGCTCGTCCTCGTTATGGAGCGTTGCCCGGCTCACGGTAACGCCGGCGATCTGCACGGGCTCAAGGATCGCAACGGGCGTGAGTGCACCGGTCCGCCCCACCTGCACGATGATATCGTTCACCCGTGTGAATTCCTCTCGCGCGGGGAATTTGTAGGCGATCGCCCAGCGCGGACTGCGTGAAATGGTGCCCAGCAGCTCCTGCTGCGCGATGTTGTTCACCTTCACGACGACGCCGTCGATCTCGTAATCAAGGGTGTCACGCTGCTTCTGCACGGTATCATGGTAGCGGATCACGGCGTCAATATCCGTGAACTGCCGGATTAATGGATTTATCCTGAAGCCGATTTGTTGCAGATACTCCAGGACATCCATCTGTGACGAAACGGTCCTGCCTTCAAGGCGACCGATCCCGTAGGCGAAGAAGTCGAGCGGCCGAGCGGCCGTGACCTTCGGATCGAGTTGTCGTACCGAGCCTGCAGCTGCATTACGGGGGTTGGCGAACAGCTTCTCACCGCGATCGCCCAATTTCGCGTTCAACGCTTTGAACTTGCTGAGCGGCATGTAGACCTCGCCTCGAACCTCGAGCAGGGCGGGCGGTACGCTTTCAGGCGCATCAGCACGGATGCGTAATGGGATCGACTTAATCGTCCGCAGGTTCTGGGTGATATCCTCGCCGGTATAGCCGTCACCCCGGGTGCTGCCGACTGAGAAGGCGCCATGCTCGTAGACCAGCTCCATCGCCAAGCCGTCGATCTTCGGCTCCACCACGTACTCAATCACAGACTCAGGCCCCAAAAGCCGGCGCACACGGTCATCGAAGTCCCGGACGTCCGCCTCGGCCGTGACACTGTTCAAGCTGAGCATCGGGATGCGGTGCTCGTACGTGCCGAACTCCTCTAACGGTTTCGCACCGATCCGTTGCGTGGGTGAATCGGGCGTAATCAGCTCAGGATACTTACGCTCCAGCTCCACCAGCTCGGCGAACAAACGGTCATATTCGGCATCCGAAATCTCCGGTGCATCCAGAACATAATAGCGATAATTGTGATAGCGAATCAGCTCTCGTAACTCCTCTATTCGTTTCGTTACTGCTTCATGCTCCCCTTCGCCACCCATGTTTTTATATATTCGTCACCTGATACTTAATACACGAGGTATCTACCAGCATGGCAGCGGAGAGGGAGAAAGAGGAGACACTAATTCCGAGTTCGGATTACCTGGCAAGCGGCATACATATCGGCACGCAGCAGAAGACCGGCGACATGAAGCGGTTCATCTACCAGGCGCGGTCGGATGGCCTGTATCTTCTGGATATCCGGCAGATGGATGAGCGGCTGCGGCGTGCGGCGAAGTTCCTGGCGAATTACGACCCGAAAACGATTCTGGTGGTTGCAGCGCGTGAATACGGGCACCAGCCAGTGAAGATGTTCGCGGAAGTGACGGGTGCAGCGGCAAATGTCGAGCGGTTCATCCCGGGTACGTTAACCAATCCTGATAGCGCGCACTTCGTCGAGCCCGCCGTGCTGATCGTGACTGATCCGATGACCGATGAGCAAGCCTTAAGAGAAGCAGTGAGCATCGGTATCCCGATCGTCGCGCTCTGTGACGCGAACAATTCGACCGCGAATATCGATCTTATCATCCCGACGAACAACAAGGGCAGGAAGGCGCTAGCCACTGTTTACTGGCTGCTGGCGCGCGAGATGCTGCGCGAGCGGTATCGGCGGGAAGGCAAGGAAGACAAATTCACCTTTACGTACACTGCGGAAGATTTTGAAGCTACCCTGTAATGCTAATGCCCCCGGAGGGCAGGAGATGAGAAAGGCGGTAGTAGCTGGTTCCTGGTACGAAGGAGATGCAGACCGATTGGAACGGCAGCTCCGGGGCTTCTTCGCTGACTTCCCGCGCGCGGAGCATGAGCAGGTGCGGGGTGCCGTCGTGCCTCACGCGGGCTATATGTATTCGGGCCGTGTGGCAGCAAGTGTTTACGCCCGGCTGCCGCGTGCGGATACCTTTGTTATTCTCGGCGTCAATCATCAGGGTATCGGCTCACTCATAGCGGCGTCTGCAGAGCCCTGGGAGACGCCCCTGGGCGTGGTCGAGACCGATGAGGCGTTCGTAGAGGCGCTCCCGAAACGGATCATCGATGTGGACGAGACGGCGCACCGGTATGAACATTCCATCGAGCTTCAGCTCCCGTTCCTCCAGTTCTGCTTCGAACGATCGTTCCGCATCGTGCCGATCAGCATCGGGCTGGGGGACGTGGAAACGGCGCGTGAGATCGGGGACGATCTCGCCAGCACGATCGCGGCATATGACAAGCGCGTGATCATCATTGCATCATCGGATTTCACGCATTACGAGCCCGAAAGGATCGCGCGGGCCAAGGACGAGTACGTGATCGAAGCGATCAAAGAGCTGGACGTGCCGAAGTTCTTCAAGCGGGTGTACGAACGGAACGTGACCGCGTGCGGCATTGCGCCGATCGGTGCGATGATGCAGGCAGCCAGGCGACTCGGGGCGACGAGCGGCATCGTGACCACGTACATGACGAGCGGTGACGTCACCGGCGAGCGATCCAGCGTCGTCGGCTACGGCGGTATTATTATTGTCTGATTTTCATTACATTACCCCTACCGTCCCTACAGAGCACGGCACCGCACGGCAGGCATGCATGCACCATGGAGGAAAGAAAACGTGAGCATAGCGCGCATACTCAGGTTCCGGCCTGCAGGGTTTTCTTTGCGGAATTCTTACACAGCGACCTCTTCATCGAGGAAGCAGGCGTTACAACTCTCATAACCCCCACGGGTGCGCGCTGTCAGCGTCTCTATGCCGTGGGCGCGGTGGAAGCGGTGGAAACACGGGGTAACGTCGTCCGGATACAGCTCAATGACACCACCGCTTCAGTGCCCGTGTTCGCGCCACAGGATCGCTATCCAGCTGAACGAGTGAAGGATTCTACTGACGCAGAGCGGTATCTCGCGGTCACCGGAACCGTCAATGTGCGTGCAGGCGCCGATGGCAGCAAACGCGCGCTGATTCTGGCTGAAGCACTCGGGATCGTTGAGGACCGTGCACGTGCGGCCTGGCTTCTTACGACTGCAATGCGAACGATGGAGCGCATAGAGCAGCTCCGGATCTTTTCGAGCGAACCGAGCTCTTTTATGGGCGTGCCGAGCGAGCGTGTGCGTGAGCATTACGCGCTTGATAACGAGCGATTGGACGCGCTGGCGGGCACGGCGATAAACGCAGTCAACGGCCTGTTGACTCACTATCGGGCACAAACGCGAGCGCTCATCATGGAGCAGATCACGACGGCGGGCAAGAGCGGGTTGGATCGGTCACGGCTGCTCGACCGGTTGAGGCGAGGTCAAGGACTGCCGGAGACCTGGGTGGGAGAGATCATCGACGGGCTCATCCTCGAAGGGCAGTGCTCGGAGTCGGAGAGCGGAGTGTTACAGTGCGCACGCAGGTGAAGTAGAAGTCAGGAGTGGTGAGGGGAAGTACTTTCGCACGGATTTCCGGTAAAAGTACCTGAAAAGCTAGCGTTTATTTCCCTTTTTGAGTATCATAATGCAAAGTTTAGAGGAAAGAGAGTTTTTCTTTGTATCTTGGTCCCTCTCACGCCCGTGATATACTAAATCTAGCCGTAAGAACCTATGGTCGCGGCCGTTGCTTGACCCGGGCAATACTGAGTTCCAGTGGAAATACTACCGAAGTGCGCCGAGAAAGACCATGCTATCCAGTTTGGTGAAAGTCCGACCTGAGGAACGGCTAGCCACCACCTCAGAACTGAACCCTGCATCCAGTCTGGTAACGGGCTGTGGTGAAGCCAGGGGAATG